>Ga0180017_100309_pt1 | contig 18138 bp, 14 predicted proteins | sample KR46_S_MetaG_FD_129674 | JGI IMG/M metagenome (GOLD analysis project Ga0180017, IMG submission 129674) | Groundwater microbial communities from the Olkiluoto Island deep subsurface site, Finland - KR46_S_MetaG | ecosystem: Environmental > Aquatic > Deep subsurface > Groundwater | place: Finland...
AGCTGTTCTGTCTTAAAGCCATGACCAACTGGCTGGGTTTGAGTATCGAAAAATTCCTTCATCCATTCGATCCGCGACAGAAACCGCCGATTGGGATCCTCAGTCAGCGGTTTTTGCGGTTTATCCGGCCAGCTATGATCATGATTGCCAATAATCTGATACCAGGGGATTTGCCGATTTAGTCCGACTGCCATAAAATCGTCGTAAAAGGCTTTTCGAGGACCGACCCGGGGATTGGCATTAACCCCGAAATCCAAATTTATTTCTTTGCCGTCAAAAACATCAATCGACCAGCGCAGTTCGTTATACTGAGCATTGTTGGTATTATCACCCATCGATAAGCCAAAATCGAGCGGGTTTTGATGATGGATGGCATTAACCGAATGAATCGCACCATCTAGTACGTGGCTGGTATAGTGCATCATTTCCGAATACACTGAGACGATTCCACCACCATGTTTTGAATAGATGCCGTGACCCGGAAACTCGCCATCGGTAAGATGGATATCGGTTATGGTAAAGAAATGGAGCAATTGTTTTTGCTGATTCTGATCCTGAACCGGTTTTTGATCCTGATAGTCAGCCGGCATCAGATCCAACCGTATTTCCGGTTCCTGATTGGGCTCTGCCCGCCATCCGCCATAGCCGTCTTTGGCATAGCAGACAATTTCAGTATCCGTTACCCGCGGTGAGGTGGCCAGTACTGGATCTAAATAAAAGGTATAGGCTTTTTTTTCGGAGTTGAAATCGCTTTGGGTCTCATTGACTGGCACCGCAACGGGAATGATCCGCTGTTCTATTTCTTTTAGTTGCTTTGTTAGGCGATTAGATTTTTTTGATCGTTTATTTCCCATTTATTCGCCTCAACAATTTCCTGCATAGACAAAGTCCAGCGATTCTCTGGCTATCTCGGCCAGATGATAAACTTGGGAAATATCGGTAGCATTCCGGTCAGTCATTTCATATCTTGGAAAAAACCGCGACAGGTGGAGGGGAATACTTGACCCCACTGAAGCCAGCCACTGCGATAAAGCTCTAATTTCTGCTTCACTATCATTTTCTCCGGGAACGATCAGCGTGGTCACTTCAATATGGGTGGTCTCACTGGCCAATCTGATCGTCTGTCTGACCGTTTCCAGATCCCCGCTGATTTTTTTGTAAAAATCCTGATTAAAGGCTTTCAGATCAATGTTCAGCGCATCGATGTCGGGGAGGATTTCCCGGAGCGGTTCCTTGCAAAAGCAGCCATTGGTTACCAGGACATTTTTCAAACCGTTCTTTTTTGCCTCGCTGGCACAATCCCGGACAAATTCATAACCCACCAGAGGCTCATTATAGGTGTAGGCCAACCCGATATTGCCTTCGCCGACCAGTCTCAGGGCATTGGCTACCAGGCCTTGGGGACTCATTCTGCGACCATGAGCAGTTTCCATCCCGGCCATCGAAATTTCGTAGTTCTGACAAAATGAACACCTTAAATTACAGCCGAAACTTCCGACTGATAAAATTTTCGATCCCGGATAAAAATGGCGCAATGGTTTTTTTTCAATCGGATCCAGGGCGATGGCCGTAACCACACCATAATTTAAATCCTCAATGACATCGAAGCGGTTAATCCGCGCCCGACAAAAGCCAATCTCACCCTCATCCAATTTACAATGATGGGGACAAAGCCGACATGCTATTTTACTCACAGTTTTTCCACCCTTCGTTGATTTACCCTTAACTATCTATTCTTAAGAAAACAATCCTTGCTGACCCAACTAAAAAAGGAAAACGCCTGATGTCTTCCTTCTTCTGCTCGCTATTCTCTTCATACCCAAATCTTTTGTTTAAAAATCACCCCGCGGCGATTAAATAGCCTTTTTCTTGTAAACTTTTTTCAACTGCTAAAAGAATCTCCGCTGTGGCTGCTTCGACGGTATGGTAATGAAACTTGCCGGTGAGTTTCATGAGCGGGCTGGTCTTTTTTTCTTCTAGCCCGGTTACAAAGTTGTCGACATCTTTCCGGGTGGCCAGAAATAAATTGACCTGAATTTTCCCGTAGATATCATGAATCACAAAAACATCCTTGACGAAACCGCCGGCGTCAATAATGGTATAAAGCTCGTCAGCAATTTCTTCGTGACTGTGATACACCTTAAAGATCTTTTCCTTAGGCGGCGGATCAACAATAATATAGCCTTTATTGGTCGAGATAATATTATAGTGGGCAGCTTTTAGAAGGGCAATATCCTGAACAATGCTTTGCCGACTGACCTTAAAAATTTCAGACAAGGCGGCTCCTGATACTGGTTCCCGGGAAGACCGGAGTGTCTTGACAATATCTTCCTGTCTTTGTTGTTTTTTCATCGGTTACACTGCTCCTTTTTATGTATTCTGCTGACTTATAAAAGCTGCAGATTTTTCATCGATAAATCAAGAATCGGTGAGGAATGGGTCAGCCCGCCACAGGAGATAAAGTCCACCCCGATATGGCCAAGTTCTTGTAAGCGTGCTTCGGTGACATTCCCCGAGCATTCACTGATGGCTCTGCCATCAATGATTTTAATGGCCATCTTGATGGTATCGACATCCATGTTATCGAGCATGATAATGTCGGCTCCGGCTGCTAGCGCATCGCTTAACATCTCCAGATTTTCCACCTCAACCTCAATCTTCCGGACAAAGGGGGCATATTTTTTTGTCGCGGCTATCGCTTCTTTTACGCCACCAGCGGCATTGATATGATTGTCCTTGATCAGAATGCCATCAGATAAATTATAACGATGGTTATATCCACCACCGACCGTCACCGCATATTTTTCAAAAATCCGCATATTGGGGGTGGTTTTGCGGGTATCCAGTAATCGGGTTTTGGTGCCTTTTAAATAGTTGGCCAGTTTGCGGGTATGGGTGGCGATGCCACTCATCCGTTGCAGATAATTCAGGGCAGTGCGCTCACCGGAGAGCAGGGTTCGGGCATCGGCTTTCACGACCGCCACAAGATCCCCTGCTTTGACGGGTTCACCGTCACTAAAAAACGTTTCTAGTCTTGCACTTTCATCCAGAAGTTCAAATACCCGCTGGTAAACAGCCAGACCGGCAATAACCCCCGCTTCCTTGGCAATCAGCTCGACCTGGGCTCTGACGCCCGCTTTGATGACAGCGTTGGTGGTGATGTCCTCACTGGTAATATCCTCTTTAAGTGCGGCTAAAATTAGCGGATCAATGTTAAGCTTTATCAATTCGTGCAATGACCTTACTCCTTTCGATTTCGTCCAGGATGACGGTTTTATAGTCGGTTTTTAACTGCTCCAGATCTTTGTAGTCATCAAGATCAAGGGTTGCTTTTAAAATCTCGGCGGTTTTATAATGATTTTGAGTATTTTTGGCTGCTCTTTTGGCAAAGACCAGGCTTTCAAGCAGCGAATTGCTGGCCAACCGGTTAGCACCGTGAACCCGATTGCAACTGATTTCTCCAATCGCATATAAATGCTCCATCGAGGTTCTGCTGTCCAGATCGACTTTTATCCCGCCCATAAAATAATGTTGGGCGGGGGTCACCGGGATACATTCGCTGGTAATATCATACCCTTCTTCCAGACAATGCCTAAAGATATTGGGAAAGCGATGGATAATCAACTCACGACCCATATCCTGCATCGACAGCCAGACGAAATCACTTTGATCTTGTTCCATTTGCTGATGAATGGCCTTGGTTAGCAGGTCGCGGGGCAGCAGTTCATCGACAAAACGCTGCATTTTGCGGTTATAGAGCACCGCCCCTTCGCCCCGTACCGATTCAGAAATCAGAAAACGCCGCCCCGGTTTCTGCGAATAAAGGGTCGTCGGATGAATTTGAATATAGCTGATGTTTTCTACTTCAATCTGACGCTTTAAGGCGATCGCGATGGCGTCTCCGGTCAAGTGGGCTAAATTGGTAGAGGAGTCAAATAGCCCCCCCAGTCCTCCGGTTGCCAAAACGACATAGTCGGAATGGTATAAATGAATTGCTCCTGTCCCATCACTGGCCACGATACCGCTGCAATGATTATCCTGAGTGATCAGATCGACCATTGCCATATTTTCAATAATGGTAATATTGGGTCGCTTTTTAACCGCAGCCAAAAGCTTACTGGTGATTTCTGCTCCGGTCAGGTCTTCGTGATAGAGAATCCGGGCTTTGGAGTGGGCGCCTTCTCTGGTATAGACCAATTGGCCGTTTTTCTTTTCGAATTCGACCCCCAGGTCAATCAGATCCCTGATAATCTCCGGCGAGCTGCGGATCATCACATCGACCGAAGCGCGGTCATTTTCATAGTGTCCGGCTTTTAAGGTATCCTCGAAAAAACTGTCATAATCATCGGCATCTCTGAGGACGCAGATCCCACCCTGAGCCAGGTAAGAATCACTTTCATCGACAGCCCTTTTGGTAACCATCAGAATCGCTTTGTTTGGCGGAATATTCAGGGCATAAAATAAACCAGAAGCGCCAGTTCCAACGACAATGATATCTGTTTTCGCCTTCATTTGATGTGCTCGCTCATTTGGCCAGTTCCAGCATTTTTTCCAAAGCCAAAACTGCCTTTGTCCGGGTTTCATTGTCGACTTCGATCTGATTGATGCCGTTTTCCAGCGCATAAGCGACCTTACCTAAGCTGATCTTTTTCATATTGGGGCAGATCTGCTTGTTATTGATGGTATAGAACTTTTTATCGGGATTATTTTTCTTGAGCTGATAAAAAATGCCAATCTCCGTCCCGATGATAAATTCATCGGCATCACTGGCGGTGGCGTAATCAATAATCCCCGAGGTAGACCCGACATAATCGGCGCCACCTATCACGGTCATGGTGCATTCGGGATGGACCAGTACCTTGGCCTTGGGATGGGCGGCCTTGGCCTCTTCTAGCTCATCGATCATGATTTCGTCATGGACGTGACAATAGCCGTCATTAAAGATAAACTGCTTTTCCGGAAGCTGGCTGGCAATGTATTGGCCGAGGTTCTGGTCCGGCACAAAATAAATATTTTGTTGGGGTAACGCCTTAACAATTTTCAATGCATTGGACGAGGTCACACAGACATCGACATATTTTTTAATTTCGGCGGTTGAATTGATATAGCAAACCACCGCCAGGTCATCGTATTTTTCGCGAACTTCTTTGATTTTATCAATCGCCGCCATATGCGCCATCGGACAGTCAGCCAGGGCTTCCGGCATGATCACGGTTTTCTGGGGACTGAGTATTTTGGCGCTTTCGCCCATAAAGGTAACCCCACAAAAGACAATCACCTGCTCCGGCAGCTCAACGGCAACCTTACTGAGATAGTACGAATCGCCGACATAATCGGCAATTTCCTGGATTTCATCGTTCACATAGTAATGGGCTAAAATAACCGCGTTTTTTTCTTTTTTCAGTTTTTCTATTTTTGACAAGAGCTCTTTCAATTTTCTATGCCTCCACCTTTTAATCGGGTTTTCATGATTAAAAGTATAGCACGGATCTTTACAGCTGACAAGCTGACTGTAAAGTTTATTTGATAAACTTTACGGTATTCGTTGAACTAGCAGTACCGACCAATTGTTAATCTGTTTTATGCTGCACTACACGAAATCCGCTATGCTTCTTTCGTTTAAGCCGCGGGCAGTCGCCAACTACAAGCAAAGCTTGTGATTGGCTCGTTGCCTTCGCGCAAGCTCGGACAGGCTACGCCGTGTCCGCCTTGATGCATAGGGTCTGACCCCTAGGTCACAACATGATGTAACAATTGTCGGTACTGCTTTATTTAATCCAATGTTTTTCTTAGTGTAGAAACTTCTTGATCTTTCGGTTGCCTGCCATCATCTGTCCGCCGATGATGATGCCGGCCTGGTAGTGGAGTTTGGTGTCGTCGCTTTCTGAAGTGAGCTGTTCTAGTAATTGCTGGTTGGCGAAGACGTCGTGGTAATAGCCCAGATCGTCCTGCATTTTTTTAAATGCCGCGATTGATTTGCTGGTTTTGTGGTCAACTATGCAAGCTAGCGCTTCGATCGCGTAGCGGAGCTTCTTGCTTTTGATGCGGACACGGTGAATCGCCTGTTGATCTTTTACATCCAGGCTTTTCATGCTTTTTTTGATTTTTTTTAACCAATTATCAACCTGCTTTTCGGTGTATTTTTTTAGCGATAGCTGTAGCAGTGGTGTGCTTTCATCCCAGGGGCCATTAAGCTTCCATACCCAAATGTCTAGTAGATCAAGGACAAAGGCATCGGTTTCTAGATTTGTCAATAGTGCCTTAAAGGCAATTTGGCGCTTGCCGATAAGATGGGCTTTAATGACCTCAAAGTCACTGATCGCCAGGACGCTGTCTTTTTCGATTTGCGAAATTTCTTCCAGCAGCACATCCAGCTGCCGGACTTCGCTAAATTGCTGCGCCATTTTTCTCAGCCTATCCTGCTTCTGCTGGTAGTCTGCTCTTTTAAATAATGGCATAAAAAAAGCCAGTATCGCCCTAAATTTTCGAATTGACACCCTAACCTGATGAACCGCTTCGGGATCGCTGAGATTTTCAAACAAACGATCATAGCTATTTATAATTTCATTAAAGCCATTTTTCATAATAATCTCCACCGATACGGCCACCTGCTTTTTTGCTTTTATATTCAGGCTTGATTGTTTAACAAGCTTGACTGATTTTATCGGTGGTATCTGGGGAAGCACTAAGCCTTTTTGATATCGCCCCTGATTTTCCACTAATCGGACTGCTAGCTTTTCCATCATCATCTATATTTCCTGCCTTTCAGATTTTTGCTAGATTTTTATTCGGATTTTTATTCAAATTTTTATTCAGACCCTTATTCTATCTATATACCCAAGCTTGCCTCAAAACGTTGATTAAATCAATTGTTTTTACAGTAAAGAAAAACAGGAAATCAACAAAGGCTGACTTCCTGAGGTTATTGTCGGTACTGAGTTAACTTTTTTGATAATTTTCTAGGGCTCACACCGTGTTTTATTTGTTTCCCACTATTTCAATAATTTCGTCGGCAATCTGGGCCGGCAAAAATCCGCAGCAGTTATATAAATCTGGGAGATCACCCTGTTCCATCAAGGGATTTTCAATCGCGCGAATCCGTAACTTAGCGGGCTTAAAATCCTCGTTTTGAGCGATCGCCGCAGCCAGTTTTTCGCCAATTCCACCGCTTCTAATCCCTTCTTCCAAAATATAAACAAGCTTTGCTTGCCCCATGAGTGAGAAGATTTTTTCCAGCTCAAGCGGGTAAACCTTGATTAGTTTGATTAAGCGGATCTGCTTGTTTGCTTTTAATAATTGAATTGCATCATAGGCATTTTGGGTAATTCGGCCATAGGTCAGGATCACAATTTCCGGATGCTCAGCGTCTTTGCCTACTTCTGAAAAATCCTGATAAGAGAGATCCCCATCATGGCTACAACCGCTACGGTCATATTGCTGCTCTGCTCCTTTAGGGTAACGAATCACTGCCAGGCTTTTATCTTCAAAACAAGTTGTAAAACTGATCTTCATTTCATCATAGGTTTCGGGACTATAAATCTGTATTCCCGGGATCGAAGACAGGTAGGAACAGTCGTAGATACCCTGATGGGTAATCCCGTCTCCTGGCACTAGCCCACACCGATCCAGAGCCATAATCAGGGGCAGCGTTTGAATCGCGGCATCATGAATCAGTTGATCATAAACCCGTTGAACAAAGGTTGAATAAATGGCACAAACCGGGGTTTTTCCATTGGCCGACAGACCGGCAGCAAAGGTGACCGCGTGTTCTTCGGCAATCCCGACATCAAAAAAGCGCCGGGGATGAGCCTGACTAAATCGATCCAGGCCCGTGCCACCAGTCATCGCGGCGGTAATCGCGCAGATCGAATCGTTGCTATTGGCCGCTTCAACCATGATTTTTCCAAACATGGCGGAGAAATTGTCCTCCGATGCTTTTTTTGCAATCCCCTTATCGCGGTCAAAGGGGCCGGATGAGTGATACATTTCGGGATGTTCTTCGGCATCGGGGTAACCCTTTCCTTTGACGGTATGGATATGTACCAGACAGCACTTGCTTTTGCTTTTTGCCTCACTGAGCACCGATTCCAGTTTTTTCAGATCACAGCCGTCAACCGGCCCCAGGTAATCGAGACCCAGATGTTCAAAAAAGTTTTCGGCTACCACCCGTTTTTTTAGTTGCTTTTTAAATTTTCGGGTGCCTTCAACCAGACCATCGCCAACAAGGGGAATCTTATGCAAGAAAGACTGGGTATGGTGTTTTAAATTAAAATAGTTCTGACTATTTCTAATTTTTGATAAGTAGTTTGACAGGCCGCCGACATTTTCTGAAATAGACATTTCATTGTCATTCAAGATAATAATCAGTCTCAAGTTTTCTTTGTTACAATTATTTAAGGCTTCATAAATCATCCCATTGGTGAAGGAACCATCTCCAACTAGGGCAATAACATAATCTTTTTTGCCATCAAGCTGATTGGCCATTGCCAGTCCCAGGGCAGCCGAGATCGAGGTGCCACTATGGCCGGCTCCAAAAGCGTCTTTATTACTCTCTTTCCGATTGGTAAAACCAGAGATTCCCTGCCATTGCCGCAGGGTATGAAACTGGTGGTGGCGCCCGGTTAATAATTTATGGGCATAGCATTGATGGCCGACATCAAAAACGATTTGATCGTCGGGATTGTTAAAAACCCGGTGGATCGCCAGAGTTGTTTCAACAATCCCCAGATTTGATGCCAAATGGCCACCGTTATTTGCTACCGTTACTAAAATTTTACTGCGCATTTCCCCGGCCAGACCATTAAGATCTGCAATCGACAGATTCTTTAGGTCTTGCGGGGATAAAATATCTTCTAATCGCTTCAATTTGAATCCTTTCACCGTTTCTCCCCCACCACATAACACTTGGGATCATCAAAACTATTGCCATCAATCACAGCAATTTTTATTTTACGGTTTTTCGTAATCAATCCGTCTTAATTTATAATCATATCATATGAAGAATTATTTTTCTTTAAAATCTTCTTCCGGGCTCATCGGTCTCTGAGACCTGCGGGTTATCTGTTATCAGTACTTCAAAGTCATTTGCCGACAAGGGTTTATAGAAATAGTAACCCTGTATTTCCGGGCAATTATTTTCTTTTAAAAACAGAAACTGTTCTTGGGTTTCAACCCCCTCCGCAATCACACTCAGGTTCATTTGCTTGGCCAGATGGAGAATCGTTTTGGCAATGTTCCCGGTGTCATTTTGGGGATAATCTTTAATAAATTCGCGATCAATTTTAAGCTTGTCAAAATTGAGATTCTGCAAGTATTTTAATGATGAATAGCCGGTCCCAAAATCATCAATGGCGACCTTCACCCCCAGCGCTTTAATCTGCTCCAGCTGGCCTCTGATCCCTTCCATGTTTTCGACCAGAATACCCTCGGTAATTTCAATTTCCAATAATTCTGCCGGCATTTGATATTTTTCCAGCAGATTTTTGATAATTTGCGGTAGATCTGATTTTTCAAATTGAATCGGTGAGAGGTTAACGGCTACCCCAATTTGACGTTTAGCCAGGCTCTGCCATTCTTTATTTTGCTTGATCGCTTCTTCTAAAACCCAATTGCCGATCGGAATAATTAAATCGGTTCGTTCGGCCACCGGGATAAATTGACCTGGGCTTACCTGGCCGAGATTGTCATTATGCCATCTCAGCAGGGCTTCACTGGCAATGATGGTGCTACTGTTGATCTCAACCTGAGGCTGGTAGACTAAAGTGAGTTCGTTCTTTTTAAGCGCCCCCCGCAATTCAGTTTCTAACTTCAAATTATTGATGTAATTTTCCTTGATTTCTTTCTCGTAAAATACATAGGTGTTACCGCCGGTTTGCAGGGCATAGTTTTTGGCAATATTTCCATATTCGATCAATTTGTCCAGATCGGCGCTATCCTCCTGGAAAAGCGCAATGCCAATGGCAAGGTTTAAATAAACCTTCTCGTTTTCGATTTCGACCGGCTCTTTGAGATAGGTCATCATTTTATTGATCAGCTGTCCAATCTCCAGTCTATCATTGCTGTTGACCCGGGCGATAATAAACTGATCTTTATGGAGAATGCCTAAAAGATCCGCTTCACTTAAAAATGTTTTAATCCGTTGCGATACCTCTTTAAGCAAAATTTTCCCGGATTTTTTTCCTAAATTATCGTAAAGCGTATTAAAATTAGTAATCTGCAGCACAATGATCGCCAACTTATCGTATTGTTTAATAAATTCCCGGCTTTTAATTTCAAAAAGAAGCAGCGTTGGCAGGCCGGTAATCTCGTCATAATGTTTAATTTTATTGATCGCCTCTTCAGTAATTTTAGTATTGGTTAAGTCTTCAAAGACCTCTAAATAATTACTCAAGGCATCGCTTTTACTATCAAATATTTTGGAGATACTAATATATTTGGGATAGGTGGTTCCGTCTTTTCTTTGATCAACAATTTCGCCCTGCCAGTTACCTTCCTGATTGACAATTTTCCAAATATCGCTATAAATATCGCGCAGCTGTTCATCGGTCTTTAAATCGATCGGTTTTCTTCCGATCACTTCATCTTCCTGATAGCCGGTAATGGTTGAGAATGCCTTGTTAATATAAACAATCCGAGTCCCCGCATCCATAACGATGATGCCTTCTTTGGAATTCTTAAAAATACTGTCGGTGATCTTTTCGCGCGAGCTGGCTTCTTTTTTTAGCAGCAGTAACCAGGAAAATATCAGGCTGATAATCACTAGAATAAGGGTCAATAACCCGGCAATCAGGATCATGGTGCGGTTATCCTCATTGGAAAAAACACCGAGGGTATCAAGCGGCGCTGCCCCAATCAAGACCCAGTGAAGGTTGCGATAGCCCTCCAGCGGATAAACGGGGGCGTAAAAATAAAGATCTTTTCCATCATCGAAATAGCCACTTCGCTTATTTAAGATGGCCTGCCAGATTTCCGGGTTTTCCTGACGAAAAGAGATATCCTGCTGCGGTTCATAGACAAAGGAAAATGCTTTGTTACTGTTTTCACTTAATAAATAATAGCCTTCCTCATTTAAGAGCAGAATTTTCATATCGATGTTACTTTTTGAGTCATTTTCAATTTGATCCAGCATATTTTTGGCCAGATAGTTCAACACCAGGATTCCCTGGCGTTCATTTTGGTCATTAAATACCGGCAGCACCAGTCGCATTAGCGGTTTGATAGGGGTTTCCACCTGCTTGCCCTGCATACTCAAATCCATCGGCGAGATATAGATTTCGCCGGGATTAAGCTTTATCCCTTCGAGAAAATAAACCTCTGCCCCTTTATTTTCTAAGGCCTCGTCAGCAACGGCGATGGTGCTATTGCCGCTTGCATTGACCCGAACCTTTTCGTTGCCATCAAGACCGACAAAACGGATCGAATCATAGATTTTTTTACTGGTCATCATATTTGAAAATATCCGCTTGAGCTCATTTTGATTGTTAACATCGCCAGGATTCTTGACATAAGCACTTATTTCACTGGAGTTCATAATGATATTGCCGTCTGAGTTGATATCTTCAAAGATTGAATTGACATTGACGCTGACAATGGCGCTATTATTAAGCTGTCTGATTTTAATAATGTTTTTTCCGTTATCGATATTAATATTAATAAAGATGGCAGTAAAAACACTGACAATCAATAATCCTGGTGCAAAGATCATCAGAAAATACGCAAGCATTTGTTTGGTTCGCCTATTTTTAATTTCCATCATGTCTGCCCTTCTTTTATTTGATCGGAATAGTGATTTGAGCAATCTCTCTGCCCTTGCCCCGGACAAAGGTAACGGTAAGGTGATTACTGTCCGTTTCCAGGCCATAGGCAATGCTTGCCGAACAAGTGTCACCAATGGGAGTTTCTTTAATCATCCGGTTGGGATCTTTGAGATCATAAGCCACTAGTCTATTGCCGTCACCATCACTTACCACAAAGTCTCCCTGAGCCAAAAAGAAATCGATGTTACTTCTCTTTTCATAACTAATATTTGCGTATGTATAATCCAGAAAGACCACCTGTTTGGGATTAGTCGTTAACTTTTCATTTCTTTGCGGTGTTATTCTTGCCCCGTTAATTGTCAAACTATAATCGCCAGTGACAGTCGTCACTAAAAAGGGTTCATTTAATTCCATTTTCGGCAGTTCTTTTTCTTCAGTGCCGGTGGCATTGTTTTGCTTATTAAAATACGCTTCCATTCCACAGCCTGTCGTTGCCAAAAGCAGCAAGCCTAAAACTAAAAGCATTATGCATTTCTTTTTCATATCCTACCTCCGTATCTTAGATTATATCGAAGGCAGCTGCTGATAGCAAGGATAATTGCCGCTCTCTGGTCGCTCCTTGTTGTTTTTTACTTGTATCAGCGGCCTTGTGCCAGGCTGCACTTGCCGCTGGCGAGATTTGAACCAATCAGATCTCAACTATAGCTGATTGCCTGATCCGCAAAAATTAAAAACACCCCAAACAACATGATTTTCTGTTGTCTGGGGTGTTTTTACATTTTCAGAACTTAGTTTGTGGTCTTTTTTTGTGTTTTCTTTTTTTATGTTTTCTTTTATTTATGTTTTCTTTTACTTATGTTTTTTTATGCTTTTTTTTACTTTGTCAGCGGTCCAATTTTTCCGGCTCGGTATGCTTTGCTGTATTTGCGGCAATGTTTGTCACGGCCCAACAAGGCCTCGGTGGCAAAGATTGTCCCCATCATGTCACGGTTGTTGGGATCCATCACCGCCGAGTCCATCCCGGCTTGAATGGCATAGGCTAAAGCATTTTTATTAATCAACGACCGAATCGGCAGGCCGAAAGAAATGTTAGAAATCGCACCGGTAACATGAATGGTTGGATATAGTGCTTTGATGGCTTTAATTTCTTCAACAAAATTTAACAGCGACTGATTGTCGGTTGATAATGCCATCACACAAGGATCAATATGAATCCGTTCCGGGGCAATGTCATATTTGGCCGCCTTTTCAACCATCGTTTTGGTAATGTCAAGCTTGGTCTGTAAATCGGTCGGGATACCATTGTTGTCACAGGTAAGTCCCACCACTTCCCAATTATTATTTGCCATTAGCGGCAGCAATACCTCACACTTGTCGCCTTCTTCAGAAATCGAATTGAGCATCCCCGCTTTGTTGGCATATTTAAAAACAGCCTCAATCACGCGCGGGTTGGGGCTGTCAATGCACAAGGGTGTATCGGTAGCATCCTGAACCACTTCAATCAACCATTTCAGGGTTTCAATTTCGTATTCTGGTGCGGTACTGGCGCATACGTCGATAAAATCGGCGCCGGCCTCTGTCTGTTTTACTGCCCGATCAGCAATAAATCTGGCATCTCTTTTTTCGATCGCTTCTTTCACCGCTGGAATGGTACCATTAATTTTTTCTCCAATAATAATCATCTGTCTCTCCTGTTCTCATATCGATTAATCACAAAATCCATTTTTTTGTCACCCTAAAGATCTGTTCGAATCAGCTGTGCGACTGACCAGAATCACCGCAATCAACATCAGCACCGCTCCCGCAAGGGTATTGCCATTCCACGGTTCATTAAAAAATATAATACTGAGAATTAAGCTTACCACTGCTTCAAAGGCAATAATCAATGACGTTTCGGTCGAGCCAATTTTTTTTATCGCAAAGGTGACCATTTGCAATACCACAACCGTAATAATCGCTAAGGTCATTGTCAGCAAGAGTCTTTTTATCGTTAAGCCCGATAGTAGTGAATTGTCGCTGTAAATAAAACCATAGGTGCCTAATAACAGGGCACTGATTCCACCCAGATAAAAGATAATGACGGAATTATCGATTTCCTTAAGACTGCTTTTCTGCAGTCCCACCAGATAGATGCCATAGGCCAGTCCTGACCCCAGTGCTAACAGGCTCCCAATGTTTAATGAACTGAGCTTAAAGTTCATCAGAAATGCAATCCCGACGACGACAATCAACAGCGCCAAAATTTTTAACCGCTTGGGTTTTTCTTTAAAGACGATCGTCATCATAATAAAAACGAAAAACGGGTAAGAGAAGTATAGCATACTTGCCAGTCCGACGGGCATAAAAGAAAATGCCTGAATCAACAGAAAGGTCGCGCCACTATAGCCAAATATTGAGAAAATAGCAAGCTCAAAAAATTGTTTTTGTGATACGCGAATATTTTTCTTTTTTATTAAAAAGACCAATCCTGATAAGATAAAAATAAATGCATAGCGATAAAACAATATTGTCGTCGCACCGATACCATCTAGTATTAACAATTTTGTTAATACCGGTATCGTGCCGGCTAACAAGGCTGCTCCAATTGCTGCAAAAACCCCTAATGACATCCCTTCTCCCCTCGCCCTGACGCAGTTTATTTTAAAAAGGCACTCCGTTTAAGAGTGCCTGAAACAACTATTAATTCTTTTCTAAGACGCTCGCTTGCCACACAAACATTGTGATCTTGTCTTTAAATTTAATTAGATTGATTCAAGTTTATTAAAGTTAAACTTCCAGCATTTTCTTTCGATAAGCCTTCAGGTATTTTACGTTAAAATCATCTCGTCCTGCCAATGTTTCAGCCGCGCAAATGCTCGACATCATCTTTTTATCCAGGGGGTCGATTAACAGTCCATCGAGTCCTTTAGCAATCGCCATCACCGCAAAATTACGATTGAGGAATTTTCTTTCCGGCAAACCATAGGAAATGTTTGATAAGCCACAGATGGTATGAATGCCTTGATAGGTTTTCATAATTTCAGAAACCGAATCAATAAAACCCATGCCATAGCTTTTATCGGTGGAAATCGGCTGTACCAATGGGTCTACAAAGATATTTTCGAGCTTGACATTGTTTTGAACCAGTTTGTTGATCAGCTGATCGGCAATTTTTAGCCGTTGATCGGTGGTTTCCGGCATTTTTTCATCATCCATACAGAGCGCTACTATTTTATAAGGGGTTCCGGCAACAAGCGGTAAAATCGCATCGAGCCGATCTTTTTCTAACGATATGGAGTTGATCATCACATCATCTCCGTTAAGTTTTAAGCCCTGTTCGATCACTTTCGGATCGGGACTATCGACTGAGCAGGGCAGCTTTGTCACTGCTTTAATATTTTCGATCAGCCATTCCATGTAGTGGCCTTCTTTACCGACAAATATACCGGCGTTGACATCAATATAGGTCGCTCCGGCTTCGGCTTGATCGATAGCCAGTTTTCTTATAAAGTCCTGGTCTTCTCGCTTAATGGCATCCCCAACCGCTTTGCGGCTGGCGTTAATTAGTTCTCCAACGATAATCATTGCGCGCCCCGTTTAAGAAGCCATCAGGTTTCTGCCTAAAAGTACCGCTTCACCGGCATCCGGGGCATAACCATCAGCGCCAATATCGTTGGCAAAATCCTGACCCACGGGAGCGCCGCCAACCATTGTTTTGACTGGTAAACCAGAGCTTTTAATGGCGGCAACAGCTTCGCCCATGGCTGCCATGGTGGTTGTTAAGAGTGCCGATAAACAAATCAGATCGGCATTTTTTTCTTTGGCGGCTTCAATGAATTTTTCAGCAGGCACATCAATGCCCAGATCAATCACTTCAAAACCAGCCCCTTCCATCATCATTGAGACCAGATTTTTGCCGATATCGTGGCGATCTCCAGCAACCGTTCCAATAATCACGATCCCTCTGCCGCTGTTATCGCCTTTTAAAAGTGGTTTGATCATATCTAAGCCCAATTTCATCACATTGGCGGCCATCAGCATTTCCGGCACAAATAGGGTTCCTGCAGAAAATAATCGGCCGACCTCGTCCATTGCGCCGATCAGTCCCTCATTTAAAATGACACTGGTATCAACCCCAGCATCAATCGCTTCCTGTACTGCTGCTTCGACTTCTTCGTCTTCTAATTCCAAAATGGCATCATAAATTTTTTGTACACTCATTATTTTCTCCTTAATCTTTATTTAACTTCAGCTAATAGCTTTTCCAGTTCAGCTGCTTCTTCATCGGCAATCACATAGGTATGTACCCCATCATCAGGAAAGGCGCCATTGCGGACTTCGTCACAAAAGGCAGTAAATCCTTTTAATAACTCTGCCCCGACATTGGCATACTTTTTAACAAATTTAGGGGTGAAATCATCATAGTAGCCAACCATATCGGCATAGATCAATAATTGTCCATCGGTATGCGAACCAGCGCCTATTCCCAGCACCGGAATACTCAGGCGCTCGGTAATGGCCTTACCAACCACTGCCGGTACCCCTTCAACCAGGATAAAGGAAGCTCCTGCCGCTTCAATGGCCAGTGCCTGTCGCAACAATTCCATCGCCGCACCAGCGCTTTTTCCCTGCGCCTTGTAGCCACCCATTTGCGCTGCAAATTGGGGGGTTAAACCGATATGACCCATCACCAGAATACCGACATCAGAAATTGCCCGAATCCGTTCACACACCGAATCGGTGCCGCCTTCCAGTTTAATGGCATCGACTAGCGATTCTTTGGTAAAACGACCGGCATTAAAGACCGCTTCCTCGTTAGAAATCTGATAGGACATGTAGGGCATATCACCAATAATAAAGGTATTGGGGGCGCCTCGCCGGACCGCTGAGGAATGGGCAATCATATCGTCCATGGTGACCGGAAAAGTGGTTTCGTAGCCTAATGTGACCATTCCCAGTGAATCCCCTACCAGGATCATATCAACGCCAGCGCGTTCTTCATATTTAGCGGTTAAATAATCATAACCGGTGATATAAACAATCTTTTCTTTTCTTTCGGCCATTTCTCTAAAATTAATAATGCTTTTTTTCATGATAAACTCCTTATTATTTTAATTAACCGCAGGTCGGTTCTGCCGCTTAAAGGCCCCCCTGGCCATCAGCTGATACGGCCGATGGCAGCCTGGGGTCTTTATTTTTCGTTTCCTGATCAGGCCAAAACTTTTCTTACTTAAGTTTTCCGGTTCTTAAATAATCGTTAAGCTCTTCTTTATTCATCTTATCAATGCCAAGATATTCCAGGGTATAACCATTGGCGGTTAAATCTCTGCCCAGAATTGCCGAAGCCAAACTGATCATTGAGTCGACCACTGGTGTATTAACTCCATAGACATCGCCTAACTGTTGATAAACATAGCATCCCACCGGAATATCTTCAGTGATATAGCGATTTTCCATCGTAAATGGTCCGGTACCGTATTGGATTGGATCTTGTTTATCAAACGGAATCAAGTAGTCAAGGCCCATATATTCCTGTCCTAAGACATTTTCACGCGAGAAGAAATGTTCTTTTTCATAGGGTTGAATCCCCACCCCAATGGTGTCAGCCAGGGTACATTCTTCTTGATAGAAGGTATACTGAACCTGTGAAATGGATGGGCAGTAAGCATGGGAATAGATCGAGAATTTGTATTTGTCTTCGCCAAAAATCGTGCCAAAGTTTTCCATCGTTGATACGCCCAAGATCGCGCCAGGGCAGTGTAGCACCGGATTAACATTGGAGAAGCCGGTATCTAAAACCGTATCTCCGGCTACCGCGCCATCGCCACCAGTTACCGCATCCATTGATGGCAGGTATTTAGAGCTTTCAACAAAGGCTTCGGTATCACTTGCTGGCATAGCTGCGCCCCGTAGTGTGATCGCCCGATAGTATACTCGAATCTTATGGGTAATGACCCCACCAGGTATTTCCACCCGACTACCATAGGTTGAGCTTGACCAGCCGCCGACGATAACATTTTTAGTACAGCCGGCTTCGCGCATCATTTTGCGTAAGACTAAGCTACCGAAATTGTCGGGAAAAATATGAATGACCTGACCATCTTCGAGACAGGGAATCAGTTTTTCAAAAAATGGTTTGTGTCCAAAGGTTGGGGTTGCGATCACTATAATACCGGCGCCCTTAACTGCTTCCGCCACATCGGTGGTGACCTTATCCATTTTGGCAAAACCTTCTCGTTCAAAGCCATAAAGATTGACCTGTTCGCCAAAGAATTTAATTCCGACTTTTTCGACATTCATTAATGTTTTCTCGGCAAAGGGTTCTAAATCACAAATTCTTACCTTTGCTCCCCCTAAGGCACAGTCTCCGGCAATTGCCTTTCCTACTGCACCAGCACCTAAT
>Ga0180017_100310_pt1 | contig 18133 bp, 22 predicted proteins | sample KR46_S_MetaG_FD_129674 | JGI IMG/M metagenome (GOLD analysis project Ga0180017, IMG submission 129674) | Groundwater microbial communities from the Olkiluoto Island deep subsurface site, Finland - KR46_S_MetaG | ecosystem: Environmental > Aquatic > Deep subsurface > Groundwater | place: Finland...
GAATAGCTTAATTTAAATGTAAAAATTAAATAAAAAAAAAATAAAGGATTAAAGCACTGATTTAATGCTTCATAATGCATTTTAGACGCTCTAATTCCTGGGTAATTTTTTCTCGTTTTTCTGAGATTATTTTTTCAGAATCAACAAGTAATGCCTTAGTAGGACAACTTAAAACGCAGCATGGTTCTTCCAGGTCAATACAAAGGTCACACTTATTTGCAATCCCTTTTTCATCCATAGTAACTGCTCCTATAGGACAGGAATCACGGCAAAGTCCACAACCAATACATTTATCTTCCAGGATGATTATGGCCCCATCCACTTCGGTTATGGCCTCTTCAGGACATATATTCAGGCAGGGGGCTTTTTCAGGAGCACAATGCATGCAAAAGATAGGCACACCATTGATGACTCTAATGGCATTTTGAGGGCAATTACGCTCACATTTCATGCATTCGTCACATAATTCTGGCCTTGAAACTAATTCTTTCATGCTGACTCTCCTATTGGAATGCTTTCTTTGCCCGGGAGTTGGCAGTTAACAGGGTCATAATATCTGAACCCTTTTTAGTTTTTTTACCAATTCCAGACATCTTAGCAATGTGCTGTTCTTGTTTTTCAATCTTGAGCCTTTCTGTATCTATAATAGAAATAGCTCTCTGGGAACAAGCTTTGATACATGCTGGGGTATCCAGATCAGGGCATTGGTGACATTTCTGTGCTTTGCGATCTTCCATTACCACTGCACCAAAGGGACATACTAACATGCACAGCCCACAGCCAATGCATTTTTCAGGCGTTACGTCCTTTTCTTCAGTGGCATCAGTAGGGCATATAGTTTTACAGGGAGCATCCTCACATTGTTGACAAATTATAGGATAGTAAGCTCCTCCGATTTCCCGAATCATTATTCTGGATGCACCGTGAAGTTTAGCACATGCTTCTTCACAGTCCATACATCCATCACATAAATCGGGTTGAATTATTAATTTATCCAAGCTCTATCCCCCTTATATTTTCAACTCAGCACAAATTTTATCCACATATTGCTGTATTTTTTCTTTTTCCTCGTCTGCAAGGTGTTTAAATCTTTTTTGAGCTTCCAGGTATTTATTCACAGGTTTTTTTTGCATGGGGCGGTAAGTTACTTTAAACTCACCATCCACTATCTCATAAAGAATCCAGGAACCTGTTTCTACAGCTAAACGTCCTAATTCAATAGTTTTAGAAGTGTCAAAACCCCATCCTATGGTACATGGTTGGTGGAGATGTATGTATGCTGGTCCTTCAATTTCTGAAGCTTTTTTAACCTTTTTCATGAAATCTTCAGGATAAGAAATTGATGCAGTGGCTACATAGGGAACTCCGTGGGCAGCCATAATCATAGGGATATTTTTCTTTGGTTTTTTTTCCCCAAAACTTTCTTTACCATGTGGTGAAGTAGTAGTGGAGGCACCATAAGGAGTTGCACCACTTCTTTGGATTCCGGTATTCATGTAAGCTTCGTTGTCGTAACAGATGTAGATGAGGTTATGCCCTCTTTCCATGGCACCGGATAATGCCTGCATACCAATATCTGCAGTAGCACCGTCTCCTGCAAAGACTACTACATTAACGTCCTCTTTTCCCTGTGCTTTAAGGGCTCTTTCTACTCCAGAAGCTACTGCTGCTGCGTTGTCAAAGGCCACATGTATCCAGGGAATTTCCCAGGCTGTTTCAGGATATGGGGTGGTAATAACTTCCAGGCAACCGGTAGGGGTAATTGCCACTGTATTTTTGCCCAGCATTTTAAGGGCTAACCTGACACCAACAGTGGCACCACATCCTGCGCATCCCCGGTGACCCGGGGCCAGGAATTCTTCTTCAGGTATTTTCATTTTAGACTTCCTCCTTTAGTCCAATCCAGGTTATTTCTTTAGTAGGATTTCGGGTCTTATTTACAATATCCTCGATATGTTTTGGAGTGATATCTCTACCTCCTAATCCCACAATGAATCCACAACTTTCCACATCAATGTTGGCTTTAATTTCGGTGTAAAGTGCACCGCCCATTCCAAAGCTGATATTTTTGTCTAAAACAGCCACGCGGTCTGCATTTTTTACTGCTTCGGTGATTTCTTTTTTAGGGAAAGGTCGGTAATTTATTACTTTTAAAAGACCCACTTTTTCGCCCCGGCCTCGCATATCGTCCACCACATCCCGAATAGTACTGCAGAGGGATCCCATGGTAATCAAAATGATTTCTGCGCCTTCACAACGGTATTCCTCTACAAATGAGTAGTCACGACCAAAAATTTCGTTGAATTCCTGGTTGACTTTTTCAATGACCTTCTTTGATTTTTCCATGGCAACTTCCATCTGATAACGGGCTTCCATGTAATAATTAGGATCGGTGAAGGTACCTAAAGAACGTGGATTTTCAGGATCCAGGAACGATTCCTGAGGCTGATAATCTGGTAAGAAACTATCCACCAGTTTCTGGGATGGTATATCCACTGGCTCCGCAGTATGGGTAAGTATGAATCCATCTAAACATACCATACTGGGTAAAAGCACATCGTGATCTTCAGAAATTCGGTAACATCTTAATATAGAGTCCAGAGCTTCCTGCCCATTTTCCACATAAATCTGCATCCATCCCGTATCTCTTTGAGATATGGAATCCTGATGATCATTCCATATACTTAAAGGAGCAGCTAATGATCGGTTGGTATTGGCCATCACAATAGGATTCCTTAAACCAGCAGCGACAAATAAAATTTCATTCATAAGTGCCAAACCCTGGGATGCAGTGGCAGTAAATACTCGTACTCCTGTTCCTGATGCTCCAACTGCGGCACTTATAGCGCTGTGCTCTGATTCGACCAGCATATATTCTGAATCAAGATCTCCATCTGCCACAAATTTGGCCAGATATTCTGATATGGAGGTTTGTGGAGTAATAGGATAAACAGGAATAACCTGAGGTTTGGCCAGTTTTACCGCATGGGATACGGCATAGTTGGCGGAAATAACTTTAACAACCATTATTCTCTCTCCATTTTAATGGCTTTAACCGGGCATTCTACTTCACATATGCCACAACCTTTACAGTAATCATAATCTGTATCATAATCTGGGTTAATACAACCCTCTGGACAAAATAGGAGACAATTGTCACATTCAATACATTTATCTTTATCCAGTAGGGGTTTAAATGTTCTCCAGCTTCCTGTCTTATTATTTCGGGTACTACCCGGATTTTTGACAGTCCCTCCGATGGAATCCATACTATCACCTTTATATTATTTAATCAATTTATTTAGCTATTTGTTCATAAGCTGATTTAGCGGCATCAGCATTTATCTCCCCTATCTTTCCAGGGAAAGTTTCTTTTATAATCTTCACAATTGAATCCAGAGTTACTTCACCGGTTGCACCTGCAAAAGCCCCTAACATAACTGTATTTACTATGGGTAACCCTAATTTTTCTAAGGCTATGCTGGTACCATCAATAACATAGGTTTCGGCATTTTCATGGGAGGGTGGTTCTTTATTGGTATTCAATACTACCTTACCTCCCTTTTCGATTCCAGAATATACTTCTGCTATTTCTACAAGACCATCATCCAGCACTACTACGTATTTTGGATTGTAAACTTGATATCTTCTTCTTATGGGTTTATCATCAATTCTGGCGAATGCCATGACAGGTGCACCTCGTCTTTCGACGCCGAAAAAAGGAAAAGCTTGAGTATACTTCCCATCTTCAAAAGCAGCCTTTGCTAAAATCTCAGCTGCCGTAACGGCACCTTGCCCGCCACGTCCGTGAAATCGAATTTCGATCATTTTTTACCTCCATTCCTCATAGTTAATCATTATAAATTTTTAATATATATACGTGATGGTTGTTATCTTTAGGGCTCTGTCAAAAACTTGGGGGTTAAATGTCGAAAACTTTTTTCTGGGTTTGAATTTCTATTTTAATGTTTATTCGCGATATTACTCCTCTTTTAATCTTCATTAGCTTCTTAACACTTTTAGGAAAGGTTTTTTGAAAGATATTTCTATTTTGTTTGAGGTTCGTTCTATATTTTCATCTTCTAAGAATGCAAAGAAGGTCCTAAAGTAAGGAATCAAAGAATTGCAGATAATTGATTGAATGACCTTCGAATAATCTTTAATTTTATTTGAAATTTCGTTTATTTTGTTTCTAGCATTTTTTAATGATTTACTCTCAAATAAACTGAATATCTCTTGTTTTTCTTCCTGTATTTTGTCTATTTCTTTTTTAGTTAGTTTATTTTCTCGAATGTATTTCTTTATGTTTTTGTTGAAGTTTTTAAGTGCGTGAAAATAAGCACCATTGGTGTTTAAACCCTAATTTTTCAATAATGGGTTTATATTTCTCATCTAAATCACTAGTTATCGCGATTTTATTTTTATTCCTTGTATTTTTGGTCTAAAAACTCTTTTATGTTTTTAGAATTTTCTTTAGAGTATATTTCATCAGCAACAATAATATTCTGTTTACTGTCGAATAAAGTGAATCTGTAATTCCACACACCGTTAATTTTGATCCACTCTACATCAAAAATGTAATATCCAGAATAACGGTTTGAAGATTCTTTGTTCTTTTTTTTATATTCAAGTATCCAGTTTTCAATTGTTTGTTGTGAAACACTTACTTTTTGTGTCTTTTTGAACTTTATAAGCAATATTTCGCACTGATCCAAAGAATAAACCCACTAATTCAAGGCATTTGCTCTTAAAATCATGTGTAAAATTACTATTTTCCTCAACAATTTCAGAAATGTCAGTATTAAATTTTTTATTACATTTATAACTTTGAATTTCAGTTTTCACAACTCCTTTATCATAAAAATAGAGTTTTCTTTCTTGAAATCCATTTTTAATCCCAAATTTACTGAAAACATTCAGGACAAGAAGGTTTAAACATTTCAATATCGGAAAATATTCTTTTTAAACCACGTTTTCAACGTTTTAGATACTTTATAATCTGTTTGAGTTGGTTTTAATTGGTTTTCAACATATTTTGATAAGTCTTCGCAAAAATAGGAAAGTTTATAACCCTGATTAAACAAACCATCAACCGGAGCAAGTGTTTTTTTGTTTAGCATATAAAATATTATGCTCCACTTATTATAAAAGCTTTTAGGTTTCTATTTCTGAAAATAATAAGATTAAACGGAAATAGAAAAATTTGTTTATTAAAACATGGATTTCAAAACCCCCAAGTTTTGGACAGTGTCATCTTTAGTATAGAGGCATAGTTATGAAAGTTCTAATAATCACTGGAAAATTAGCTAGCCAGGTAGTAAATAAAGTATCTGCACGTTCTAAGCAAAATGTAGAGATACATGTGGCCAATACTCCCATAGCTGCTTTTTTAACTCCTAAAAAAATAATTGATGAGCTGAATTCCCGGAAGGATCTGGATCTGGATGAAATAGATATTATTCTTATCCCTGGACTTATTAGAAAAGATGCCACCTATATCAAGGAAAAAACAGGTATCCCCTCCTTTAAAGGCCCTACTGATGCAGCTGATTTGGATATTGTTCTGGACTTACTGGAAGAATTGGAATTATCTCCAAAAACTTCAGCTGATAAACTAATTGAAGAAGAACAAAGAAGAAAAGCGTTGGAATTTATAGAAAACTTTGAAAAAGATGATAAATTAATAAAAAAGCTCCTGGAAAAAGATGAAAATATTTTAGTGGGCCAGCTCCCGGTGGGAGAAGATTTCCCCATGAGGGTGCTGGCAGAAATAGCCAATGCTCCCTTACTCACTAAGGATGAATTATTAAAAAGGGCTGAATATTTTGTAAAATCAGGTGCAGATATGGTGGATTTGGGTATGGTGGCTGGAGAAAACTTATCTTCGAAAATACCGGGAATGGTATCTCTACTAAAAAAATACCTGGGTGATATCCCTCTGAGTATAGATTCCCTTAACCCCCGGGAAATAGAAGTCGCCCTGAATTCCGGGGTGGATATGGTACTCAGTCTGGATCATGGTAATTATGAAGGATTATTACCTCTCTTGAAGGAGAAAGAAATTCCAGCAGTAATATTGCCCACGGATTATAAAAGAGGTTGGGTACCGGAAACAGTGGGAGAGAGGATTGATTCTTTAATTGATCTTAAAAAGAAATGTAAAGGTATAGATGTGATTGCTGATTTGATTCTTGATCCCCTAAATAGCAGCAGTATAGTTGATTCCATCCTGGCCATTGGTGATTTTTACCATAAAGAGAAATGCCCCTTATTTTTCGGTATAGGGAATGTAACGGAACTTTTAGACACAGATTCTGTGGGTGTTAATGCTCTTTTATCAGGAATATCCATGGAATTAGGTGCCAGTATATTATTCACACCAGAAGAGAGTGGTAAAACTAAAGGAAGTGTATATGAACTGGCAGTATCCTCTAAAATGATGTTTTTGGCTAAAAACAGGGATTCTGTTCCTAAAGACCTGGGCATTAACCTGGTATTTTTCAAGGATAAGAGAAAGGGAGAAAAAGTTCTGGAAAACTTAACGGTTCCAGTACTTAAAGTCACAGAAGCTAATAAATTTGTGCAGGATCCTGCCGGAAGTTTTAAGATAATGATAGATGACGGTCAAATTAAAGTGGTTCACTATTTAGACACTGAACCTACCATGGCTTTAGTAGGTGGAAATGCTAAAATGTTATATGAAAACATATTGCGGCTTAATCTGGTTTCACATTTAGAACATGCGGCATATCTGGGATCTGAACTTCAAAAGGCAGAAATAGCATTAATAACCGGTAAAAATTATACTCAAGACTTTGAATTATTTAAAAAACCATTTCTATTACATTAAGCCCTACTAATTGCTTTAATATCATTAATCCGCCAGATTATATTTAAATAATATTCAACATAATTATTCATGTTAATAATAATAATGCCATGTCATCTTAAAACTTTAAATTTGAAAATAAGAATGTTATTTTACTATAACCCTTCCCATGGAGAATCATAATGAATTGCACCAAATGCGGTAAAAAAGAGGTAATGATTGAGAAGAAACACTCAGGCCAGAGGTTATGCCCGGAATGCTTTATTTCAGGAATTGAGCAAAAAGTTCTAAAAGACATCCGCAAATATGACCTTATTGAAAAAGGGGATAGGGTTATGGTGGCCTTATCTGGAGGTAAAGATAGTGTCATGCTACTGGATATTTTAACTTCCCTTCAGGATAGAGGAATAATTGATATGATGGCAGTTACCATTGATGAAGGAATTCACGGATACCGTAAGGATGGGGTAAAAATCGCAGCAGAACATGCCCAAAGGTTAGGGATTGAACACCGGGTTGTCAGTTTTAAAGAATATTTTAATATATCTCTAGATGAAATAATGGCTCTTCCTTCTCCCCGGGGGGCCTGTACCTACTGTGGAGTTTTCAGGCGATGGCTTATAAATAGGACGGCACGAGAAATGGGTGCCACTAAAATTGCTACGGGACATAACCTGGATGATGAAACCCAGTCCATTATGATGAATTATCTGGAAGGAAACATTGAAAACCTGACCAGACTAGGTCCCCGCTCCCATCCTAAAAGCGATAAGTTCATTGTCAAAATTAAACCATTAGGTGAAATTCCTGAAAGGGAGGTGGGGCTATATGTGGTGGCCAAAGGACTTAAAGTACATTTTGATGGATGTCCTTACTCCCGGGAATCATTCCGGGCAGAAATCGGGGAAATTATAAAAAATTTATCAAAAAAACATCCCACCATAATGTATTCTACTTTGCGTGGATTTGATAAGATAAAAAACGCCCTTAAAAAGGAACATTCCCGAAATTTCACCATGGAGAATTGCATAAAATGTGGAGAACCATCTGCTCAGGAACTTTGCCGGGCCTGTGTATTCTGTCAAGAGCTGGAAAAGAAAAAAACTCGTTAATTGATAGCAGGTTTTTATGGATTAAATTCCAGAAAGAGGGTAGAATACTTGATGGTGAAAAGATAAACTAAAATTAAGTTTTATCATACCAGTTAAATTTTATTAATTAAGTAAATGTAATAACTGCAGAGAGGATAACATGGAATTTACCATTATAAATAACAAAAAAACAGAACAACTTTCTCTTAAAAAAAATTTGACCATAAAAGAATTACTGGATGAAATTGAAAAACCTTTAGAAACAGTTGTAATTAAAAAAAATGGTCATATTGTCCTGGAAGAAGAGATAATTAATGAAGGGGATACTATTGAGGTTATACAGATAATATATGGAGGATAATTTTCTGATATTTTTTCAGGATCGTTTTCTTTTAAGTCGAGATTTTTTATCCACTGAATATCAGGAGTTATTAATATGAAAGTCTACTATGAATGCGCCTCCTGTTTTTTACGACAATCCAGAGAAGCTCTGGAATTAGCCACTGATGATGAAAAATTACGAATGGAAATTACAGAAAAGATCATTGATCTACTGGCATCTGAATTCAAAAAAGGGGCACCATCCAATCTTATTGGAACCAGCATGCATCGTTTGATAAAGGATCTAAGTGGAAATCCTGATCCTTATCTCCAGGAGAAAAAACGAGGAAATCTTATAGCTGAAAAATTTCAAGATGAGGTGGCCGCTTTACTAAAGCAGGATCCTTCTTTAATAAATTATATTAAAGTTGCCATTGCTGGAAATTTACTGGATTTTGCAGCTATGGGGGTAAATTTTGACCCTTCATCGGTGATATTAGAAAAAATCGCAGAGCCATTAATAATTGACCATAGCTCTCATCTGGAAGAGGCCTTAAATGATGCTGACTCCCTACTCTATCTGGCAGATAATGTGGGGGAAATTGTTTTTGATAAAATGCTCCTGGAAAAACTAGCACAATACGATCTGGATATAACAGTAGCGGTAAAAGAAAAACCCATTGTCAATGACGCCACCATGGAGGATGCCTTAGAAATCGGTTTGGATCAGATGGTAAATGTCACCACCACCGGAACCGATTCAGTTGGCATAATTTATTCTCAAATTTCTCCAGAATTTAAGGAATTAGTGGATGCTGCAGAACTTATAATCTCCAAGGGCATGGGCAATTATGAAGGACTAACGGAAATGGAAATAGGAGAAAAAAACGTATTTTGCCTTTTAAATGTAAAGTGCAGCGCTATTTCCCAGGATATAGGGGTTAAAGAAGGTTCAGCAGTCCTTTTAAAGCTTTAAGGAATGTGGTATTTAAACCATTTTTTATAATATTTATGTTGATGCAAAACTTAATTAATGAATTATCCCAAGGTTTATCATGAAAAAATGGATATTATTTGCTGCAATATTTACCATAGTTATGGTGGGTATTTTCGCTGTTATTGGCTCACAAATGTCTAATAAGACTAATAATGTAAATTCAGAAGACATACCTGAGAATAATGCAGAATTCAGGTGGTATACTGATTTAAATTTGGCTATTTCCGAAGCTCAAAAAACAGATAAACAAATATTCACGGTTTTTACTGCGGACTGGTGCCCGGCCTGTGTGGAGCTGGATTCAAAAACTTTTTCTAATCCTGAGGTTCAAAAGGAAATGACCCAAAAGTATATTCCGGTTAAGATTGATGTGGATAAAAACCCTCAACTATCATCCCAATATAGAATATTCAGCCTCCCGACTATGCTAATAATGGGTTCTAATGGAAATGAATTAAGGAGAATAGAGGGCTACATCCCTGCAAACCAGCTTTTAAGCCGATTATAATTTATTCTATCTGTATTATACATTTTATGAGTAAATATCAAAATAAGATTTGAGGTTTAGAATGCAAATAGCTCCCTTAATATCCTTTTTAGCCGGCATGGCATCGGTCATATCTCCCTGTGTACTACCGGTGATTCCCTTACTGGCAGGATATGTACTCACCCAAAATAAAAAAATTGAAATTTTATTCTTTGTACTGGGCTTAAGTACCATTTTCCTGGCAGTGATTACGCTAACTCTTATTTTCACCGCGGCTGTAAATTATTACCTGTATTATATTCGCATAATTGCTGCTTTAATACTCATATTTCTGGGGGCCATGTTTCTTTCAGGGAAAAATGTTTTTAATTTATCCTTAAATGTAAGTCAAAATTCAAGAAAAGGGATTTCAGGTTCTTTTATATGGGGAGTTATAGTTTCCCTTGCTTGGGCGTCATGCTACACTCCTTATTTAATCTCCTTAATTGCTTTTAGTGTTTCTACCGGAGATACATTTTTTACAGCTTTAAATTTATTATCCTATGTATCTGGATTTTTTATAACCCTTTTATCACTGGGCATTATAATTTCATTTATAAATATTAGCAAACTGGGCAGTTATTCCCGGCCAATACGCTTCATCTCGGGATTATTAATTATTTTCACCGGTATGTATTTGTTATGGCTGATTATTTAATAAAAATAATTAAATCAGTTTTTCAGGGACTAAAAATCTACCATATACTAAAAATGTTAGGGGAATGTAAGTATATATTTGAAAAGGAGGCTTCAAAATTAAAGTGGGATTTATTGGATTTGGAGAAGTGGCAGCTATCCTAACTGAAGAACTGGTAAAAAACGGTGCAGAGGTTTTCACCTGTGTGGAAGGCAGGAGTGATTTTACCTGGAATTTAGCCCAAGAAAAAAATGTAAACACAGTTTCCACTAATGATATGCTGGCTCAAAAAGTAGATATTATCATATCTGCTGTTACGCCTTCTGCTGCTATTGATTCAGCTGCATCAATTGGTAATAACTTCAAGGGGATCTATGTGGATATAAATAATATCTCTCCAGAGGTAGTTAAAAGTGCACTGCAACATATAAAACAGGGTAAGGTGGTGGATGCAGCAATAATAGGTAGTGTGAATCGAAAGAAAGTACAAATACTGGCTTCTGGAAAACATGCTCCTGAATTTGCCCAACTGAATGATTTTGGATTAAATATTAAAATCACTGGCACAGAAATCGGCCAGGCTTCAGGGATTAAAATGCTGCGAAGCTCATATACCAAGGGTGTTTCTGCTCTTTTATGGGAAACATTTTATGCCGCCTATAAAATGGGGGTTGATGAAGAACTCCTTAAGGTTATTGGAAGTACCGAGGGCCCTGATTTTGAAGCATCTGCCGCTTCCAGAATCATAAGCACAGCATTTCATGCTTCAAGGCGCCAAGAAGAGATGCAGAACGTCCAATCATTCTTATCACTTACCAGTGATCCCATTATGATTAAATGTATTAAAAAAAAATTCCATGAAATTGACCAAAAACTAAAAAAGTTGGAAAAGAAACCAGAAAACTACCAGGAAGCGTTTCTACTATGGGAAAATGATATTTAAATCAGTTAATTTATTATTTCTTTTTTTTAGAAATTTATTTTAATAAAATTTATTATTGACCCGGGACATAATAGTATATGGACCCGATATTATATCAAAATAAAAATAATTTTCATTTCAATTGACCGGCGATATATGGAATATGAACGGGATATTGAATAAGGAGGATTACCCATGACCCAACAAGAACAACTCAAAGATTGTAAAAAGACATTACAACAACTGGTGGGTAAAAATGTCAAAAATGTAGATTTTGAAACTTCAGAAGACTGCTGGAGAATATATATCCACACTGACCAGGGTAAAATTGTGTTGTCATTTTGTAAAGGTTGGTTTTGCCCGGTAGTGGAGCACAGGCCATTAAAAAGTGGAAAAATTAATAAATAATTTTTATTTTTCTATTTGGTTTGATATTAATCTATTAAAATGACCTGATATTATAATAACTTTAAATTAACCAGATGATTTTGTAATGTGGATAATCTAATTGCAAAAATTGGATTTATTTACTAGTTTTACCCACATATATCCTGATTCTAATTCCTCTGGCTTTTTTAATTACCCTGGCACTTACCGGTATAAACTGGGAATCAAGTAAAAGCCTTAAATAGGTTACCATTAATCCTGGAAGTTTTAAAGGGCTTTTAATTTTCTTACCCTCTACTCTTAGTTCGCAGGCCAGGAGCCCATTTTGATCCACATAGATATTAGCTGGCAGATCATCCTTTAAATAATCCACTTCAAAACTTCTCACATTTAATCCTGCATCAAAGGCCATACATGGAGATTCTTTTATTTTTTCACCATTCATGAATTTTTGATGAGCTTCAGAGGATTTAAAACCTTCTTCGCTTTTTTTAGCCACAAACCAAGATCTCTCAATAACTTTTTCTATGGTCTGATCAGGAGGTATTATTCCTTTTTTCTCATAACTGGCAATAATCTGAAGGACTTCCTCTTTGGATATATCTTCTTCCAGTGCACTTATTGCTAGCCGGGTTAATACCGGCCCATAACCTGCTCTTCTAAAGGCAGCCCATATTTTATCTTCTTGCCGGTATACCCTTCCTTTAATAATGGAGTTTATGGCATCAGCATTTAAATGTGCAATTTGCATCAAACTGGACCGGGAATAGGTATTCATTCTCTTGGTTATAGATTTCAGATTTCTCCCGGGGGCCACATTACCCTTTTTTATTTCCCTTTCCAGAATTTTAGTGGTGGTGTCGGGAAGAAGACTTTTTATTTCAGGAGGTATTTTCATATCATTTTCCAGGATAGCCCTTCTTATTTCCCTTCCGGATATTTTCCCTCCCATTTCCAGTTCAGGTATGATATGGAACTTCATCTTTTTTTTATATTTTTTATATAAAAATTCATTAACTGCAAACCAGCGAATAACATTTCTGTTAGGGAGGTTACGGGGTATACCGCTGAATATTTCTTTTTTAGCAAATTTTTTGGCATGTTTTATTATGGTGGGGGTGGATACATTAGCAGCATCCACATAATCTATTACCCCATCTTCAATCATCATGGCAATACGAATAGGGACAGTATAGGCCAGGGTTAATCGGTGGTGTAATTCTTCAATGGGAACCACTCTATCTGCACCGGCTTCAAGAGCCATTTGTTTTCTGGCCTCATAACTAACAAAAAATGGAGCATGGTTAGCACTAAAACCCTTGTTGAGATATATTACTACCTCATCACCGGTTTCTTCCCCTATTTCTTTTCCCTTTTCAATTAATTTCACATGACCCTTATGTACCGGGTCAAAATCTGCACTAATTCCTATCATAATCACACACATAATGCACGTTTTTATTTCATATATCTTAGAAGATATGTCCTATTACCCTATATATGCTGGCATGGCCTTCATGAGATTGATTATTTTTTAGTTTAAATTATAATATTTAACTAAAGACCAGAGTTTAACCCAGAACAGTAAATTTAAGTTATATTTACCAGTATTCAGAATTTAACAGCTCGTAATTTTAATGTTCATAACTGCATTTTGAGAATTCTGTTTTAAATGTGGAGGATGTATTAAGCAGTTTCCGGGGGATGCAATCACCGAAGGGACTTTTGAAAAAGGCAATAAAACTAAAATAATAAATGATTCATGTGAGTGCTGCACTATCTGCATGCGATATTGTAGCTTTAATAAGAGAAATAAGTCAAAAGATAAAATAAACTTTTTTAATTCTAAATAATTTGTATGGATTGGAGACACAGGACTAAAATCAGGTTTAAAATAAAAAAAAGGGGTTTGTATTCATTTTATTCAAATATTCTGAATATCCCAGTAACTATTAACCAGATTCCAATTAACATCCCCAAATACATGGGATCAAAGGCATAGGTACCTAGAATTATATAAATTATACCTAAAATAATCCCGATTACTCCGGGCCAGATACCTATTTTAGATTCTTTACTACCAATTAAGGCTATAAAACCAGCAATTACCAGTAAAATACCTGCCAGATATAAAATAATAGCCGCTACAAAACTGAATAAGGCGGGATTAAATATTAAACCTAGGGCTAATATGAGGGTTATAATACCCAGCACCAGGTTAAGTAATCCCCGGGTAAAACTCAAATCAAGGCTAGCCATACCCAGGGCCATAAACCAGACCGCCAGTATAATCAAAGAAAAACTCACTATCACACTGACAGTTACAACCCCTAAAAGAGGAAAAGAGATTACAATTAGACCTAAAATAATGGCTAAAATTCCACTTACAGTATTTTTCATTTTTCCACCTCCAGTAAATTAACAAAACCCCTGATTTTTTATCTAGCAGATCTGATTAATATGATTTTTTAAAGGAGGATGAATTATAGTTAAATTTAATATCTTATCCTGGTAGTAGAACGACCAATATCGCAAAAACTACTTTCTACTTGCCATTGATTTTTACACTCACATTCTAATTCTTTTACCAGAATTTGATCAAGATTGGAATCAATTATCATTTGCTTTAGCTTAGAATTACATTTTTTACAGTTATAAGGACCTCTTCTACTTCCAAAACCAGAGGTATCCATTATAGCAGGCACCTGGACCTCTTCACGTACCTGGTTAATAATTTTTACAACACTCCATATCCAGGGTGGTTGATAAGATCCTTTACGCCATAATTCTTCAATTAAAGTACCTTTATGGATGGTAGCCGGACAAAAAGAAATCCTATCTATACCTGCATTTTCTGCATAAATGGCACTATCAATTGCTTCTTGTATGGCCTGCTTTTCTGAAGTTAAAATAGGTTTTACAAGAATATAAGCTTTTGATTTTACTTTAAATTCTACTTTAAGGTCTTTTATTATTTCAACTGCTCTTTCGAAGTCTTTTTTAGAAAAACCTTTGTTTATTTTAAATTCCCGGGTATGGTCGCTGGATGATTCCAGCCCCATACTAATTTCAAATATTTTATCTGGAATATAAGAACAGCACTCCTGGATAACATCTCTATTAACATATTCCGGCCGGGATTCTACCACCACTTCTACAATGTTTTCAATTTCCCCCAGGGTTTTCAAAATCTCTTTCCGGGCTTCAACAGGCATTTCATCTGGATTCAAGAAACTGCCGGATGTGAAAATTTTAACTGCAGTTGGTTCTTCTATGGTATGTTTATCCATTATTTCGTGGAATATGTTGATAATTTCTTCAGCAGGAACATCTTCTAAATGGGAATCAGTAATATAACTGCACATGGTGCAACCACCACTTTCTGATAGGGCCCAGGAACACCCACCGGTGGGCAAAATCATGAACAGGGTCGGGCCTCTCCCCCGGTATAATAAGTCTTCCTGGTACCAGCTGGCAGATAATTCTCCCGGTGATCTTTTTTTAACTTTTCTTAGAGATTTATTTCTAATTTCTCTGGTTAATTTTTGTATTTGCATGGTTTTTTTCCTGATTTAGAATGATTATAATGCTAAAACACCATTCTTAAGTTAATACGAGGTATCCTATCTTATTTTATAATTACTTTATCCTTAGTTCTAAAATTAAATAATTTTTATTAGAAAAATAACCTGAAATTATAAAAACACTATAATTATTCAGTTTTAAACTTTAATAAAATATATTTAACTATCTTTATTATTATTCTATATAATCTTAACAATAATTATATTAATTTCCGAAATTAAAATATGTTTTGGGTATTATCCGGATTTTCAGCATCATCATTAATTATTCAAACTGGAGGTCTTTAATTTAAAAAAATAAAGGTTAAATCAGTTTTAAATAAGCACAAACATCGTGATAATCTTTTTTTAGAGGATTATACTTTAAATCCTTATATGGGTTGCTCTTTTAACTGCGTATATTGTTATATCCATGGTAGCAAATATGGTGAACAGATTCCTTCCCAGCTTACAGCAAAAATCAATGCCCCTGAAATTCTTTATCGTCAATTAAAAAACAGAGCTCGAAAAAAAGAATATGGAATTATTGCCCTGGGTTCTGCAACAGATCCCTATTTACCCCCGGAAGAAAACCTGAAAATTACCCGGGAACTTTTAAAAATCATTCATCGCTTTCATTTTCCATTAAACTTGTTAACTAAATCCACCTTAATTTCCAGGGACCTGGAACTTTTAAAGAAAATTGATAATTCAGCTCATTTACCTCCGGACCTGATGTCTCACTTAAAACATGGGGCTATTATATCCTTCTCCTTTTCAACTGTTAATGAAAAAGTTGCTGCTATTTTTGAACCAGACGCACCTTCTCCCTGGGAACGATTAGAGACCATGCAAAAATTTAAAGAAGAAGGATTCACTACCGGGGCCTGTTTAATGCCAATTTTACCCTTTATTTCTGACTCAGAAGATCAACTGGATATAATGATAAAGTCGGTAAAAGAATATGGTGGAGACTTTGTACTGCCGGGCGCATTAACCCTTTTTGGTGATAAGCCATCTGATTGCAGGGTTAGATATTATGAAGCGTTAGAAGAACATTTTCCAGAGTTGATACCTAAAACTAAGTCTATATTCACATCCAAATCTTACCCTTCTTCTAAATATCAGATTAAAATTTATAATATGGTGGCAGATATTGCTAAGAAGCACAGAATACGTAGCAAAATTATTTCAGAATAAATATTATACTTTATTAATTGAAAAAGACTTTAAAAAAAAATAAAAAGAGAAAAGAAGAATCTAAAAGACTCTGCCTTCTCTTTTAGTGAAGGTGTTAATAACTTCTCCCATTAATTTAATGGATTTTTCTTTGTCAGGTCCTATTGGGGAACCAACCACATATTGGGTTACTCCTTGTTCACCTAAAGCTTCAATTTTAGGTATTAAATCATCAGGAGTTCCTACAATAGAGAAAGCTTCCATTAATTCGTCACTTACAGCTCCAATAGCTCCACCGAAGTCACCTTTACCTATCATTTCTCCGATTTTTGCTCCGGTGTCCGGTGCTATTCCGTGTCTTTCTAAAACAGGTGGGGGTGATCCTGCAGCAATAAATGCAACTACAATCTTGGCAGCTCCTAATGCTTTTTCTGCGTCATCATCAATGGAAGTACAGGTGTATGCAGCTACATCCACGTCATCCATACTTTTACCTGCGGCAGAAGCTCCTTCTTTGATTAGAGGAACAGCAGCAGCATAGTCTTTAGGATTGGATGCGTTAATTAATGCACCGTCTGAAAATCCACCGGCGGTTTTTAACATCATTGGGCCTTGTGCACCCATGTAAATTGGTATCTTTTCCTGGACAGCTTTGGTACCACCTAATTGTGCACCAGATTCAGTTTTTCCACCAGCCATTAAAGTGGTCATCATTTCTATAGCGTTTTTAATGGTACTAACTGGTTTCTCCCATGGAATTCCTAAAGAATCAAAGGTAGCTTTGTCACCAGGGCCAATACCCAGAACTGCTCTTCCATTAGAGAGTTCATCAAGGGTAGTCATAGCAGAAGCAGTTATAGCCGGGCTTCTTACATAAGGGTTGGTCACACCAGGACCCATTTTAATGGTTTCAGTTCCTGCAGCAATTAATGCTAAGGTTTCGTATACATTTTTGTTGTTGTAGTGGTCAGTAATCCAGGCGTATTCAAATCCTACATCTTCTGCCAGCTTAACAAGCTTTACTATTTTTTCAATTGGCTCATTTGGAACAAATTCGATACCGAACTTCATAATATATCACCATTTAAAAATTTAGTGGTAGTATAAAAATATTTTGTGATTTAAGTTCAACCGAAAGATTTAAGTATAGATTTTAATTTTGTGCTGGTGTATTATTCGCAGCAGAGAAAAATAACTAAAAAATTTAATTACTAAAGGCATTATAGTGGTTTTTATCGGTTTTAAATCAAAATAATAAGATTTAGATCTTGATACATTTCATATGCTTAAATTGTCACTTCTGTCAATTTAAGATTTTTCTCTGATAATTTTGGTTGTTTTTTTGATTATTTTGATATAATGATTTTATTTTGTTAATAAAGTTTTTATAACCGATAAAAATAAATATAGCTTGTTTTAAATACTTAAATATGAATATAAATTGTGCTACATTAGATTTTTTTGGGAATTGTAAGTATAAGGGTTTTTTTATTTTAGAATTAGGTGGTATTGGGGTGTTTTTATCTCAGACCTGAAAGAATACTATGACTTCTGTAAGTCATAGATGAATTTTCAGAGTCGAAAACTTTAAATACTATGAAACCAAATATAATAACTGACAAGTTTAGACAAAAATCATAAAAAGGAATGTAACTAGATTATAAGCGAAAACCAAGCTTAA
>Ga0180017_100311_pt1 | contig 18127 bp, 20 predicted proteins | sample KR46_S_MetaG_FD_129674 | JGI IMG/M metagenome (GOLD analysis project Ga0180017, IMG submission 129674) | Groundwater microbial communities from the Olkiluoto Island deep subsurface site, Finland - KR46_S_MetaG | ecosystem: Environmental > Aquatic > Deep subsurface > Groundwater | place: Finland...
AATTAGTAACCACCACACTCAGAACACACACCAAAAACCTGTTCACATGCTTCTGTTACAACCTACTACAACTAAAAACCCTACAAAAAAATAAACACCACCTAGCGACCGCTAACAACAAAAAACTGACAAAATCAGAGAAAAAATAGAAAAAAAAGAAAAACCAAAAAAAACAATCTCTCAACTAAAATTAACCAAAAACTAACCAAACAAAAATTTAAAAAAGAAGTAAATAGAAAATCTCTTTAGTAAGTTAAGATGAGATGTTAAAACTTACTGGAATTAAATATTTCAGCCATATAGTTAATGGGAATTATATTAATTTAAAAAAAACTTTTAGAAGGGATAAATAAATTATTCTTGAGATAATCTCCAGTTGAGACACCTGAATATTAAAAAAAATTAAATATTTTAAATTGAAATATTATTACAGTACTCAGAAGTACAAAAGAACTTGAATTAATATTTCTGATAAAAAAAAGCTGAAAATTATTTAATAATAATTTTAAGGCATATATAAAATCAGATTTTTATTTTTTACCAGGTGGTAATATGAATGCTTTTAACTTTTTAGCGCCAAAAAGGCAAAAAAAACCCCGTTATAATGGAATTACCATGGTTTTAGATAAAGGGATGGGTTTTCATACCGCGGAAGACCTTATGAAAATATGTGGAGATTACGTTGACCTGCTTAAATTTGGTTGGGGAACTATCGCCATTCATAACCGGCAATTAATTAAAGAAAAAATTGCTATGTACCAGGAATATGATGTGGACCCTTATCCCGGTGGAACTTTATTTGAAATAGCCCTTAAAAACGAAAAGCTCCCGGAATATTTTGATGAAGCTGACAAACTTGGTTTTAAAACTGTAGAGATATCAGATGGTTCAACTACAATTGATCCTGCAGAAAAATCAAAAATAATAGCAGAAGCTAAAGAAAGAGGTTTTAAAGTAATTTCCGAAGTTGGGAAAAAAGACCCTTCAGAAGATCTGAAATTAAGGTTAAAAGACAGGGTTAATTTAATAAAGATGGATCTGGATGCAGGTGCCGATAAGGTGCTGGTTGAAGCCCGTGAAAGTGGTCAGAATATTGGAATGTTTGATAACGAAGGAAAGGTTAAAGTGGAAAAGGTCAATTATTTAATAAAAAGTATTCCTGTTGATAAATTGATATGGGAAGCTCCGAAAAAAAATCAACAGATTCATTTCATACTAAAAGTTGGATCTAACGTTAATTTGGGAAATATCGCTCCAGAAGAGATTACCGCTCTTGAAACCCTTAGATTAGGGCTTCGGGGAGATACTTTAGGAAAGGTGAACCTTTAATGATAGATAAAATAACTGTTACTGGCGGTTATGATAAGCAAGGAAATAAAGAACCCGTAGAAGAAGTGATTATTCAAAAAGGGGAAATTTTTGGAGTGGTGGGGCCTACTGGAAGTGGTAAAAGCTCATTAATTGGCGATATCGAGCAGTTAGCCCAGGAAGATACTTTTTCTAAGAGAAAAATACTAATTAATGGGGAAGAGCCCAGTTATGATGATAGAACCAACCCCCGAAAAAAAATGGTGGCTCAGCTATCGCAAAATATGAATTTTCTGGCAGATATGGAGGTAGGAGAATTTTTAAGCCTCCATGCAAAATGTAGAGGAGCTAAAAATGCTTGCGTGGATAAAGTGATAGAACTGGCCAATACACTTACTGGAGAACCCATTAAAAAAGAGCACGAACTTACCATACTCTCTGGAGGTCAATCCAGAGCACTTATGGTAGCAGATGTGGCCATTATAAGTGATTCCCCCATCGTACTTATTGATGAAATTGAAAATGCAGGTATAAGAAAACATGACGCATTAAAAGTTCTTTCTGGTCATGGAAAAATTGTTATGGTTGTCACCCACGACCCGGTGCTGGCTTTGATGACGGATAAACGAATTGTGATGAAAAATGGGGGAATGGAAAAAATAGTAAGCACCAGCCCCCAGGAAAAATTCATCTCTAAAAAGCTGAATAAAATTGATGAATTAATGCTCCACTTGCGAGAAAAAGTGCGTAGAGGGGAGTTAGTAGAGGATTTAGATATTGATTTTCTGGAATTAGAAAGTAGCAGAAAAAAATAAATGGAGAATATGCTCTTAGACCCTCTGGAAATTAAATATTAATCGTTATGGTTAATTTTATATTCCATATTTCCCGTGCATTGGAGAAGTGAAAAAATGAAAATGGTAATTGTGGCTGGAACTCCTGGTTCCGGAAAAACCGCGGTTTTAATACATGCCCTTAAAAGTTTAAAACTTAAGAATTTAAAATCGTCAGTAGTGAAAATAGACTGTTTATACACCGATGATGATAAAAAATTCGCCAAAGTGGGAGTTCCAGTTAAATTAGGGCTCTCCATGGATATGTGCCCGGACCATTATGCCATATATAATCTGGAAGATATGCTCAGCTGGGCCCACTCCAATGATTCAGATTATTTAATGGTTGAAACCGCAGGTTTATGTCATCGATGTGCTCCCTATACCATAAACTCTTTAGGGGTATGTGTTATAGATGCCACCAGCGGCCCCAACACCCCCCTTAAAGTGGGTCCTTTTTTATCCACTGCAGATATTGCAGTGGTTACCAAAGGAGATATGATTTCCCAGGCAGAAAGAGAGATATTCCGGGAAAAGATACTTGAAGTAAATCCTGAGGCCAAGATAATTGAAGCTAATGGCCTTAGTGGGCAAGGTTGTTTGGAACTGGCTGATGAAATGATGAAAGCTAAAGAAGTATCAGAAGAGGAAGAACTTCGCCATTCCGCCCCTCTGGCAGTTTGTACCCTGTGTGTAGGTGAAACCAAAGTAAATAAAAAACATCACAGAGGCATATTACGTAGAATCGATGGTTTTGAAAGCTACAAAGGGGAATAAAATATAGATTTGCCATTATTTAATTTTAAAAAATTTATTTAATAATTTTATGAGGTTCTCTTTAATGATGGATAAAGCTGAATATGTAAATCCTAAAGAAGAATTAGAAAAACTGCTTCCCGGTTATAACTGCAGTATATGCGGTTATGCTCGTTGTGATGAATTTGCAGGAGCACTTCTAAAAAAACATACGGATCTGGAAAAATGCAGATTCCTGTACCAGGAACTCTTCCTTGAAAATCTAAACCAATTGAAAGATGTACTGAAAAATGAAAATGTGCTGGTAGAAGAAAAACCTGTAATTGGCCTGCTGGATGGGTATGAAGCAGACTTTATTTTAAAACCTTTGCCAGATGAAAAATCCTGCCGCGAAGTTTTATACCCTTTTACAAGAGAAGAGCTTAAAAAAGGAGATATAATTCGTTATCGTCCATTAGGATGCCCCATAACCCACTTTGCAGAGATAATTGATGAAAGTCATGGATTAATAACCGTACACATGGTAGGACCCTGTCACCGATTAGGGGAAGGATCTGAAAATTTTAAATTTAAAGAAGTAGGTATATGCATGGTAGGTGGATTTGAAGGTATGATAGAGGGTGAGTTGCCTGCTGTAGGGGAAACAGTTCGTTTTCTTCCTAAACACTGTATGATGCAGAAAGTACACTCCGGAGTAGTAGTACAATTAGAAGGGAAAAAAGCGATGATTGAAGGGATAGATCTTAAGGTTTGGGCACCGCCTATTAAAGGAAAAAGATCATAAAGTACCTTAAGCTCATTTTATTAATTTACTTTTTTTATTAGAATTACTTAAAAGCAGATTTGATGTCGAAATGGAAGATCAAACAATGTCTAACAAGATAAATCCCATTTTTATCCCACCTTACAAGTTAATACCTGTAAAAACCAGTTATATTAAGCCAGGTGAGAGTTTGGATATTATTATTAATAATGCAGGCCCTTATTTAGAAAACGGGGATTTTTTAGTTATATCTGAAACCCCGGTTTCCATTTCACAGGAGCGTTTAGTGGATGAATCATTATTTAAACCCTCGTTAATTGCTATTTTTCTATCAGATGTATGGTCTAAATATATCTGGGGTTATTTACTAGGTCCAATTTTAAGAATAAAACCCCGCACTATTAAAAACTTAAGAAAACTTCCACCAGAAGCAAGAGCCCATAAAGAAGTTGTTCTAAAATATTATGGTATAAAACACGCCTTAAAACCCGCTTCAGAGGCAGGCATAGATTTAAGTAATGTGCCTGGAAATTTTGTATCGCTTTTACCTGAAAAATCCTCCCAGGTGGCCCGGAAGATTTCTGAAAAAATTGAAAAACACTGGGAAAAGGAGGTAATAGTGCTGATTATTGATACAGACGCTACTTACAAGCTGGGTAATTTCAGATTTACATGTTTACCCGCCGCCATAGAAGGGATAAAATCAAATTTAGGAATTATAGGTTATTTATTAGGAAGAATGAGCAAAACTAAAAGTCCCACCCCTCTGGGATCTTCATTTCCATTAAAAATAGAACATGCGCTGGAAATGGCAGAATTAGCTGAAAAATATCAAAAATCGCAAAAAAATAATCTTGAAACGGTCTATAAAATGCAAGAGTCTTTCAATAAAGATACAAATGAAATTACAGTAGATATGTTAAATTCAGTAGTTCATACCCCTGCAGTAATAATAAAAAGAATCGATTGAGATTATTTCCAAGGAAAAGATATTGTTGCTGGTGGACAATATTGTCTTTTAAAAAAAATTTAAATACCATAAGATTAATAAAGTATGAATGCCCATAAAATAGGTATGGTGAATGCACTTTTGATATTATAATTACGGAATAAATTAATTTCTTTATATAGAAGTTTTTTAATTTACATTTCCATTACTTTCATTGTGCTGTATTAACCTCACATGGTTGTAGAATCATTAATTGTTGTTCAATAATAAAATATTCTAATTTAAAGTAAGAATATTGATTTTAAATGATTCTTAACCCTTTGCTAAGGAGGAAATTAAATGTTTAATGATCCAATAGTCCTGGAATTAATTAATGATGTAATTGACGAGGAAGATGAAGGAAGTATTTCCATTGTCGAATGCTTAATTAAAGGTAAAGTTACTGACGAAGAAATCGCCGAAACAACTGAGTTCCGATTAAATATTGTTAGAAGAGTCCTATATAAACTTTACGATGCAGGATTAGCCAGTTATAAAAGAAGTAAAGACCCCGAAACCCAATGGTATACCTATACCTGGAAATTCGAAACCGAAAGGGTAACCGATATGATTAAGCGTCGTCATCAAAAAATAGTAACTCAGCTAAAAGAAATATTAGAATATGAAGAAACCAACATGTTCTTTGCATGTAAAAGTAATGACTGCCGCTGTAGTTTTGAAGAAGCTTCTGAAAATGGTTTTATCTGTCCTAAATGTAATGGTGAAATGGAATACATGGACAACACTCCGGTTATAAAGCAGATTAAAGAAGAGTTAAGTCTTTATGAAAGTCATGGCTATGAAATTGATTTTGGAGTTGCAGAAAGCAACTCTTAAATATTTATTTTGAATTAATTTAATCACTTAGAATATTTTTTATAATTAGCTTATTTTAATTGAAAAGCAATGATCCTGGAAAAAATCAAGAAAGAGGATTGTATATCTCTTTTAAAAGAATATAAATGCCCTCCATGGGTAATTGATCACAGCCAGAAAGTAGCTGACAAGGCACTTATCATTTCTCAAAATTTCCATGTAAACTTGAAGCTGGTTTCTGCAGGGGCATTGTTGCATGATATTGGACGCTCCCAAAGTAATGGTACAGATCATGCCGTAATTGGAGCCCGGATTTTAAAGGACCTGGAATTTCCCCCAAGTATTATTAATATTGTGGAAAGGCATATAGGTGCAGGTATAATTATTGTAGAAGCAGAAAAAATAGGCCTCCCACCAAAAAATTATTTCCCAGTTACTATTGAAGAAAAAATAGTTTCCCATTCTGATAACTTGCTGGATGGATCTAAAGAAGTAAATATTGATTTTGTAGTCCAGAAATGGGAAAAGCGCTTGGGAAAAAATCATCCATCGCTGGAAAGATTAAAAATTCTGCATCGAGAATTAATTATCGCCCCTGGCTGTTTTAAATATCTCCCGTGAAATTTTTTAGATAGCGACATTACAACATTTAAGATACATTAATTATCTATAATGTCCTAGAATTATTCTAATTGATTGAATTCTTTAAATTAATTATTAAATGAGGAGTACCATGAAAGTTTTATGTTCCAGTGAAGAGTCCCTATATCGACCAGAAGCAGTAAGGTGGAGACAAAGAATGAAGTTACTTAAACCACTGGGTGATGCTCTGGCAATACTTCCCTGCAGTATGAGAAAGCCATATTCCCATTCCAAATCCCATCAGATATTCATGCAGGCCTCTCGCCGAATACAGGAAGTTATTCTAACCTCCCCCTTTGGCATATGTCCTCGGGAAATGGAGAATACCTTCCCAATACAGTCTTATGACGTAACAACTACGGGAGATTGGTCTTTTGAGGAAATGAATCTGGTTGGAAAATTATTGAAAGATTATGTCCAGGACAAAAAAGTGATAGCCCACGTGGCCGGTGGTTACCAGGAAGTATGTGAAGAATACCTGGAAGATGCTATTTACACCTGTGAAGACGGAAGACCACTTTCTCCTTCATCTATGGGTAATCTTAAAAATGAAGTTAAAAATTACAAAAGAATACATCCCCGTGAAAAATTAATAGGAGGACTTAAATCCATTGCCCTTTATCAATTTGGAGAATGTGGTGATGTACTTATACCTGATGATGTCCATGCGAAGGGGCGTTTTAATAAAAGAATATTCCACAATAATGAACAGCTGGCCACTTTGCTAATGGATAATGGATTGTTCTCTCTTAACCTGGCCGGAGGTCAGCTTCTAGCAGAAAAAGGTATTAAATGTGTTGAAGTGGATTTTGAACTTAAAACGAATACTCTTTTTGCCCCCGGAGTAATAAATGCAGATAAAAATATAATCCCGCGGGATGAAGTGGTTATTGTTAGAAATGGTGAGTTGGTGGGAGTTGGAAAATCTATTTTAAGTGGTGAAGAAATGGTAAGGGCTTCTAAAGGAGTGGCTGTCCGTATAAGGCATCGGATTAAATAATACTTTGCAAAACTTTAAATAGACCAATACAGACAATATTCAATCACTTACCTAAATATACATTAAATAATATTGTTAAATTTTTTGAATTATGGTGGTATAATCCATCAAATGGGTAGTTAATTATCAGCCCATAATTACAATTTCGAGGTAATTAATTATGTCAGAAGAACTAGTTGAAAAAGTCAAGGAAGCTTTAACCAAGGTAACAGACCCCCACATGGGAATAAGCATCGTGGAGATGGGGCTAGTTGAAAGCATAGATATCGACAAAAAAGATCAAACTATTGCTAAAATTGTCATTAGACCAACCAATCCTGGTTGCATGAGCGCAGCTCGTATGGCTATGGATGCCCGGAACATGTCTGAAAAAGTAGAAGGCATTGACAAAGCAGAAGTTAGTGTTGCCGGACACATGATGGCCGATGCCATAACAGAGATGGTTAATAAATAGGTGCATTTATGCTATCCTGGAACATTGCCGCCATTGTCGGTGTTCCAGGTGTTGGAAAGACATCACTGTGCCATGTTGTTGCCCGGGAAATTGGATGTGAGCATTTAAATTATGGAGATCTAATGCTTGAAATTGCCCGGGAAAAAAACATCGCCCACAGCAAAACAGAAATGTTTGCTCAGGATATGACTGTGCAGTACCATATTTGGAAAGCTGCGGCTAATGAAATTACTCAACACCAGCAAGTCCTGGTAGATTTACATGGCCTGGATCAATCTCCAGAGGGTTATATTATTTCCATGCCTCTGGAAATCATTTCACCGGATCTTATTGTAATACTGGACTCATCCCCTGAAAAGATATTCCATCGCCGACAAAAGGATAGATCTAAAGAAAGAATTAAAGACGATTTTAAAAGTTTAGTATCGCATCAAAAGATGCTTAAAATAAGCATGACTATATGTTCTGTTTTTTCAGGAAGTTTGGTTTATCATTTAGAAAATAATGACTTTGATTCATCTAAAAGAAATCTGATAGATTTACTATCTTAATATCTTTAATTTGAATTCTATTCTAAAAATATTCTATAAATAGATTAATAGAATCTTCTTTTTTAGAACTTATTAACGGGTACCTTGAAAATATTTTAATATCGTAAAGGATATATATGAGAAAAACTAAAAGTTGGAATTACCCCTTTTTATTCTGAAATAATCAGGTTAAATTTAGATAAAGTTTTATTAAACATCAATTTAGCCAGCATATGTGGGGCCCGTGGCTCAGGTGGTAGAGCGCACGGCTGATAACCGTGAGGCCCTGGGTTCGAATCCCAGCGGGCCCACTTTTTCTTATTTTTTAAATAGAGTACCTGTAATCATTTTTAGAAGTATTTAAAAAAATTAATTAATTAATTAACCTTATCAATCTCAAAAATTAAATTCCCCCGTTTTTTTGGTTGGATATCCTGCGGAATTCTTCCAATTTTCTAATAGCTTTTTTTGAAATTACCGTCTTTCTGGCTATTTTTGTACCTTCCGCCAGAGATTTAGACTTACCTGCTAAAAATATTATAGCCCCTGCATTGGCCAAAACTATTTCCAGCCTAGCTTTTTTTTTAATAGAATCCTCTTCTCCGGCAAGGACTGATAAAAATATATTTAAATTATCTTCAATGGTTTCTGGAGATTTTATCAATTCTGGTTGTGATTTTTCCACGCCAAAATCTTCTGGATTTAATTTTTGAATAGATATATCACCATTTTCCACCAGAGCCACCATAGTAGGTCCAATATTAGATATTTCATCCATAGCAGGATTTCCATGGGAATCATAGCCATGAACAACCATGGCTTTTTCAACTCCCAGATTATTTAATACCCGGGCTATTAAATCCACACAGGAGGGATCAAAAACCCCAATAAGTTGTATAGGGGCGTTGGCAGGAGAGCTTAGAGGCCCCAGTAAATTAAAAACTGTCCTTATCCCCAATTCATTTCTAACCGGCATTACATTCCGGGTAGCTGGATGAAAATTAGGGGCAAACATGAAACATATCCCTACCTTTTCCATAGATTCTAAAACTTCCTTAGAAGATGCATCAATTTTAATACCTGCTGCTTCCAGTATATCTGCCCCACCACAGGAACTGGTGACAGCGCGATTACCATGTTTGGCCACAGGGATACCTGCAGCTGCAGCAATAATAGCTGCAGCAGTACTAACATTGAATGTTTTGAATTTGTCGCCTCCAGTTCCGCAGGTGTCCACCACTTTTAAATGAGAAAAGGTGACCTGTTTGCATGCTTTTCGCATAGCTTTAGCAAATCCGGTTATTTCATCTTCATTTTCTCCTTTAAGGGAAAGTAAGGACAAAATAGATGCCATTTGAATATGGGTGGCCTTACCAGAAATCATGGCTTCCATGCATTTGAAAGCTTCTTTTTTTGTAAGATCATTTCCTGAGGCTAATTTTTGAATGAATTTTTGCAAATCAAATCACCTCTATGAGGGTAGCCTCTTTCATTTTGCTGGTCTCTTTTTTTATTTCCTGGAGCATTAATTCTGGCTTATCAAGATTTTTAGAAATTAATTCGATAATTGCACTACCTACAATGGCTCCTTGTGCACCAGCCTGAATTACATCTTTTACATGGGATGATTTAGAAATACCAAATCCTACCATTACCGGCAAATCACTGTGATTTCTTATTCTTTTAATTAAGTCAACTGTACTATTTTGGACTTCTTTTCTGGCCCCGGTAACCCCCATTACTGAAACCAGATAAATAAACCCCGAAGCCATCTGGCAAATTTTATCCAGACGGTTTTTTTGTGTGGTCTGGGCCACCAAAAATATCTGATTAATATTGTATTTTTCTGCTGCCTGGAGTGCTTCTTCAGCTTCTTCAGGAGGTAAGTCCGCAGATAGTATGCTGGTTACTCCACACTTTTTGGCTTCCTTATAAAATTCATCCACACCTTTTTTATAAATTAAATTGTAATATACTAAAAGCCCAATAGGGATAGAAGTAAACTCCCTGATTCTTTTAATAAATTCAAAGGATTTTTGAGTGTTCATACCGGAATCTAATGCCCTTAAATCTGATTCTTGAATCGTTGGACCATCAGCTACCGGGTCACTAAATGCAAATCCAATTTCCAGGGCATCTGCACCACTTTCCAGGAGTGTTTTCACTATCTGAATAGAAGTTTCAAAGTCGGGGTCTCCTGCAACAATAAAAGGTACAAATGCTCCTTTTTTATTCTTTTTTAAGCGTTTGAACATTTCATCATAAGTTTCTAATGTATTGGGGTGAATTTCTCCAGGATAGTGTTTTTGTTTTTTAAAGTTCATACTTCCACCCCTAAAATGCTTGCTGCAAGAAACATATCCTTATCTCCCCTTCCAGAAAGATTGACCACTATAGTTTTCCCTTTATTTTCGGGTTTCTGGGCATATTTTTCCATATAGGCAACGGCATGGGCACTTTCCAGGGCAGGCATTATCCCCTCATAGCGGGATAGTAGTTGGAATCCACGCAGTGCTTCAGAATCAGTGACATTAACATATCTTGCCCGGCGCTTGGTATGCAAGTAAGCATGTTCTGGGCCTACGCCCGGATAATCTAAACCAGCTGAAACAGAATGAGCTTCACAGATTTGTCCATCTGTATCTTGAAGTACATAGGATAGTGATCCATGGAGAACGCCTTCACTACCTGCACAAAGGGTTGCACCATGATTTCCACTATCAATACCATGCCCCCCTCCTTCCACTCCAATCAATTCCACTTCCGAATCCTGAATAAATTCTGAAAAAATACCTATGGCATTGCTACCTCCTCCCACACAGGCTATTATCACGTCAGGAAGTTTTTTTTCTTTTTCTAAAATCTGATTTTTAGTTTCTTTTCCTATTACTGTCTGGAAATGTTTTACCATGGTGGGGTAAGGATGGAATCCCATGGTAGATCCTATTAAATAGTGCGTATCTTGCACATTTGTCATCCAATCTCTCATAGACTGATTAATAGCATCTTTTAATGTTTTAGATCCAGTTTCCACCGGAATTACTTTTGCCCCCGATATTTCCATTCGAAATACATTTAATCTCTGCCTTTTAACATCTTCCATACCCATATATACATCAGTAGGCATTCCAAAAAGAGCGCCTACAGCAGCTGTAGCTATTCCATGTTGCCCGGCTCCAGTTTCTGCTATTAAACGTTTTTTGCCCATATATTTAGCCAGTAACCCCTGTCCCAAAGTATTGTTTATTTTATGGGCCCCGGTATGTAGCATATCCTCCCTTTTTAAGTAAATCCGACATCCCATTTTTTGAGACAGGTTTTTAGCAAGATATAAATTGGTGGGCCTGCCTGCAAATTCTTTTAAATAATAATCTAATTCCTGATTAAATTTTTTATCATCTTTATATTTTAAGAAAGCACTTTCTAATTCTTCCAAAGCCGGAATAAGAAGTTCAGGAGCGAATATACCTCCATATTTACCGAATTTTCCACTTTCAATCAATTTAAATCACCTTTAATTAAGATTCATAATTATTTTATCTATTTTTTACCGTTTCTATGGCATTTTTAATTTTAATATGGTTTTTTTTGCCAGGATAATCCTCCAGACGGGAATTAAAATCAACAAAGTCAAATGATTCTTTAATTAATACTCCTTCTTTTTTAATGCGTGATGCAGTTAATCCTCCTGCCAGATATATTTCCAGGTGGGGGTTAGAAGACCTTGAAATTTCTGCTGCTTTTATAGCGGTGCTTAAAGAAATTTCCCTACCGGTACCACCAGTTTTGCCCTGGTGCTGGTAATCAAATAAAATTCCCGAACTAAATTCCGCAAATGACCTTATTTCTTTTATTTTATCCTGTGATAATTCTCCTTTAGATATCCCAATTGCCCGAATAATGTGGTATTCCTTCTTATAATTATCAAATAAACTTCGAATAAGTTCCTTTATCTCCCCGGGAGAAAGTGAGTGCAGCTGAATATTTGTCAAATTAGAATTAAATATATCATTTAAAGCTTCTTCCACATTATCTGGTTCTAAAACCAGTACTCCTTTATTTTTATCTGTTAGAATACTGGAAAATGATTTAATTTTTTCTAAATCAATATATCTGACTGATCTTTTTACATGAATGAAACCTATAAGATCTGATCCGTAGTTTTCTGCAGCTTTTAGATCTTCTTTAGAAGTTATACCGCAAATTTTAATCTTTAAATTAGTATCGTGTTTATTTAGAGTAGAATTTGTATCCGAAGTCTTATTAACAACCCTGCATTCTTTTTTAATTTTATTTATAACGGGTTTGGAGGTATTGATCACTTATTAAACCCTCCCTTATTTAGGGTATTTTTAGAAGACATGTTGTTATTAAAAAATCTTTTTCTGGTTTTTTCTGCAGCAAATCTCATTTTCTGGATGGTATCCTCTATGTCAGGAGACTGCATAATAGTGGTCCCAATAAGCAGGGCGTCTGCACCATATCTGCACAATTCTTCCACATCTCCTATACTTTTAACCCCGCTTTCAGACACCATGATTTTATCACGAGGGATTAAAGGATAAAGGGATTTAGTGCGTTTAAAATCAATGGAGAAATCTTTAAAGCTCCGGTTATTAATTCCTATTATCTTTGCATCTGCATCTAATGCATTATAAACATCAATAGAATTTTTACATTCTACCAGTGGTTCCATACCCATCTCCCGGCAAGTTTCAATTCCTGCCGGAATATGAGGATAAACATCACTCATTAAAAGTACTGAACTGGCTCCACATGCTCTAGCTTCATAGATCTGATAATCATCTAAAATGAAATCTTTTCTCATAATTGGTAAGGAACTTAGCATAGAAGCCTCTTTAAGGTAATCAAGTTTACCTTTAAAAAAGGCTTCTTCAGTTAGTATGGAAATAGCACTGGCCCCCCCTACCTCAAAGGATTTTATAGTGTCTTCCAGGCTCCGGGAAGAAATGTGTCCCTGGGAAGGAGAAGCTGGTTTATATTCAATTATAAGGGGGAAACTGCCCGATTTTTTAAGTGCTTTTTTAAAATCAAGTGGATCAGGAGCATTTTTTACCTGCCTTTTAATTGTGGATAATGGTATTTTTGATTTAGATTTTTGCAGGTTTTCTTTGCAAGTATTCAGGATATGATTGAAATCCAGCAGATGTCCTTTAGCAGTTCTGCAATAATTTGAGCTCATGATTCCACCTTCAGGAAATTTTCAATTAATTTCATACCCTCTGGAGTTCCAATAGATTCCGGGTGAAATTGTACACCATAAATTGGATGAATATTATGTTTTAAGGCCATAATTATCTCTTCATCTGTTTTTGCAGTTATTTCCAGGCAGGAAGGTGTGGTTTCTGGATCACAGCTTAGTGAATGATAACGTGCCACCTGGAGGTGATTTTTCAATCCCTGGAAAATTCCCTGATGGTTATGAATTATTTGACTTTGTTTTCCATGAACCGGTTCCTGGTGGATTATCTTTCCACCAAATGTAGAAAAAATACCTTGATGTCCTAAGCAGACCCCTAAGATTGGTATTTTTGGGCCGAATTTTTTAATTATTGCTTTGCATTCTCCAAAATCCCTCTTATTGTCCGGATTTCCAGGACCAGGTGAAATAATTATGTGGTTAATTTCTTCTTTTTTATGTAAATCCTGAATCTGAAAGGGGTTCTTTTCATTATTTTTAATTACCATTATCTTAGAATTACTTTTGGAAAAATTATTTAACGGATTATTTACAATTTCCCCCACCATTTGATAGAGATTGTAAGTAAAAGAATCGTAGTTGTCGATAATTAATATCATGATACTGCACCTGAAATTTTTAAAGAATCTAAGAGTGCTTTAGCCTTATTTTCACATTCAAAAAATTCTTTTTCTGGTACTGAATCATGCACAATACCTGCTCCAGATTGTATTTTGGCCTGACTGCCATCGCAGATTAAAGAACGTATAGTTATGGCAAAGTTTGCATTTCCATTTAAAGAAAAATATCCAATTGCCCCGGCATATGCATCTCGAGGGATTCCTTCCATTTCTTCTATTATTTCCATGGCCCTTATCTTAGGTGCACCCGATACAGTCCCTGCCGGAAAAATAGAAGTAAAAGCATCTACTGCATCCCTATGAGGGCTTAAATTCCCTTTAACATGGGACAATATGTGTTGAACATGGGAAAATTTTTTAATAGTCATATATTCTGGTATTTTTACACTTCCAAATTCCGAAACTTTCCCCACATCATTCCGAGCTAAATCTACCAGCATCATATGTTCTGCTCTTTCTTTTTCATCATCCAGTAAATTCTTAGCCAGTTTTTTATCATCTACTTTATTTTTTCCCCGGGGACGGGTCCCGGCAATAGGGTATGTTTCTACCTGTCGATTTTCCACCCTTACTAACATTTCCGGACTGGAACCTATTATTTCCTTTTCACCCAGCTTAAAATGATACATATAAGGGGAGGGGTTTATTTTTCTAAGAGCATCATAAAAATCCAGTTTATTACCAGTGATTTTGTATTTTTGAGCATTGGAAATGACACCCTGAAAAATTTCGCCATCTTTTATTCTATTTTTAACCTCTAAAACCATTTTTTCGTATTGGATTTTAGAGAAAAATTTTCCTTTATTTAAAAAAGACATGCTAGGAAGAGCGGAATAGTCCTCTTTCATAATACTGCTAATTTCTTCTAATCGGGATTCCCCCCGGGTGACGTAGCGACATCTTTGGGAGAGCTTATCAAAAATTATTCCATCTAAAAATAATCCAAATTCGAATTCGGGATATTTACCTCTATTCAGGTCAAGTTTAGTGAAATATTTAGCTGCCTGGTACGAAACATACCCTACTAAACCTCCACAAAATCCTTTTTCCCCATTTGTATTGTTTAAAATCGATTTTATCTCACAGAAAGGATTTTCGGTTTGAATTTCCTCTTTAGTACCATCTTTTTCTATTTCTAAAACATTATCAGTGGCCTTTAAATTCAGTATCGGGTCGAAGCCCAGGAAAGAGTATCTGGAAAGGCCGGTATCACTTTCCATAGATTCCAGTAAAAATGCGCCGGAATAGTTAAAATATAATTTTTTGAACAACTCAAATGGATTATCATAATCCAGTGCAACAGTACTTAATGGCTTTAAATTTATATCGCCAAAAATATTCACTCCTTATCATAATTTACACCTTTAAATCTTTTTAATTTAATTTGAAATTCCAGGGATTCTTCATCTAAGACCCTGCTCATCCTATACTTTGAAGTACTATATATAACTTTGTTGTATATTTATGTACATACATACTCAAGTTTATATATTGGTGCAATTAATAGATTAATGGAGATGTTATGTGGGAAAAAGTAAGTCATAAATTCGAAAAATACCCGGCCCGTATGAATGTAGCCCGAAAAATAGTAGATTTAGGTCTGAGGGTGGATAAAACAGGAAAAATATATTGTAAAGATGTTTTAATAAGTGATGTGGCACTTTCCAGATCCGTTGGTGTGGATAGGCGCACTATTAAATCAACAGTTGATGTTATTTTACAGGATGACCAATTATCTGAAATATTTGAAAACATCCTTCCAGCAGGAGCTTTATTAAAAAATGTGGCACGCAGCCTTGATTTTGGGATTGTTGAAATTGAAGCAGAAGCAGGAAACCCGGGAATTTTATCCCAGGCCAGCGGCCTTATATCTGCAGAGGGCATCAGTATTCGCCAGGCACATGCTGGAGATCCAGAATTAGAAGAGAATCCTCGATTAACTATAATTACTGAAAAGCCAATACCGGGGAAATTATTAAGTAAATTTTTAGAAATCAGTAATGTAAAAAGAGTTTCCATTTATTGAAATAATAAATAAAATTTAATTTTTATAAGTTTATGCTATGAATCCCCCTAATCATTCTAATAAATATGATCTAGGGTTTTAGGAGATGAATAAAAAAAAATATTTGTTTCATGAAAAATAGGAGTTATTGAGTTGACTGGTATTTGTCTTCTTCGTCCAAAGCCTTTAAAAGTTCATCCCATGCTTCTAAAGATTCTTTGGCAGCTTGATCACTCATGACTTCAATGGCATATCCAGAATGGACTAAAACATATCGTCCTTCTTCTACGTTTTCTACTAAATCCAGTTTTACTTGCTGTCTAACTCCACCAAAATCCACAACAGCAATTTTATCATCATCATTGATTTCAATTATTTGAGCAGGTGCCGCAATGCACATTTAAATATCTCTCCAATTTTTATAAAACAATTTTTAAGAATATAAAGACATAAAAGCCTTTAATCTTTAAATTTTAAATTCTCATGCAATTTGTAACATGTTTATTGACCATGTGGTTCATTAAAATTTAAGATAGGTTAATATAATTTTTAGTAAAGAACCTTACATATAAAGATATGTAAGAAGAGGATTCTAAAAAGTAGTATTGAAATTATTAATTATGGTGACAGTTGCAGGTTATAAAAATGAAAATGGTAATTATTGGTGGTGGGCCCGCCGGAAGAGCAGCAGCTTTAGAATTAGCCCGGATTGAACATGAAGTTATTCTTATAGAAAAATCAGATTTAGGTGGAACCTGCCTGAATAAAGGATGTATGGTTGTTTGTGGACTAAATGATGTAGCCCGGTTCATGAATGATGCAGCTAACTTTCAAGACCAGGAAATCCTAAAATTAAACTTTGAATTTTCGTATAAAAACATGGCCCATGGTATAAAAAATACTTTAAGTAAAATAAGGCATGTTACAGAGAAGGAAACCCAAGAAGCCGGTGTTAAAATTATTTATGCCCCTGCTAATTTCCATAAAGGGCAGCTGTATGTTGAGGGAGAACATATAGAATATGATAAATTAATTATAGCCACCGGGGGACGACCATTTATACCACCTATAGATGGTGCTGAAAATGCCATAACTTACCTGGATATACTGGAGCTGGAGGAAGTTCCTGAAAAATTATTAATAGTGGGAAGTGGAATCATTGCCACTGAATTTGCATCCATATTCTCTTCTATGGGTTCAGAAGTGCACATTCTCTGTAGAAATAATTTTTTAAGTAAGTTAGATCCAGAAGTTAAAGAATATGTGGTTCAAAACCTCTTAAACAGCATAAAAATACATGAAAAAGTAGATACTATTAAAATAACCATGTCTGGTGCCATTACTTCCCAGGGGCAAATGGAGGGATTGGTTCTTTTGGCCACCGGAATTGTTCCTAACTCCAAAGTAGTTTCAGATTTAGTAAAAACTGGAAACCAGGGAGAAATATTGGTAAACGAAAAGATGGAAACCAGTAATCCTGGAATATATGCTGCCGGTGATGTAATAGGAGGGGTAGGAACTACACCGGTAGCTCGCATGGAAGGAATTGTAGCCGCCCATAATGCAGCAGGTATTGAAAATAAAGCTAATTATGAATATTTACCCTATGCTATCTCCCTGGATTATGATGTCGCTTTTTTAAGTTCAGGAAAAAAGTCATCACCTGATGATGAAAATTATTCCCAAATGGTTGAAGGTAAAATACCCGGTTCTGCAGGTCCAGGATCATTCTGGAGAGTTTTAGCAAGAAACACTGGATTTAGTAAAACCATGGTGGATATTGAAACTGGTTCAATCCAGGAATTATCATCCATTGCACCAGGTGCCCGTTATAATATGGCTTATCTATCCCTTTTAATGAGAATTAATAGGAAAACCTATGATTTTGATCAATTTGTGGAAACACACCCTTCCACAGATTCCATTTATAAATTAATGCGTTTTTTTGCCAAATATTAGGGATTAATGGTAAAATGAAATCTAAAATTGAATGATAAAAATTTTAAAAAATTTCAGAATGTGTCCTCATTACATGAAACGTATCTTCAAAGATTTATATGGAAGTATGACGCCTGCATGCACTAAAAATAATTCTCAGTTTCAAATCACAAAATTAAGAACTGTTTATATCATATAATACATTTAATCCTGGGAAATCAGCTTCAGAAAAGATTAGACATGATAAAAAGCC
>Ga0180017_100313_pt1 | contig 18093 bp, 20 predicted proteins | sample KR46_S_MetaG_FD_129674 | JGI IMG/M metagenome (GOLD analysis project Ga0180017, IMG submission 129674) | Groundwater microbial communities from the Olkiluoto Island deep subsurface site, Finland - KR46_S_MetaG | ecosystem: Environmental > Aquatic > Deep subsurface > Groundwater | place: Finland...
ATTGTCTTGCCTCTTTCCAATAAAGTTTAATACTTATTTTCTGAGGTTACATCATACACTAAATTTTGATTTTGGGACATAATCAAAAGTGGTACACTAGGACATTATCATAAGTCGTTCATATACAGGGCGGTAATTTCGCCCTGTCCCTTATCTGTTTTGTTAACCGACAAGGTTTTATTAATCGCTAGACGAATGGCATTACCACCAATTTTACAATGGGTTTTCATCACTTCAAATTCTTCTGCATCGAGCTTTCCCGGCTTTAATAAGATCGCATCAGGAATCCCGATTTTTCCGATATCATGAAGTGGGGCAGCTTTTGAAATGCGTTCAATCACATCATCCCTAAGTTGCTCCTGGTACTTTTGATTTTTTTGCATCCGCTCTGCGATGATCCGCACATAGTTCTGGGTTCGCATAACATGATTGGCGGTATCACTGTCGCGGGTTTCAACCAATTCGGCAAAAACATTCAGAGTTGTATCTTGAATCATCTGATTCTCAACCATTCGTCGTTTGACCTCAGCTTCTAACCATTCATTCTGATTTTTAAGTCGATCTCTGGCCTGTTTCAGTTCCAGATGAGCATTGACCCGTGCCAAGACAATCCCTGGCCGAAAAGGTTTAATAATATAGTCAACCGCTCCCAAACGAAAGCCCTTTTCTTCATCAATCAGACTATCCAGCGCCGAAATATAAATCACTGGTATTCCCAAATTATTGGGGTCTTTCCGTAATTCCGATAAGGTGTCATAGCCATCCATTCCCGGCATCATAATATCCATCAAGATCAGATCCGGCTTGACTCCCTCATCAACCGCCTGTAGCAGCTCCACTCCAGACTTATAGGCCCGAATGAGAAAAGAGGGACTCAGTAATTTTTTTAAGATCATCAAATTGATGGGTTCATCATCGACAATTGAGATTTCATGCTTTTTCATGTTTCCCTCTCCCTATACCTTAAAATTAAATAACGAGTTATCGTTAGTTATTACCCCTCTTTGCGCGAATAAAACATCGTTTTCCATCAATATAAACAGCTGCGACAGATAATTTTTTAAGTTATTTAAAAAAAATTCCCGCAGATTGATTATCTGACTGCAGCAGCATCCATCATCCTTCTTGCTACCGTATTTGTGCAAATAAACATTCATATCATTTCAATATCTTCACCATTCTGATGCTATCATTTTTCCATTTTTTGATGCTTTTAATGATATCAAGACTATATTACAATGGAGTCAGTAAGTTACTATACTGAAAAACTATACTAAAAAACTAAACTGAGGAGCTACTCAAATGAATAATCGTTATGAATTAAACAAGAACCTGGCCCAGATGTTAAAAGGCGGGGTGATTATGGATGTTACCACGGCCGAACAGGCCCGCATTGCCCAGGAAGCCGGTGCCTGCGCGGTGATGGCACTAGAACGGATTCCGGCTGATATCCGGTCGGCCGGGGGAGTATCGCGGATGAGCGATCCCAAAATGATCAAGAGTATTCAGGACGCCGTTTCGATTCCGGTCATGGCCAAGGTGCGGATCGGTCATTTTGCCGAAGCCCAGATCCTCGAAGCGATCGAAATTGACTATATCGATGAAAGCGAGGTGCTCTCCCCCGCTGATGATACCTTCCACATCGATAAAACCGCTTTTTCGGTACCCTTTGTCTGCGGCGCCAAAGATTTAGGGGAAGCGCTTAGACGGATTAGCGAAGGCGCCTCGATGATTCGCACCAAGGGTGAGCCGGGCACCGGCGATGTGGTTCAGGCCGTTCGCCATATGCGGCTGATCAACCAGCAGATCCGGATGATTCAAAACACCAGAGCCGATGAGCTCTTCCAGCTAGCTAAGGATCTGCAGGTTCCCTATGACTTGGTTCAGCTGGTCAATGAAACCGGCAAGCTACCGGTGGTCAACTTTGCTGCTGGCGGAATCGCTACGCCGGCTGATGCGGCTTTGATGATGCAGTTGGGGGCTGAAGGGGTCTTTGTCGGTTCTGGTATTTTCAAATCTGGCAATCCCGCTAAACGGGCGCAAGCGATTGTCAAAGCGGTGACCAATTACAATGACGCCAAACTGCTAGCTGAACTCTCAGAAGATTTAGGGGAAGCCATGGTCGGCATCAACGAGCAGGAAATTGAACTACTGATGGCCCAACGCGGCGTCTAAAGGGGAATCGATGAAGCAAACAATTGGCGTGCTGGCTGTTCAGGGTGCCTTTGAGGAGCATATCAAGGCGCTTAAGAAATTGGATACCGATTGCATCGAAATCCGAAAACCCTCAGATCTGACCAACCATTCGCTGGATGGTCTGGTGCTGCCCGGGGGTGAAAGTACCGTTATCGGCAAGCTGTTGCGGGAGCTGGAGCTCTTTGAGCCAATCAAAAAAATGATTATCGAAGGCCTTCCCGTGCTGGGCACCTGCGCCGGATTGATCCTGCTGGCGAGCAAAATTACTGAGGATGAAACCATTCATTTTGGTACCATGAATATGGTCGCCCGCAGAAACGCCTATGGCCGCCAGCTTGGCAGCTTTGTGACCGAGGCTGAATTTGACGCTTGTGGAAAAACCCCGATGGTTTTTATCCGAGCACCCTATATTGAAAGCGTCGGCGTCGATGTGGAAATTCTGGCTCGGGTTGATAATCATATTGTAGCCGCCCGACAGAATAACATGGTAGTGACTTCCTTTCACCCGGAGCTGACCGCGGATCTGACGGTGCATCAGTATTTTTTACGTTTAGTTCAACAAAAAGCAAAAACCTGTGTCGCTTGATTGCGATACAGGTTTTTGCGGTAATAACTATCAATGATTAAAACAGTTCCTTACTCATTTCATCAATACATTCATCGATATAAGCAATGACACCCTCAAAATTCTCAATTGGCAGACCGGATGTCTGACAAGGAATGAAATATTTGTGACCATTGGCTTTACAGGTTTCTTCAACTTGTTTTTTGACCACTTCTTTTTCCCAACCGGGATAATCAACGGTACCACTGTGAAGACCGCCCATAAAGGTGATCTTGTCGCCGTACTCTTTGATCAGTTCCGGAATATTATTGGTGTTCATAACTCCCTGCCAGATATCAATGCCCACTTCGATCATGTAAGGCACCAGGTTAGCAGCATAGGAGTCACTGTGGTGGATGATCAGCTCCACGCCATTGTCTTTGTAAAACTGGTAGATTTTTTTGTATGATGGCACAAAGAATTCTTCAAACATATCTGGTGAGATGAACGATGAAATCTGACTGCCCCAGTCATCATGATGTAAAATGGCTTCTGGCTTCAATTTTTCCATCATCACGGCGGCAAAATCCAGCTCATATTCGGTCAGGTAGTCAATCAGTTCCTGCATCGCTTCTGGTTCTTCATAAAGCGCCATCAGCGCATTTTCCATGCCCATCAGGTGATGGGTCATTTCAAAGAGGCCCGGTGCGAAGAAGGCCGTCACATACTTTTCTTTACGGTCAACCGCATTGGCGTGAGCAATCGCTGGTGCCCAAGCTTCATCAGAAGTCGCAATGGCCGGTTTTTTAACAACATCTCTCCACTTGGTGATATCTTGAATAACAGCCATCCCATCGTGATGAATAGGGAACATACCTAACTGGCCTTCAGGCCATTGCCAGGTAATCCCCCAATGATCTTTCCAGGTTTGACCATACTTAAACTCCACCCCTGTTGGTACTTCCATGATCAGATCAATAAATTCGTATTGCTTGACAAAACGATCCGGATTGCCACCCTTTATCGTTTCCAGTAGATTCTCTTTGATTGTTAACATTGGTTCTCCTTTGTATTTTTATTATTTTAAAAGTAGCTTAAGCACCGATCAGTTCTTTGGCTTTTGATGCCGAGCTGCCAGCATCTGGGGCGTAACCATCAGCCCCGATTTCATTGGCGTATTCCTGAGTAACCGGCGCACCACCAACAATGACTTTCATATCCGGGTAGGCTGCTTTAATGGTTTGAACCGCTTCTTTTAAAGCCGGCATGGTCGTTGTCAGCAGACCGGAACAAGCAACCAGAACCACGTTACTATTTTCTTTGACAGCTTCGACAAACTTCTCTGCCGGTACGTCAACACCCAGATCAACCATATCAAAGCCAGCGCTTTCAAGCATCATCACGACCAGGTTTTTTCCGATATCGTGAAGGTCTCCGGCCACTGTTCCCATGATACAGGTTCCCAGTGAGCTAGAGCCGTCGCCAGCCATGACCGGTTTTAATACTTCAACCCCTTTTGACATCGCTTTAGCAGCAATTAACATTTCCGGAACAAAGATTTCTCCTAAAGAGAATTTATCCCCGACCACACCCATGGAAGCGACCATCGCATCCAGAATATCTTGCGCTTTATCGCCAGCATCCAGAGCTTCCTGCACGGCTGCGGCAACCTTCTTTGATTTACCCGTTTCGACCAATACTTTTACATCTTCAATTTTTGACATTTTTTTCTCCTAAAATGAATTCAATTTATTTGAGTTTTAATGAATCGAATGTACCCAGGCGATTCATAATCACCCCTTGCAAACTTTATTTAAACCACCCGGAACCTGTGTGCGCGCCGGGTTTGCTTGTAACTTGTTCTTGCTGACTGTTATTTTACAAAAATACCTTCCCGGAAAGCGCCAATATATTCCATACAGTATTCATCTTCACCCATCATCGCTTCGGTGGCGAACAGCATCCCCATCATATCCTTGTTCAGTGGATCGAGAATAAAGCTGTCCATGCCGGCACTCATGGCCAAAACGGCAAAGGCCTGATTGGCAATCCGACGGGCGGGCAGGTTGAAGGAAATATTGCTGACGGCACCGGTAACATGAATGGTTGGATATTGTTTTTTGATTTCCCGGATCACTTCAGTCACCATGACAATGCCGTCTTCCGAGGTACACAGCATTTCAATCAAGGGATCGATGTGCATGCGAGAAGGATCGATGTTATATTCCTTGCATTTTGCCATCAGATCGGTGAACACTTCCAGACGATCTTTGGCGGTTTTGGGGATGCCCTTGTCACTATTTAGCAGAGCCACGCATTCCCATTTTGTGTCAGCCAGCACTTTAAAAGCCACATCGACCTTATCGCCTTCCAGCGATACCGAGTTAAACAGTCCCGGTTTGTGGCAGTATTTCATCGATTCAATACAGGTATAGACATTGGGGCTATCGACCGCAATCGGTGTATCCACCGCATCCTGAACAATGTCGATCAGCCATTTCATGGTTTCGAGTTCGATATCATCGTCCACTGAGGCACAGACGTCGATGAAATCAGCTCCGGCTTCGGCCTGCTTAATCGCCAGGTTACGGATAAATTCAACATCTTTTTCCGCTATCGCCTTCCCGGTTGAGGGAATGGCACCGTTAATCTTTTCGCCAATAATAATCATTTTCTAGCTCCTTTTCGATCTTGTTTATATTTGATACGATTCTTCGTTTCACTGCCACTTTTACTTTTCTGATTCTTAATCACCCGACATGACTATCGTTTACACTAATTGCCCAGCAACCTTGTCATCATTTTCTGACTAGCCTGATCAACAGACAGCATTCTTACCAGCATTGAGGTTCCTAAAACCGTTATTTTTTTACCGGTAAAGTAATCTCAGTATAGTCCTGTTTTTACGAATTGTCAATAGAAATTTTACCGGTAAAATGTTTTTATTCAGATTCGATGTTTTGCCTTGATATCAAGAAGATTAAACGATACAATAACTGCATTGAAGATAAAGAGAGACCGATATGAAAAATCAAAAAGAAAATATTATCGAGGTAGCTACAAAACTTTTTTACGAACAAGGTTATAAAAATACCTACTTAGATCAAATTGCCGCTGAGTGTGAGATTACCAAACCTTTAATCACCTATTATTTTAAATCAAAATCTAATTTAGCCCGGGAAGTGACAGAGAAATTTCTGGTTGAACATAAGAACAGGGTTGCTTTTAGACTCTATTTAGAATATTTCAAAGGCAAGCCAGTCGACTTGCAGGTGAGTACTGCGGTGGAAATCCGTTTATATGACATGCTGCATCTGCATGATCCCAATGTCATGCGTTTTATTAAAGAACATGCGGATGAAAAGCATGAAGATACTTTTTCCCAAAGTGTTGTTCATCTTTATAAAATCCATGACCGACGCTACAAATTAAAACTGAAACGTTGTCCTGATGAAATATCGATGATTGCCCGATCTGCCATGGCCTCCTCATTATCGGTAAAATTAGCCTATGCCAATGGGGAGTTTGACTGTTCCCAGGAAGAATGTCTAGATTACCTGACCAGCCTTCATTTTGTCCTGATGCATATTAAAGAATGCCGCATTGATGCGATCATTGAAGAAAGCAAACGGGTTTTGCAATTAATCCCTTTTGAAATCATACCTTATTTTCAGGTTGTCTAATCTCGTTTTTTTTATATCCATGGGTGCTTACAAAAAAGAACTTAGTCGCGTTGTTAGAAACAGCGCGACTAAGTTCTTTTTTATAAGCCACAATCATCATCCCGAGTCTCAATGCATATGCCGATGGTGAACGTCCGGCAGATGGCAATGGCTGTGAACCGTGTTTTTATGGGTGTGCTCATGGCAATGTTCACCACAAATCGGCGGATGATCCTGATGAAGATGATGCGCATCATCATGGTTATGGCTGTGATCATGGTTCTCTTCGTGATGGGTATGAGCGTGTTCATGATCTTCGGATAAGGCCAGCCAGGTTCCTATAATCATGATCGCCAACGCCGCTAAAAATGAAATCGTAATCGGTTCCTTGAGTGCCAACCAGGAAATAAGCACCCCCATAAAGGGAGCTGCTGCATAGTAGGCGCTGGTTCGAGCGGCTCCCAGTCCCCGCTGGGCTTTGACATAGAAAAAAATACTTAGGCCATAGGCGACAAAACCTAAGCATAGCGCCAAAATGATATAAAACAGCGAAGCCGACAGGTCGCCCCAGATAACGGCAATCAGTAAGGCTCCCAGTCCTGACCCGAAGCCCTTTAAGATAACCACTTGAACCGGATCCTTAATCGATAGATTTCGGGTGCAATTATTTTCAAAGCCCCAGCAGACACAAGAAAGCATCACAAAAACGGCGCCAAGCGATAAATTAAGCGCCATCGCATCGGTGATCGTCAGCAAGATACTGGCCAGCGAAATAAAGGCAATCGCAATCCACATCCGTCTGCCAATCGCTTCTTTAAAAAAAATCATCGCAATCACTGCGGTTGCCGCAATCTCAAAATTACCTAGCAGGGCAGCCGTACTGGAGTTGGTCAGGCTGATCCCGACCAATAAAAAAATCGGCGCGGCAATATCCAGCAAAATCATTAAAATAACCCACGGCAGTTCTTTTTTTGTGAGTCTAGCTTCTTTAGATGCCAGTCGACGTTTTTTATTTAAAACTGTCAGGATGGTCATCCCGATTCCTGCCCCCAGATACAAAAGTGCTGCCAAAAACAGCGGCTCAATTTCTTCAAGCAGCAGTTTTGAAAAGGGCGCATTAATTCCAAATAGCAGTGCTGCCAAGATTGCATACACCACTGACCTGTTATTTTTCATCTGTTGCTACCTCCGCTGAGCTTATCGTTGTTTTGCTTATTCTAACATAATAATTTGTGTTCAAATTTTATTTTTGACCAGCCTGATAACTGAAAAAAGGATAAACATCAATAGATTGATGACGACCACGCTGGCTCCGGTGGGAAATGAGAAAATAAAAGACAAAACAATTCCCGCCACAAAGCAAACCACCGATAAAATAGCCGAACTGATAACCACCTGTTTAAAGGTTTTAAACACGCGCATCGACGTTAACGCCGGAAAAATAATCAGACTGGAAATCAGCAGCGCTCCCATCATCCGCATCCCCACAACAATCGTCATTGCCGTTAAAAGTGCAATCAGGGTATTGTAGCGACTTGCCCTTGTCCCGGTTGCCCGGGAAAAATTTTCATCAAAGGTGACCGCAAAAATTTTGTTGTAAAACAGCACATATAACAAAATCACGCTAATCGAAACCCCGACACTGAGAATTACGTCGCTTTCACTCATCGCCAGAATACTCCCAAACATGTAATTGCTGGTATCGGCATTCATCCCTGATGTGTAGGAAATAATCATCACCCCAATAGCCAGCGCACTGCTAGAAATCAGCGCAATGGCAGCATCCCCTTTGATCCGGCTGCTCTCGCTAATGCGCAACAGCACAAAGGCGGCCGCCGCGACCACCGGTATCGCCACCTCCAACGGCGACAGATTTAAAGCCAACGCCAGCGCCAGCGCCCCAAACCCCACATGGGACAAGCCGTCGCCAATCATCGAATAACGCTTTAACACCAGGCTCACACCCAAAAGAGCGGCACACAGGGATACCAACCCACCCACAATCAGGGCTCTCACAACAAAGCCGTAGGACAATAACTGGGTCAGTAGCTCAATCATCGCTTAACTCCCCCATCATTCGCCGACACATTTCGGTTTTTAGATAGTCTGCTGTTGAACCAAAAAAGGACGTTTCGGTTTTTAAATGGAGTATTTTATTACTGTATTTGATGGCACTTTCAAGATCATGAGAAACCATCAGGACTGTCATGCCCTGGGTTTGGTTGAGTTTTGCTACCAGTTGATACAAGTCCGCTGTCATCAGCGGATCCAGACCTGAAACCGGCTCATCCATCAGTAGCAGTTTTTCAGTGGCACAAAGCGCTCGAGCTAACAGCACCCGCTGCTGCTGCCCGCCTGATAAGTCCTGATAAGATTTCTTTTTGATGTCAGTGATACTCAGCTGCTTGATCTTTTCAGCAGCCCGATTCTTTTCCGCGCGGGAGTAAAAGGGCAACAGTCCCCGACGGTTGAGACAGCCGGAGATCACCACCTCGGTGACACTCGCCGGAAAATCCCGCTGAATCATCGTCTGCTGGGGTAGATAGCCAATTTCATTTTGGCGGATGCCGTTAAAGCTAATGCTTCCTGCCTGGGGTTTGATCAGTCCTAGAAGACCCTTCACCAGGGTGCTTTTTCCGGATCCATTTTCGCCCACTATACAAAGGTAGTCACCCTGCTCCAGATCAAAACTCACCTTGGTTACCGCCTCTTGTCCATCATACCCGATTGTGACCCCTTCACAGGAAATTAACTTCATTGCTTGGTCAGCCCCTTTCGGAGACTTTCGGCATTTTGCTGCATAATTGTAACATAGGTTACGCCGGCATCGAAATCGTCCTTTGTCACATTATGGCCAGAATGAAGCAGGAGTAGCTGGGCTCCAGTTTGTTCACTGATGGCTTTGGCAATATTCTGATTACTGAGCTCAAGGTAATAAACATATTGGATGTTTTTTTCCTTAATGGTATTAATCAGATAGGCCAAGGTTCCGGCACTGGCCTCTGTTTCGCTACTACATCCCGGAAAGGCCGCCTGATATTCCAGACCAAATTGATCAAACAGGTAGCGAAACGGAAAACGATCCCCAAAAACAAGCAGCTTATTCGGAGATGATGCTACAATCGCAGCGATTTCCTCGTCCACGATCTCGATCTGAGCGGTATAATCGCTCGCATTTTTAGCATAGATATCCGCATTTTTGACATCCGCTTCGGCCAGAACCGCGGCTATTTCATTGACCATCAAGATGGCATTGTGGGGTGCGGTCCAGATATGTTGGTCATACTCAATTTCTTCCTCAGCTGATTCGTCTTGATCATCCGCATGAGAACCTTCTCCCGTCTCTGCTTGGGCTTGCATTCCTGCTACTGTTTCTTCTTCAACCGGCTTTACCGCATCCATCAGTCTAATAATTTTCATACCACTGACGTCGATGGAATCCAGAATCGTGCCAACCCAGGCATCGTTTTCGCCGCCAATGTAGATAAATACATCAGCCTCCTGGATTTTAATCATATCTGCCGGGGAGGGATCATAAGCATGCACTTCAGCCCCAGGTTTTACCAGCATCGTCAGCTCAGCCTGATCGCCAGCAATGGCTCTGGCAAAATCATATATCGGAAAAATTGTGGTGACAATCGTGATTTTTTGCGCGCTATCTGAATTTTTTGCTGCCGTATTTTGTGCACATCCTGTTACACCTACCACCAGAATCAGCAGTGAAACTAAAACAACCATCATTTTCTTCATCTTAATGCCTCCGTATGATTTTTTTTATCTGAACAGCTATTACATAATCCATAAAAAACTGTTTTGAATGTGTTAATGTCAAATCCGTGGCGGTTCAATACATGACTGTTAAGCTATTTTAAGTAGCTGCATTCCAGATGAATCAGGGTTCCGCAATTTTCGCATTTCAGATGAAAATGTTCCTGGCAATGGGCTTCATCGCCAATATACTGAAAGCAGGCACTACTGACCCCATCGATGATGTATTTCTGCAACTCACCCTGTTCCACCAGCTTATCGAGATGCCGATAAATGGTGGTCACTCCCACCGGTGTCCCCTGCTTTTCTAAGAATTCAGCAATCATATTGACGGTAATATGCTGATTCTTTTTGGAAATTAAATATTTCAGAATGGTATCCTGTTGTTTTGTTTTATAAGAAACGGGTTTTCCCATTTTTCACCCCACAAAAATGAATTTGAAAATCATTTTCATATTACATCAAAATGACTGCGCTGTCAAAGCAATTTGAAAATCATTTTCATATTGAATTTTTGCGGTTTCGCAAATAAGGCTGTCCCTATTTATTCAAACTGTACTGCAAAAAGAATGGCCGCCATCTTAAAAAAGCCAATTGTTCAGCCTGATATTTTAGTCCTTAGGCAAACAATTAGCTTTATTTTTAACGCGTCTAATGTTTATTTACTTCCCCTGGTTAGTTCAAAGCCATGATCTAGCGGCCCACTACCTTTTCCCAGATCCAAATTAGCAGACAATGCCCCGGACACGTAAGCCTTGGCCTTTTTTACCGCTACTTTTAGCTTGTCTCCGGCAGCAAGATTACAGGCAATGGCCGAGGACAGGGTGCAACCAGTACCATGGGTATTGGGATTATCAACTTTTACACCGGGAAACCACACTTCTTCACTGCCGGTTTGATCTTGAATCAGCAGAAAATCATCAGCGCTTTCAAACAGATGACCACCCTTAATCAGAATGCTCCCGGCATAGCTTGCGGCGATTTTTTTAGCCGCTCTGACCATATCCAGCCGCGAATGAATGCCAAATCCACACAGACATTCGGCCTCGGGAATATTGGGGGTGATCAAATCGGCCAGCGGCATCAGCTCGGTTTTTAAAGCTTCAATGCTGTCGTCACTCAACAGTCTGCCACCGCTGGTGGCCACCATCACCGGATCCAAGACAATATTTTTAGCCTGGTGTTGTTTAAGCTGGTTGGCAATACTGCTGATAATCTCAGCGCTGTAGACCATACCGATTTTAACCGCATCGGGAAAAATATCGGTAAAGACACAATCGATCTGATTTTCGACAAAGCTGCTCTCCAGCTCCGCAATCCCATATACCCCGGTGGTGTTTTGCGCCGTTAAGACGGTGATCACCGACATCCCATAGCTGCCATGGGCGATCATGGTTTTGATATCGGCCTGGATGCCTGCTCCACCGCTACAATCCGACCCAGCTATCGATAAGACTTTTTTCATCCTAGCAACTCCTTAAAACTGATAATCGTACAATTCGAACTGTTTTTAATCGCTTCCCAGTCTTCTTTTGAGGACTCATCAAAGACCCCGACAAGCTGGCAACCGGTCTTTCTGGCCGCTTGAATGCAGTATAGGGCATCTTCAAAAATAGCGATTTGCTGGGCTGGCAATTCCAGCTTTTCAATTGCCAGGTGATAAATCTCCGGCTGACTTTTAGGCAAACCAGCCATCCCGGAGGTGAGGATAAATTCAAAATGATCCAACAGACCATATCGGTCTAACACCAATTCGGTCAGCGACTTATGGGTGGCGGTGAGGATCGCCATTTTTATGCCCTGGTTTAAAAACTGATCCAGGCTTTCCTTAACAAAGGGTTTTAAAGAAATGTGTTTGGCGTAGTTTTCCCGGATCATGTCATTGATTTGATCCCCCACCTGCTCTTCGGTCATTTTCACCCCGTAAACCTCAATAAAATAGCGGGCCGATTCGGCAAAGCTCATCGTTTTAATAATCACGTTTAAATCATCGGGGGGATTGATATCATGCTTTTTTAAGAACGCGCTGCCGATATTTTGCCAGGCCGGCATCGAATCAATTAATGTGCCATCCAGATCAAAGATCATTCCCGAAACATTCAAGTCTAGATGGTTCATAGCCTTGTCATCGCTTCAGAAAGGCTTCGCAGCGCTTGAGTTGCACTGATGATATCTTGCTTAGAAAAGATCGCCGACACCAGTGCGACCCCGTCCACACCGGTTCCTGTTAAGCTAAGAATATTGCTTTCGTTGAGACCACCAATGGCCACTACCGGAATGGTCACCGCCTGACAGATTGCGGTGATGGTTTCAAATGTCACCACCTCGGCGTCGGTTTTTGTGGCCGTGGCATAGATGGCTCCCACCCCGATATAATCAGCACCGTCGGCTTCGGCCTTTAGTGCCAGTTCCACCGTATCTGCCGAAACCCCGATGATTTTATCACCAAGCAACTTTCTTAGCTCCCCGGCATCGAGATCATCCTGACCGACGTGAACCCCGTCAGCATCGACGGCCAGGGCGACATCCACGGCGTCATTAATAACAAAGGGAATATTGTAGGCATCGGTCAGTTTTTTTATGGCCCGGGCTTCCTTCACAAAGTCATCAAAACCCAGATTTTTTTCTCGCAGCTGGATAAAGGTGGCGCCCCCTTTTAAGCTTTCTTCAACCTGATCGTCCAAAGTTCGGTCACCCAGCCAACTGCGATCAGTTACCGCGTAAAGTCGTATTGACTGCTTATCGAGTTTCAAGCTTGATCCCTCCTTCTAGTGTTTGGGCATTCATCAAGCTCATCGCATCAATCAGGTAGGTGCGAAAGGATGCGGTTCCCGCCTGATTGGTCTGAACCTTTTCAAAGGCCAACTCCCCGCACAAGCCGATACAACTTACCGCCGCGGCGGTGGCTAGTAGCAAGTGGTCGGGATTGGCTCCGCAATAAGAGCCAATAACTGCGGTGAGCATGCAGCCAGTGCCAGTAATCCGCGACATCATCGGATGTCCGTTGCGAATCACCAGCGCTTTCTGGCTGTCAGCGACAATGTCGATGGCACCAGTCATGGAAATGACGGCGCCAGTTTTCTCACTGAGAGCCTTGGCAAAAGCGATCATCTGATCGAGATTGTCTGTGTTCACTGCATCGCTGATATCGGCATCGACTCCTTTGGTGGTGCCACTGCCCTGATCGATGGTCTTAATTTCCGAAACATTGCCCCGGATAACGCTAAACTGCACTTCTTCTAGCAGCTTAAAAACGGTGCTGGTCCGTAACGTAGAAGCACCGGCACCGACCGGATCCAAAATCACTGGCCGACCCAGACGATTAGCTTTTTTGCCAGCCTTAATCATCGCCGCGACCGTCCGCTCATTGAGGGTTCCGATATTGATGACCAGGGCATTGCAAATGGAAATAATTTCTTCCACCTCATTAATATCATCGGCCATAATCGGTGCCCCACCACAGGCCAGCACAATATTGGCGCAGTCGTTGACCGTTACATAATTGGTGATGGAATGAACCAGCGGTGGGCAATTACTAACATTTTCTAAGATTTTTTTAAACATAATACCCTCACTTTCTCTACTGTGATGCATAAGATGCTAATCAAAACCATTGCTGGCAGGGTGACTCCGATATTAAAGTCAAATCCCATCAGGTAGCGATAAATAAACACCCCCGCAATCCAGATCACGACATTCTTGATATCAATTAATTTGTTTTCATCAGCATGAATCCTTTTAAAGATAAAATAATCGGTCAGCAAAATGGCAAAGAGCGGTACAAAAACCGAGCCGATTAGGTACAGAAAGCCCTGATACTGCTCCACCGGGGTGATGATCGCCAGAATAACTCCAATCACACAGGTTGCCAGCACCACCGTTTTCTCTTTAACCTTTGCGGTAATATTCATAAAGCTGATCCCCGCCGAATAAACATCCAGAAAAGCTGTCGTCGCTGTCGAAAAGACGATAATCAGCAAGGCCACGACCCCCAGACCGATGGCTGCCAGTAACACAAAGATATCGGTGACCCCGACATACAAGGCGGCGCCCAAGCCAATAATATACATCCAGCAGCTGCCGGCAAAGTAGCTGATCGAACTGATCAGCGCCCCTGTTTTTTTCTTTTGCGAAAAGCGGGTGTAATCAGCAATCAGCGGCAGCCAGGAGATCGGCATAATGGCACTCAGCTCGACAGCACCACCAAAGGTCATGGTTCCTTCAATGGCAGTACTACTAGCTGCTCCGCCAAAGATCTGGAAGCTGAGAATAACCGAACCAACAAAGAGCAGCCCGACTGCCACAAAATTGAGTTTTTCCATGTTTCTAAATCCGGCCAGTACCCAACCGGAGATCACCGCTCCGATTAAAATGCACCACAGTAGCGTATTTTGATAGTCAAACAGCTTGAGGGTTACCCCATCGATCGCTCTTGAAGCGGTAATCACCATCACTGCCGTCCAGCCGATCAGCTGCAGGATATTCATCACTGAAAAAAAATAGGAGCCGTATTTTCCGAATGAAATCCGCGAGGATTCAATCGATGCCAGCTTGCTCTGGGAGCCAATCACCCCGGCCAAAAAGAGAATCAGCGTTCCGATAATATGACCAATGATGATCGCCATCATCCCGTCTTTAAATCCCAATGGGGCAATCAGCGTTCCTGTCATGACCTCGGCAATCGAAATAGCGGCGCCAAACCATAATAGGCTCAGACTTCTGTTTGAAAGTTTGTTTTCATTTTGCATCGTTTTATTCCTTTCGTTTTAAGACTGCACCCCTACCTATAAAACACTTGTGGAATAAATCAATTGATCTGTTGCGATTCTCTCTTGTCCCAGTTTTTAAACAAAAAAAACTGTACACGAATGCACAGTAGATTTTCATGGGTTTCCTACGCCGGCATTATCCGTATCAGGTGCATGGGTCGAAGTAGCGATTTACTTCCTCTCAGCCTAATTGCATAAGCTCCCCAACTCTTTAATTGTGATAAAGATTATCATAAGGTCTGGTTTTTGTCAACCACGATTCTATCGCAAACCGCCTCTCTATCAAACGCTTCTTAGCGAGTAGCCGAAAATCTTAATTTAACTTAAACTTAACCCAATTCAAAGTTTGGCTAAAGGTTCACAGCCTAAGATATAGACACGAGATAAACATCTCCTCTTTTTCTTTTCATTCCTAATATAAAAAAGCAGTAGCGTCATCCGGACCTGCTGTTTTTTTATTTAGATTTTTTTATTTAGATTTTTTTGTCTAGATTTTTTTGTCTAGATTTTTTTGTCTAGATTTTTTTGTCTAGATTTTTTTGTCTAGATTTTTTTGTTTAAATATAGTCCGAGAAATAAACCTTTTCGTTGGCGATAATCGTCTCCAAAAGAGTAACTGTTTTTTTGCTGGCTTCGATCCGTTCAATCTGTTGCAGGTAGGTCGGTCGTTTATAACCCAGCAACATACAAGTTAAGATACCAATTTCCAGTTTGATCCGATTCTCTGATGGTAAGTCAACCAGAACTGGGGCTTTTCCCTTGGCAAACGAAATCGTAAAGCTGCGATTGTTCCAATCCAAGACCGGATCAACAATGTCAAAGGTAATGGTTTCATTCAAATCGGTGTTGGCAAAGTGGTATTGTCCGATAAAGCCCTCAAAGTCAACAATTCGAGCCATAATATAGGGTCGGATGGTTTCTTTCATATCGCTATCTCCAAATAAAAACGATACCGTATGGTTGTTATAATTACTGCCAACGACCTCGTTAATCATCGATTCATGGGCGGCAATATAGCCCCACAGCCCCTTTCTGGCTTCCTGATTGAGATAGATCATCTCTTTGACCCGAAAGATGTCATTTTCAATCAGATAAACCAGATAGCCCAGCGGCCGATCATCGGTGCCGTAGTAAATGGCCACCGTAACATCTTCGACATCCCAGCGCCAGTATTCCTCCCAGACCAGTTGATTCCGAATCAGACAGCCATGGGTTTGTCTGGCAAAGGTATCGTGCAAAGCAATCAAATCGGGACTATTCTCCTTGACCCGTTTGACCCGTCCCGGTACATCAATATCGCGAGGCAGCTGATGATCGCGGATATGAAAGGTCATCTTATCGGAGACGACCTCCCAGCCCTTGTAACGATAGAGTGGGTGTGAATAAGGGAATAAAAAAGAAATACACTGCTTGCGTTCGTACATCGTTTCCAGGCTTTTTTTCATCAGCCCGGACATCAGACCTAAGCCCATATATTCCGGATAAGTGGCTACGCCGGTGATATAACCCATCTGATAAATACTGCCACTGATATTAACTTGCAGCGGGTAAACGGCGATCTGAGCCGCCAGCCGCCCATCTTCAAACCAGCCGATCACCTCCGCTTTTTCAAGAATCGGAAATTTCGACCGCTTAATTTCATCATGTTTCCAACCCACTTTTAACAGCTGTTCATCGGTCACCTGAAAGGCATACCGCAGAATATCATTAAACTGCGTTAAGTCTTTCGCTTCTAGCCGCCTTAGTTCCAGGTCTTTTTTTATTTCTTTATTCATCGCATCCTCCTTACCTCGGGTTTATTGTACTTAATCTTATCACTTTATACCCTAAATTTAAAAGTAGAATCTAGATAATTATGCTATACTATGACTTAAACTACAACTGAGGTATAAAAATGTTAAAAGAATCTGATATTACATTTATCCAGACGGTCTTGACCTTTTGGGATCATTTAAATCCAAATCAAAAAACCATGCTTTTGGAGAATACCATGCCGATAAGCTATAAACGGGGGGAAAACATTCACCGCGGCGAAAATGACTGCGTTGGTGTATTGCTGATCAAAAGCGGCGAATTGCGCACCTATATTTTATCAGAAGATGGCCGAGATATCACCCTTTATCGGCTGGGGTCAGATGAGATCTGCATCTTATCGGCTTCTTGTATCTTAGAAAATATTACCTTTGATGTTCATATTGATGCCGAAGCCGATTGTGAGGTACTCCTGCTTAAGTCCTCTATCTTTTCGCAGATCTGCAACGAAAATATTTATGCCGAAAATTTTTCTTATAAATCGATGATCGATCGTTTTTCGGATGTGATGTGGGCGATGCAACAGATTCTCTTTATGAGTTTTGATAAACGCCTGACCATCTTCCTATTGGATGAAGTTTCCCGAACCGGTTCTAATACCATTAACATGACCCATGAGCAAATTGCCAAATATATCGGTTCGGCCCGCGAAGTAGTTTCCCGCATGCTGAAATATTTTGAAAACGAAGGCTATGTGAACCTCTCGCGCGGTAAAATTGAAGTGATTGATAAGGTTCAATTAAAAGAAATTATTTAGGCGGGTCAAAACTTTCAACCAAAATTCGGTTCAGAAAAAGAGCAAGGGATTTCTCCCTTGCTCTTTTTCTGGCTATTTCACTACTAAGGTTATTCTGCTACTAAATCTAAAATATCGGCCTTGGATTTTGCGCCCACGGATTTTTTTACGACCACTCCACCTTTGACTACTGCCAATGTCGGGATGCTCATGACCTTAAATTCAGCGGCTAATTCCTGTTGTTCATCGACGTTAATTTTTCCGACCTTTAAGGTGAAAACCTCATCGGCAATTTCGTCGATGATCGGCGATACCATTTTACAGGGACCACACCATGGTGCCCAAAAATCTAATAATACCGGTTTTTCTGAATTAATCACTTCTTGTTGAAAATTTTCTTTTGTAATTGTTACTGCACTCATATCTATAATCTCCTTAATCGTTAGTTTGTATCCTTACCTTTATTATAAGCATTTTGGATTAATATTCCGTAACTAGATCACAGAGTTTCAAATTTTCTTTAACTTGTTAACGCATCGCTCTTCGCTATTAAAATTTGCCTTATCTTTCTGATCACTCAAACTGCGCCTGATACATCTGCCAATA
>Ga0180017_100314_pt1 | contig 18073 bp, 17 predicted proteins | sample KR46_S_MetaG_FD_129674 | JGI IMG/M metagenome (GOLD analysis project Ga0180017, IMG submission 129674) | Groundwater microbial communities from the Olkiluoto Island deep subsurface site, Finland - KR46_S_MetaG | ecosystem: Environmental > Aquatic > Deep subsurface > Groundwater | place: Finland...
AACAATGGAGAATCGATTGTCAAGCATGATCTTTGGTGTTCGGCTCCGGGCGTATGGAACTGGCCGGGTTTTAGGGCTTGCGCATGGTCTCCAGCACGATTTTCGCCGCCCGGCTCGCGGCCCCGCCGTTGCCGAGCAGGCCGGGCAGGATGTCCAGTTGCTCCAGGACGCGGGCACGGGCCGGAGTGTCCTCGATCCATTGCGCCATGGCCGCAGCCAGAGCCGAGGGGTTGGCATCGTGCTGGAGGAATTCCGGAAACACGGATTTGTCCAGGATCAGGTTCGGCAGGGAAATGAAGGGCACCTTCACGAGCAATCGTCCCAGCAGATAGGTCAGCTGCGAAAATTTGTACGCGACCGCAGTGGGCGTTCCGAGCAGGGCCGTCTCCAGAGTGGCCGTGCCCGAGGCCGCCATGATGGCTCGGCAGGAGCGCATGAGCTCGTAGCGCGACGAACTGTCGGCCAGAGTGACGGGAGTCTCGCAGGCCCAGCACTTGGTGATGAGGTCCCGGTCCATGCCTGGGGCCACGGGCAGCACGAACTCCAGCTCCGGATAGCGTGCGGAGAGCAGGGCGGCGGTGCGGGAAAATACGGGCAGAAGGGACGTGATCTCCCGCTTGCGGCTGCCGGGAAGGATGCCGATGCGGTTCGCGCGGGGTTTGGTTTCCAGGATTTCCTGGGTTCTGATGGAATCGAGCAGGGGGTGGCCGACATAGTCGATGTTCATGCCGTGGCGGGCGTAGAACTCGACCTCGAAGGGCAGGATGGAGATGAGGCGGCTGACGTGGCGGCGCAAAAATTTTACCCGGCCCTCGCGCCAGGCCCAGAGTTTGGGGCTGATGTAGTAGACTACGGGGATGCCTAGGCTCCCGGCGATGCGGGCCACGCGGAAATGAAAATCCGGGGCGTCGATGACCACCACCACGTCCGGACGGGTTTTGGTCAGCTCCTCCTTCAACGTGCGCAGCAGCCCCAAGATTTTGGGCAGATGGGCCAGCACCTCCGTGAAGCCCATGACCGACAGCGCTTCGGTTTCAAGCCTGGCCTCCACTCCTTCCTCGCGCATCGCCGGACCGGCCATGCCCAGTATCCTGGCGTCAGGGCGCTCTTCGCGCAGGGCGCGGGCCAGGAGCTGGCCGTGCAGGTCACCGGAGGTTTCTCCAGCATTCATCCAGATAATGGGTGCGATCGACATGGCGTGGCAATAGTCTCTTGCCGCCAAAATAACAAGAAGCCCGGTCTCTTGCCCTGTCATGAGCTTTGGCATAGGGGAGGCCATGCGTGAAAACACGGTCATCTCCCTGCACAAGTTTTTTTGGGCGGCTTACGTGCTGGCCCTGGTCGCGGGCTCGTTGGTCCCGGTGGACATGTCCGCAGCCCCGGCACAAAGCGACAAGGTTCTCCATTTTCTGGCCTACGGGCTGATGGTGTTCTTCTGGCCTGCGTCCTGGAAATGCTCCCGCGTCTCTTCGTTCTGGCTTGCGTCCGGGCTTGGCCTGCTTCTCGAAATTGCCCAGGGTGTTTTACCTACTGGCCGCTTCATGGATTTCTGGGACGTGACTGCCAATGCGGTGGGCGCGGGAGTGGGCGCGACAGCCGCTCTTCTGTGGTCCAGGTTCACGAGGAGGGCGGCATGAGCCTGGCTGAATTGTGGGCGGAGATTTTCTGGCCGCTGTGCAAGCTCATCGGTCTTGTGTCCGTGGGCCTCTTTATCGGCAACCTCATCGAGGCCATGCACTGGACGCGTTTCATGGCCCGTTTGGCCAATCCGCTGACCCGTATCGGGCGCATGTGCGAAATCTCGGCGGCCAGTTTTTCCGTGGCCTTTGTTTCCGGGGTCACGGCCAACACCATGCTGGCCGAGGCCTACGACCAGGGCAAGCTCACCCGCCGTGAACTCATCCTGTCCAATCTGTTCAACAGCCTGCCGACCTATTTCCTGCATCTGCCGACCATGATCTTCATCACCGTGCCCATCCTCAAGTCAGCAGCCGTGGTCTACCTCGGGATCACCGTGGGTGCGGCCCTGCTGCGTACGATCCTGATCCTTTTTGTGGGACGGATTCTGCTCACTGGGCTCGACCGCTGTCATGCCATGGACATGCCCGCCGACGAAAAGCTGGTGGCCCGGCAGGTCCTGGAGAAGACCTGGAAGCGCTTCAGGCTGCGCATCAAGAAGATCGTCATGATCACCGCGCCCATTTATGTCGGGGTGCACTTCATGAACAAGTTCGGCATGTTTTCTGCGACGGAGCTTTTTCTGGCCGAGCACATGAGCGCCATGTCCTGGCTGCATCCCAAGGCCGTGGGCATCATCGTCTTTCAAATGGTCGCCGAGTTCTCCGCAGGCATGGCCGCCGCCGGGGCATTGCTTGACGCAGGGTCCATGTCCGTGCGTGATGTGGTCATGGCCCTTCTCGTCGGCAATGTCCTGTCCTCGCCCATGCGGGCCTTTCGGCACCAGTTTCCCTACTACGCAGGCATCTTCAAGCCGAAACTGGCCCTGGAACTCATTATTTGCAGCCAGGGCTTCCGCGTGGCCAGCCTGATTTTCTGTGGAGCCGTGTATTACTGGGTGAGTATTGCGTAAAACGTGAAACGTGATGCGTAAAACGTAAAACCCTAAAACCTGATTTTTGAACGCTCCACGGCCCGCTGTCGACATGACCTTGAGACCCGCCGGAACTCCCTCACCGGCCTCGTAGAGTTGAATCGTTGCGTGCAGAGCGGGAATTTTGGGCAGCACGTCCGGCAACGATTCACCAAACGATGCCTGGCTCGGTCAGACAGCCGACGCGTCTCAAGACCATGCCGCCAGCCAGCCTTGAGCCCGGTCGGGATTTTTTTGCTTTTGGCGGGCAGGGGGACTCCCCCCTTGCGTACCGCCACAAGCGAGTCGGCGTGGCCCGGACAAGGGCTGTCGGCTGTCTGACTGAGCCGAGCATCGTTTGCTTCCCGGCCGCCAGCCGTGAAGTTCGAACGATCTCCTTCCCTCAAGGCCGGGAAGCATTACGAGGCCAGCGAAGGAGTTCCGGCAGACCTTGTCCGGGCCACGCCGACCCGCGCCCAATCTCAACGCGCCCAACCCCAAGGCTCCAAACAAAAAGAAAAACCCGGGGGGTTAGCCCGGGTTTTTTGTGATGGTTGTGTTTAGCGGCGTGGTCCGCCGCGATCGCCGCCGCGCGGTCTGTCTCCTCCGCGCGGTCTGTCTCCGCCGCGCGGCCTGTCGTTGCGGGGGCGGTCGGAGCGGGGCTGGACCGGTTCGGGCTCTTCGCCCAGTTCTTCGAGGATGATGGCCCTGCGGCTGAGCTTGATGCGGCCCGAGGGCTCGATGTCGATGACCCGCACGCGGATGGCGTCGCCTTCCTGGACCACGTCCGTCACCACGTTCACGCGGTCACGGTCCAGCTGTGAGATGTGGCACAGGCCTTCGAGCCCGGGCAGGATCTCGATGAACGCACCGAAATCCATGATCTTCTTGACGATGCCGTCGTAGTCTTTGCCCAGATCTGCTTTCTGGTCGTAGTAGAGGACCATTTCCCGGGCCTTGGCCAGAGATACGGAATCCGGAGCAAAGATGGAGATCTTGCCGGAATCGTCGATGTCGATGTCGGCTTTGGTTGCTTCGCAGATGGCCTTGATGTTCTTGCCGCCGGGTCCGATGACTTCGCGGATTTTGTCCTGGGAGATGTGTACGATGTCCATCTGCGGAGCAAACTTGGACAGTTCGCCTCTGGGCGCGGCGATGAGCGCTTCCATCTGGTCGAGGATGCTCACGCGAGCGGCCTTGGCCTGATGCAGCGCTTTCTGCATGACTTCGGCCGGGATGCCCGCGATCTTGATGTCCATCTGGATGGAGGTCACACCGTCGCGGGAACCCGCGACCTTGAAGTCCATGTCGCCAAGGTGGTCTTCGTCACCAAGGATGTCGGTCAGGACCAGGTATTCGTCGCCTTCCTTGATGAGGCCCATGGCGATGCCTGCGATGGGGGTCTTGATAGGCACGCCCGCGTCCATGAGTGCAAGGGTGCCGCCGCAGACGGAGGCCATGGAGGATGATCCGTTGGATTCCATGATGTCGGAGACGATACGGATGGTGAACGGGAACGCGTCCGGATCGGGCAGAACAGGATTCAGGGCCCGCTCTGAGAGGGCGCCGTGGCCGACCTCGCGGCGTGACGGTGCGCGCAGCATGCGGGCCTCGCCCACGCAGTAAGGCGGGAAGTTGTAATGCATCAGAAAGCGTCTGGTTGTATCCCCGGCCAGGGTCTCAACGCGCTGTTCGTCGCGGGTGCTCCCGAGAGTGCAGGTGCACATGGCCTTGGTCTCGCCGCGCGTGAAGATGGCCGAGCCGTGCGTGCGGGGCAGAAAACCCACTTCCATGATCAGGGCGCGGACCGTGGTCAGGTCGCGGCCGTCGATGCGGATCTTGTCGGTCATGATGCGCTGGCGGACAATCTTCTTCTCCAGCTTTTCCATGATTTCGCCAACGCCCCTGACCCGTTCGGGAGTCTCGGCGAATTTGGCCATCAGGGCTTCCATCAGATTATGCTTGACCTTCTTCTTGGCATCGCGGCGATCCATCTTGCCGGGCACTGCCAGGGCTTCTTTCAGGGGCGCGGTGGCAAGTTCGGCCACGGCTTCAATGAGCGCCGTGTCTTCGGTCGGGGGCGTGACCGTGAATTTCGCACAGCCAAGCTCCTTGCGCAGGTCTTCCTGGACATCAAGCAGGGGGCCAAGCTGGGCATGTCCCCAGGCGATGGCTTCGGTCATGATGTCCTCGGACAGGAACTGGGCCCCGCCTTCGACCATGACCACGGCGTCACGCGAACCGGCCAGAATCATGTTCAACTGGCTTGTCGCAAGTTCCGTGGCCGTGGGATTGAGGAGAAATTTTCCGTCGCGATAGCCCACGCGGATGGCCGCGATCGGTCCGGCGAAGGGGATCTCGGAGATGTGCAGGGCCGTGGATGCGCCGAGCATGGCCAGGATGTCGGCGGAACGTTCTTTGTCCGAAGAGATGACCGTGGCAATGACCTGGATCTCGTTGGTGCAGCCCTTGGGGAAGAGCGGACGGATAGGACGGTCCATGAGCCGGGAAGTCAGAGTCTCGTGTTCGCTGGGGCGGCCCACTTCGCGGCGGAAGTAGTTGCCCGGGACGCGGCCTGCGGAGTAGAGCATTTCCTGATAGTTGCAGGTCAGGGGAAGAAAATCCACGACCCGGTCCAGGGCCTGGTGGGTGGCCGTGACCAGAACGACGGTGTCGCCCCACTGCACAGTCACGGCTCCGCTGGCCTGTAGCGCGAGCTTGCCGTGTTCGATGATGATTTCACTGTCACCCATGGGGATGGTGCGTCTGGTGGTCTGAAAAACTGCCATGATTTGCCTCGTGCTGGTTTGGGCACTCCCTGTCGAGGGCAGCGGGCGGCGGGTTTGGTGTTTAGGGTATGGTTCAACAGGGTTGAGCCATGCACTAAACACAAAACCGCAGGCATATGATGCTGCCGGGAGCGCGGTTCAAAAAAAGGGCAGGCGGGACCATAGGCCCCGCCTTCAAGATGTCTACTTGCGCAGACCGAGTCTCGCGATCAGATCGCGGTAGCGCTGAATGTCCTTGCTTTTCAGGTACTTCAAAAGCTTTCTGCGCTTGCCGACGAGCTTTAAGAGTCCTGTGCGGGAATGGTAGTCCTTCTGGTGACCTTTGAAGTGGTCAGTGAGGTACGTAATCCGTTCAGTCAACAGAGCCACCTGTACTTCAGGGGACCCGGTATCGGTCTCGGTTTTGCCATATTCCTTTACAACTTCAGCCTTGAGTTCAGGGGTTAAGACCACAGCCATATCCTCCGGTTATCATGTTTCTTCCACCTGACCATATCCAATTGCGAACCAGAGCCGTCAGGCTTGCCAAAGCCCGCGCAGGATGACCCATGACAGGACTTCCGAGCGCATCCCCGCTTCCATCAGGGCCAGCGGGGCCCTTTCGGGAGAGAGCATGAGGGCGCGGTCCCCTTCCTGGGCCGGGTAATCGGGAAATAGGCTGATCGGCAGCCAGGCCCCGTTCTGCACCAGCGCGGCCTGCTCGTGGTCGAGCACGAGCTTGGGCCAGTGGGGCAGGGCCTGGGTCATGGGCAAGACCAACTCGTGGAGCTGATCTTTGCTTTCCAGCACTTTTTCCAGATCATGAGCCTGGGCGAGGGTGAACGGGTGGCTTGCCTCCCGCTCCAGTTCGCTGAGCACCGCTCCGCACCCAAGTCGCATCCCCAGGCTGTGGGCCAGGGAGCGGATGTAGGTTCCTGCGGAACAGGTGACTCGAAAATCAAGATTCGGCAATTCCATGGACAGAAGCTGCGAATCGAAAATTGTTACATCCTTGACCTTGACCGGCACTTCCATGCCGGCCCGGTGCAGGGCGTACAGGGGCTTGCCCTGGTGTTTGGCCGCCGATACCGGCGGCACCTCCTGGCTTATGGTTCCCTTCCAGCCGAGCACCTCGGCGCGCACTGCCTCCTGGTCCAGGTGCTCCCAGGGCGCTTCAGCGAGAACCTTGCCCTCAGTGTCGTAGCTGTCCGTGGTCTGTCCCAGGATCAGACTGCCCCGGTAGGTCTTGCGGCCATCGACCAAATAGCCAGCCAGCTTGGTGCCTTGCCCGAGCAGAACCACGAGTACACCCGTAGCCATGGGGTCGAGGGTTCCGGCGTGGCCGATTTTTTTCTGCCCCAGACGACGCTTGATCTGATTCAGGCAATCTGCGGAAGTGGGACCTCCCGGTTTATGCAAAATCAGCACCCCGTCAAGTTGTTTGAAGGCAGTGCTCATGAATTCGCCAGTTCCTCGGTCACGGCCTTGACTATGGCCGCCTTGGCCTGTTCCATGTCCATGAGCAGGGTTCCGCCGGCGGCGTTGCGATGCCCGCCGCCGCCGAAGTGGGCCGCCACGGACTGCACGTTGGTGCTGCCCTTGGAGCGCAGGGAGAATTTGATGCCCTTCTCCTCCTCGCGCAAACTGATGGCAACCTGCACGCCGCTTACGTAGAGGACCGTGTTGACCAAGCCTTCCGTGTCTTCGGGGCCGGTGCCGGTCTGTTCAAAAAGTTCGCGCGTGAAGGAAATGAGGATGATTTGCCCCTGCGCGTGCAAACGGGCCTGTTGCAGGACAGTGCCCCGCATCTGCAGCTGATTCAGGGTTCCGGTGCTCTGCTTCTGCTCGTGAAAGGGTCCGGGCAGGAGGCCCAGGCGCAGAATTTCAGCAGCCATCTCCAGGGTTTCTGGACGGGTGTTGTTGAAACAGAAGTCCCCGGTATCGGAAATGAGCGCCAGATAGACATATTCGCCCAAAAGTCCAACCAGAGGCACCCCCAGTTTTCGGGCCAGCATGCCGACCATCTCGCCCACCGATGACGCGCGCTGCTCGACCCAGTTCACGGTGCCGAACATGGGATTGCCCAGGTGGTGGTCGAAATTGAACACTGTTTTGGACTTAAGCCATGGCGCGATGAGGTCTCCGGCGCGTTCGGGGCTGCCGCAGTCCAGCACGATGAGGATGTCCGGTTCCTCTTCGGGCAGTGCGCTCAAAATTTCCCGCTTGGGTGCAAGCCATTGGAAACGATGGGGAATTCCGGATTCGTTGAACAGCCTGACCTTCTTGCCCAAGGCGTCGAGAAGTTCTCCCATGGCCAGCATGGAGCCCAGGGCGTCACCGTCCGGTGCGACGTGGGAGAGGACCAGGAAGTTGTCCGCGTTCCGAATTTGTTCAGCGATCTGTTTCAGGAGGGGCATCGTACACCATGTCTTCGAGAAAGGTGTCCCACTTGAAGCGCAGTTCCGGGATGCCGCGCAGGTTGAGCTCCTTGCTCAGGCGCGAACGCAGGAATCCCTTGGCGTGGTAAAGCGCCTTGGTGATCTCCGGTTCCGCCGCGCGTCCGCGCAGGTGGGTGTAAAGGACTTCGGCGATGCTGAAATCCCGGTTCAGGCGCACTCCCGTGATGGTGAGCAGGGCAAGGGTCGGATCTTCGACTTCCTGAATCAGGATCGAGGCCAGGACCTGCATGATCTGATCGCCCATCTGGACTGCGCGTCTGGAATTGCTTCTTTGCATAAAAAATCAGGCTCCAAATACGTCCATGTCGGCATGGACAAGCTCATCGGCGGTGGCGGCCTCCACCATGGCGAGGACTTTCGACAGTCTGCTGTGCACGTGGGCTGTGTCGTTGGAGACAGTGACCACGCCGAGGACCAGGGTCTGATGGGAATCCTGGCTTCGGTTTCGGCTACGGACACATTGAAGGTGTTGCGCAGCTTCTGCTTCAGACTGTTGGCGCTTTTTCGTTTTTCCTTCAAGGAAAAAACGCCGTGCAGCCTGAATTCAAGGCGCAGGGTGCCGATGATCATGGCCGTGTACCGGTTGCGGTTCAGACGTGATAAAAAAAGTAAGGCATGGATTCCCGCCTGCGCGGGAATGACACGGAAGTGACGCGAGCGGGCTGTGCGTCATTCCCGCGCAGGCGGGAATCCATGCTTTTGTTCTCAAGTCGTGAGGACCGCAGTCGATCCTCACGGCCAGCCCGAACCTAGATGGTCCGGGCTTCTTCCACAAGTTCAAAGGCTTCGATGATATCGCCCATCTTGATATCGTTGAAGTTCTCCAGTCCCGCGCCGCAGTCGTAACCCTTGGTCACTTCCTTGGCGTCGTCTTTGAAGCGCTTCAGGGAACTGAGCTTGCCGGTGTAGATGACCACACCGTTGCGCAGCAGACGGATGCTCGCGTTGCGCTTCAGTTTGCCATCGCTGACCATGCAGCCGGCGATGTTGCCGATCTTGGGCACGCTGAAGACCTGCTGCACGTCGGCCTGACCAAGGTAGACTTCCTTGATGTCGGGACTGAGCATGCCGGACATGGCCGCCTTGATGTCGTCCACCAGCTTGTAGATGATGTCATAGAAGCGGATGTCGACCTTCTCCTGCTCCGCCACTTCCTTGATCTTGGCCGTGGGCCGGATGTTGAACCCGATGATGATGGCGTTGGAGGCCGACGCCAGCAGAATGTCGGATTCAGTGATGGCTCCGGCACCGCCATGGAGGAGGACGATCTTGACCTCGTCCGTGGACAGCTTGCGCAAGGCCTCGGAGATAGCCTCAAGGGAGCCCTGTACGTCGGCTTTCAAAAGCAGGTTCAGGTTCTGGGCCTCTTCGCCGGCCTTGGAAGCCAGGAAGCTTTCGAGGGTGACCTTGGATTCCTTGGCCAGTTCCTTGTCGCGGTGTTTGACGCGGCGGTCCTCGGCGATCTTGCGGGCAACCTTCTCGTCCTTGACGATGACGAACTCGTCGCCTGCCTCGGGGATGGCTTCAAAACCCTGGATTTCCGCCGGGATGGCCGGCCCTGCGGACTTGATCTGGCGTCCCTGGTCGTCGAACATGGCGCGTACCTTGCCGCTGATCAAGCCGCACACAAAGGCGTCGCCCTGGCTGATCTGCCCTTCCTGGATGAGCACCGTGCCCACGGGTCCGCGTCCCTTGTCGAGCTTGGCCTCGACAACGTGGCCTCGGCCCGGCTTGTCGGGGTTGGCCTTGAGGTCAAGTACTTCCGCCTGCAGGAGGATGAGTTCGAGGAGTTCGTCCAAACCTTCACGCTTCTTGGCCGAGACGTGGGCGTAGATGGTATCCCCGCCCCAGTCCTCGGGCATGAGACCCAGGTCGGAAAGTTCACGCTTGACGCGGTCAGGGTCGGCCCCTTCCTTGTCCATCTTGTTTACGGCCACGACGATGGGCACGCCCGCCGCCTTGGAGTGGCTGACCGCCTCGCGGGTCTGCTCCATGACGCCGTCATCGGCCGCCACGACCAGGACGACGATGTCCGTGACCTTGGCCCCACGGGCGCGCATGGTGGTGAAGGCTTCGTGGCCGGGGGTGTCCAGGAACACGACTTCGCCGCGCGAGGTGGCCACGTGATATGCGCCGATATGCTGCGTGATGCCGCCCGCTTCGCCGTCGGCCACGCTGGTTGACCGGATGGCGTCAAGCAGCGAGGTTTTGCCGTGGTCGACGTGGCCCATGATGGTCACGACAGGCGGACGCGGCTTCAAGTCTTCGGCCTTGTCGGCCTCCTTGGGCAGCAGGAATTCATCTTCCGAGAACCCCGCTCTTTCCACTTCATACTTGAATTCGGCGGCCAAAAGCAGAGCAGTCTCGAAATCCAGGGACTGGTTGATGGTGGCCATCACGCCCATTAAAAAGAGCTTTTTGATCAGGTCCTGGGCCTTGATGCCCATCTGATGCGCAAGGTCGGTCAGCCTGATGGTGTCATCGATCCGGATCTTGCGTTTGGACGCCTTGAGGGGCTGCGTGATCTGCTGCTGGGCGCGGGCACCGCCAGCCCTGCGGGCTTCGGCGCGCTGGGCTTTCTTGCCCTTGCCCATGCTGAATTCTTCCTTGCGGTACAGGTCGGCCGCCTCCACGGTGCGACGGCCCTTCTTTTTCTTGCCGCGTGCATCCCTGCTCCCTTCGTTTTCAGGAGCCGGGCGGGGCGGTGCGCCAAGATCGGGAGGTCCTGCTGGGCGTGGCGCGCCCGGACGGGGTCCAGCGGGGCCGGAAGGCCGCGCAGGTCCTGCGGGGCGGGGTGTGTAGCCGGCAGGGCCCATGGGCCTTGCGGCCGGTCCCATGGGGCGGACTGGCTGGCCGCCGACCCTGGTGTCGGGAAATTCGACGATGGTGGGCCTGGAAATGATTTTGACCTGCACGGAAGCCGGGGCGGGCTTGGCCTTTTTCGTCTTTTTGCGGGCCCGCTTTGCTTCTTCGGTCTCATTGTCGGCATCCGCAGGCGTCTCGGCCGAGGTCGCGACCCCATCCTTCGCTTCAACAGAATCTTCGGACTCGACCGCTTTGGTGGCAACGGGCTTTTCAGGAGCTTCATCCGCTGTGACAGCGGGTTCTCCGGCAGTTGCCGTTTCAGCGGAAACCTGGATTTCAGGTGCTTCTTCGGCCGCGGGTTTGACAGCATGTCCTTCAGCGCTCGGGGCTTCCTCAATGATGCGGGCCGGAGCGACGATGACGGCGCGCGATGACTTGCGGGCCTTGGGCTTGGCGGCCGCTTCGTCCGTTTCGGCCACGACTTCGGCCGGAGCCTGGGGCGGGGCTTCGGCGGGGGCTTTGTCCTTGATTGGTGTGTCGTCGGCTGCAGTCGCAGCCTCGGCGACGACTTTGTGCCGCTTGCGCACAATGACGCCGGTCGTGGCGCGTGTGTCGACGACCTGGGGCGTCACGGCCCGGTTCCGGTGATGATTGCGGACCTGATCGACTTCTTCGTCGGTCAGGCTGCTCATATGGCTCTTGGCCGGGATTTTGAGTTCCCGCAATAATGTCATCAAATCCTTGCTGGAGATATCAAGCTCCGTGGCAAGATCTCTCACTCGCAATCTAGTGGACATGCCCAACCCCCTTACATTTCTTCTGCCAGCCCTTGAATCGCTCGAATTTGTTCCGGCACGCCGCATCGCGGCAAAGATAAAAACCCCGTCCCGGTCTTTTTCCGGTGCTGTCAGCGGTCAGTGTGAGCTCTCCGTGAACAGGGCAGGTAAATCTGTACAATTCGTCCTTTGAAAAACGCTGCCTGCAGATGACGCACATGCGCACCGGTTCATGGATGCAGTCAGCCATGTCTTTCGCAGGTATCATCTACGCTTCGTCTCCGTCCGCGTAATCCGCATCTTCTCCTCCAGTCGGGCTGTCCGATTCCTCGGATTTTTCCGAAGTCTCTTCCCGGTTCTGGCTGATGAGGAGGTTCAGGGCCCCGCGCAGAGCGCCTATATTTTCTTCGCTTATGCCCTGGATGTCCAGAAGCTGCTCGTTGGTGCAGGCGGCCATGGATTCCAGGGAATCAAAACCCGCTTCGGCGAAGTCGGCCACTGATACCTGGGCCGCGCTGGCCAGCTGTTCCAGCAGGTGGCGGTCCTTGTGCAGCTTGTTGAAGCGGGTGTTGGTGAAAATGTCGATCTTCCAGCCCAGAAGCTTGGCCGCCAGCTTGACGTTCTGTCCCTTCTTGCCGATGGCCGGGGTCAGCTGGTCCTCGGGCACCACGACCTCCAGGGATTTTTCCTCGTCATCGATGGCGATCTTGGAGATGCGCGCCGGCGACAGGGCGTTGGCGGCGTAGGTGGCGATGTCCGGGCTCCAGAGCACGATGTCGATGCGCTCGCCGCGCAGTTCCTGCACGATGCTGTGGATGCGCGAACCGCGGATGCCGACGCAGGCGCCCACCGGATCGACGTTGGAGTCCTGGGACAGGACCGTGACCTTGGCGCGCAGACCCGGATCGCGGGCCACGCCCATGATGTTCACCGTTCCATCGGCTACCTCGGGCACCTCCCGGCGGAACAGGGCGGTCATGTATTCGGGATCGGAGCGGGTGACGATGATCTGCGGTCCGCGGCCTTCCTTGCGAACGTCGATGATGAGTCCCTCGACCCGGTCGCCCTGACGGAAGCGTTCGCGCGGAATCTGCTTGTCTTTGGGTAAAAGGGCCTCGGTGCGACCAAGGTTGATGATCCAGCCGGAACGGTCGCGGCGCTGGATGATGCCGCTGACGATCTCGCCCTTGCGGTTCTTGTATTCTTCGAAAATGATTTCCTGCTCGGCGTCACGCATGCGCTGGATGATGACCTGCTTGGCGCTCTGGGCGGCGATGCGACCGAGGTCCTCGACCTGCAGACGAAACCCGATGGCGTCGTCAAGCTCGACGTTGGGGTCGTGCTTGATGGCGTCGGCCATGAGGATCTCCGTATCGGTGTCCTCAATTTCTTCGACGACTATCTTGAACTGGTAGACTTCGATTTCACCGGTCTCCTCGTTGAAGGTGACCTCTATATCCATCTTGTCGCCGTATTTCTTGGTCACGGAGGCCCGAATGGCTTCTTCCAGGGTGTCGATCAGCATTTCGCGGTCTATGCCCTTGTCCTTGCTGATCTGATCAATGGCTTTTTTGAGTTCCAAATTCATGAACGTCCTCCGTTCTCCTCGCGGAAACAGCCCGCCGTGTTCCGAAATTTATCTTTTCTCGCCCTGGTCGAAGGGCTCGTAGACGAGGTTGGCCTTGCCCACATCGTCCCAGTTCAATTCAAATGCAGTGTCGTCGATGGACAGCGTGAACATGGGCGGATCGATGGACTCAATGCGGCCCTTGAAATTTTTTCGGCCCGCCAGCGGATTTTCCAGGCGGACGCGTACCGTCTGTCCGACATAGGCGCGCATCTGCTCCACAGCAAAAAAGGAGCGCTCAAGTCCAGGGGAAGACACTTCCAGGGTGAACGCGCCGGGAATGATGTCATCCACGTCCAGGGCCAGGCTCAGGTGGCGGCTGATCTCCGTGCATTCGTCGATGCCGACTCCCTGCTGCGAATCCAGATAGACGCGCACGATCCGGTGCCGTCCTCCGGCGCCAAAAAGCAGGTCGATGCCCCAGACGTCGAGGTCCCGGGCCTGGCACAGGGGCGTCACTATATCCATGAGCCTTGCGTGTATTTCGTTTTTGTCCATTTTACGCCTGCCGGAAAAAAAAAGGTGGACCACAAAAAGGCCCACCCCCATCAGCTACCGAATATCAGTATGACCACACACAGGAGTGGAGCGGGTGACGAGGGTCGAACTCGCGACTCCAAGCTTGGGAAGCTTGTACTCTGCCATTGAGCTACACCCGCTCTGCAACCGTTTCCCTTGCATGAGGGGGGGGGATGGCAGTCAAGTGTTTTTTTCCGGCGGCCCTTGCTCTTCGGGCGAACATGATCCGGTGGCCTGGTATTTGCTCAAAGGGGTTATCAAGGAGGACCCCCCATGCAAGACAGCAGCTACAGCGCCGTATTCGGGGCTCTGACCCAGCAACATCGGCTAGATACCATCGCCAATAATTTGGCGAACGTGAACACGACAGGATTCAAGGGCGACAAGCTGGCCTTCAAGGATACCTTTCGCCGCTATGCCCACGACATGCTCGATCCCAACACCAACCTGACCCACAAGGTGCCCTGGCCTCAGGCCAACCTCCTGGCCCAGCCCAGGATTTCCGAGTCGGTCATCGATCTTTCCCAGGGCGCCATGAAGTGCACCGGTAATCCCCTGGACCTGGCCATTGCCGGGGACGGTTTTTTCCGGGTTCAGACTCCCGAAGGGGAATTTATGACCCGTCAGGGCGTTTATCACCGCTCGGCCGAAGGGTTTATCGTTGACGGCCACGGCAACCAGCTTCTGGGCGAGGGTGGCCCCCTGCAGATTCCGGAAGGGGGCGTCATATTGATTGATGCCGCCGGCGGGGTTTCCGTGGACGGGGAGTTCCTCGACACCATCACCCTGGTCCGGGTCGAGGACCAGCGGGCCCTGGAAAAGGTGGGACATTCCATGCTGCGCATCCGTCCCGATGCGGCAGCGCAGGCCGTTCCGGCCGAAGGCGCCACCGTGGAGCAGGGGTTTCTGGAGGCCGCCAATGTCAACGTCGTCTCGGAGATGGTCAACATGATCGAGGCGTTGCGTGCCTTCGAGGCCTACCAGAAGATGATCAGCGGCTCGTTTGAACAGGATAAGAAAGCCATCACCGAAATCGGTGCGCCCAGATAGTACCCCCGGCGGTGCGGCTGTGCTGCGAGATCGCGGGCAGCGGCCGGGATGCGGGTGATCCCGCAAGGAGAAAAACATGATTCGCGCATTATGGACCAGCGCTTCGGGCATGATCGCCCAGCAGCTCAATCTCGATGTCACGGCCAACAACCTGGCCAACGTCAACACCACCGGCTTCAAGAAGAACCGGGCCGAGTTCGAGGATCTCATGTATCAGAACATGAAGATCGCGGGCTCCGCCAATCAGGAAGGCGACCGTCTGCCAGTGGGCATGCAGGTCGGTATGGGTGTCAGGCCCGTGGCCGTGCACAAGATATTTTCTCAGGGCGATTTCCAGAATACGGGCAACCAGCTTGATCTGGTCATCGAAGGTGACGGATTCTTCCGTGTCGATCGCAACGGGGAGGAAGCCTACACCAGAAGCGGGGCGTTCAAGCTTGACAGCGACGGGCGCATCGTCACCGACAACGGTCATCCCTTGCAGCCGGAGTTCATCGTTCCCGGCGAGACCCAGAACATCGTCGTGACCGAGGACGGGCGGCTGACCTGCGTGGACAAGGCCGGCGCGGAAATCGCAGGCACGGACATCCCCGTGTACACCTTTGTCAATCCGGCGGGCCTCAAAGCCGAGGGTCGCAACCTGTACGTGCAGACCGACGGGTCCGGTGAGGCGGTGGAGAGCGTGCCCGGCCAGAACAATGCCGGAACATTGGCCCAGGGTTTTCTGGAGATGTCCAACGTTCAGATCGTTGAGGAAATGGTCAACATGATTGTCGGTCAGCGCGCCTATGAAGCCAATTCAAAGTCCATCACCACGGCCGACACGATGCTGCAGGTCGCCAACCAGTTGAAGAGGTAAATCATGCGTTGTGTAATGGCTCTGCTCGTCATTCTGCTCTGTCCCGGCTTTGCCGTGGCAGAGGGCAGGCTGGTCGTGGCCGGGGCCGTGTGTGTCGACGGTCCGGTCATCACCCTGAAGGATTTGGCCCGGGCCGAGGGCATGCAGGCCGAGGCCCTCATGCTTCGCGCCGCAGACGAACCCCTGCTGGCGTCGCCCAAGTTCGACGGGGCGCGGGCGAGCCTGAGCGGCCCGAGGCTGCGCGAACTCATCATGCAGCGTCTGGGACCCGGCGTGCCGCGAATAGATGTTCCCGACCAGGTTCAGGTGCAGCGCGGTGGCCAGGTGGTCAGCGCGTTATCGCTCATTCCTGCGATCGACAAAATTTTGACTGAAGCCCTGGCCCATCATGAGGGCGAGGTCGAGATACGGGAGCACCGCATCGCCGAGCATCTCTTCATCACCGAAAAGGAGCCGGTCCGGATGCGCGTCGCCCCGGTGGGCGTCCCCGCGCCGGGCCGCATCAGCCTGCGTCTGGAGGCTGTGACCGAAGACGACCGCGTGGTGCAGAGTTTCACGGGCACGGTTTTCGCCGATGTCTGGAAAACAGTGCCCTGCGCCGCCCGAGTCCTGAACCGGGGAGATATGCTCGAACCCGCGCTGGTCGGTTTTGCACGCAAGAACCTCGCCTACATGGCCCGGGCGCCATGGGACGGGCGCGGCCTGCCCCTGCGCATGACCGCAGCGGTGGGCGAAGGCCAGCCCATCAGCGCCGACGCGGTGGAGATGATTCCCGTAGTGTCCAAAGGACAGGTTCTGACCCTGGTTTACGCAGGGCAGACAATGAGATTGACCGTGCCGGTCGAGAGCCTTGATGACGGCAGCATCGGCAACACCATCCGGGTCCGGAACATGCAGAGCCGCAGAATCGTGGCCGCGCAGGTCGTGGACGCCGAAACTGTGCGCGTGCCGTAGGCCGGGAGGAAATATGCGGATATATTTATTGGTATTCATGCTGGCTTTGCCGGTCCTGACGGGCTGCCGGACCACCAGTCGCCCGCCCATGCCGACGGCCGTGGTCACCCCTCCACCCCAGGAGCGGGTGTCCGCGGCGGAAAACCCCGGCTCGCTGTTCGATCCGGACGGGGCGACCATGCTCTTTGCCGACGCCAGGGCCAAGCGGGTCGGCGATGTGCTGCTCATCAAGGTGATGGAATCCACGCTCTCCAAGAGCAAAGCCGAGACCGACGCCAATCGGGGCAGCTCCATGGCTCTGGGCGTTGACGCCTACCTGGGCAAGGACAAGCTGCCGCTTATCCCCGGCGCGACAGTGGGCGCGGGTGATCTGGTCCGGGCCAACTCCTCCAGCACGTTTGCCGGCGACGGAGAAACCAAGCGCGAGAGTTCCATCACTACCACCGTGGCGGCCCGGGTGACCCGGGTCCTTGGCGGCGGGCTCATGGAAGTGGTCGGAGCGCGTGAGACGCGGGTCAACGGCGAAACCCAGATCGTTCTGGTGCAGGGCGTGGCCCGGGACCGCGACATCGACGCCGACAACACCATCATGTCAACCAGTCTGGCCGAAGCGCGCATCGAACTCTACGGCGAGGGAGTCCTGGCCGACAAACAACGCCCCGGGTGGCTCGCGAGGATACTCGACAATGTATGGCCATTCTAGAATTCGACCCATCCTTTTCCTGCTTCTCGTCCTGGCTATGGCCATGGCGTCAGCCCTGCCAGCCGAGGCCGTGCGCCTGAAGGACATTGCCAGCTTTGGCGGGGTGCGCACCAACGGCCTGGTCGGCTACGGCCTGGTCGTTGGTCTGCCCGGGACCGGAGACAAGAGCAGTTCGCAGTTCACGATCCAGTCCATGGCCAACATGCTTGAAAGCATGGGGGTCAAGGTCGACCGGGCCGCACTCAAACCCAAGAACGTGGCCGCGGTCATGGTCACGGTCAAGATGCCTGCCTCGGCCAGACCCGGGTCCAGGCTCGATGCGACCATCTCCTCCGTGGGCGACGCGACCTCTCTGGTCGGCGGCGTGCTGCTCATGACTCCGCTCAAGGGCGTGGATGGCGGGGTTTACGCCCTGTGTCAGGGCCCCCTGGCCGTAGGCGGATTTTCCGCCGCCGGAGAAGCGGCCACCGCGACCAAGAACGTCACCACCGTGGGTCGCATCCCCGGCGGCGCGGTAGTGGAGCGCGGCGTGCCCTTCAGCTTCAACGACCAGGCCGACATCTCCATCCAGTTGGCGGTGGAGGATTTTTCCACGGCCAAGCAGGTCGCGGACAGCGTGAACAGGTCCATCGGCGGCCAGTACGCCCATGCCCAGGACGCATCCTCCATAAAGCTCGCCATTCCGCCGCAATATCAGGGCAACATCGTCGCCCTCATGGCGTCCTTGGAGAATCTGGAAGTCCAGCCCGACAGCAGGGCCAAGGTGGTCGTCGACGAGAAGACCGGTACCGTCGTGCTGGGCTCCAACGTCAGCCTGTCCAGGGTCGCCGTGTCTCATGGCAATCTGAACGTGGTCGTGTCCGAGCAGCCCCAGGTTTCCCAGCCGGGCGCGTTTGCCCAGGGGCAGACGGTCGTCACTCCGGCCACGGGGATCGGCGTGCGCGAGGAGCAGCGTCGGCTCGT
>Ga0180017_100316_pt1 | contig 18069 bp, 20 predicted proteins | sample KR46_S_MetaG_FD_129674 | JGI IMG/M metagenome (GOLD analysis project Ga0180017, IMG submission 129674) | Groundwater microbial communities from the Olkiluoto Island deep subsurface site, Finland - KR46_S_MetaG | ecosystem: Environmental > Aquatic > Deep subsurface > Groundwater | place: Finland...
AAAAAGATGCCTGTCCCCGTTTCCTGCCCGGTGGCGCTCACTCAAACAGGCGGTCGACGCTGATCCGCGGCTCCACTGCGCATTTTTGATTGGACACAGTCCAATTGAGACTTCTCTAGATTCGTAACAAAAAACAAGCGTTTCAAAGTCCGAAAGCCCTGAAGGCGTGCTGTCATTACAAGTCTCCCGATCGTTTGTTCCGGCAATACCCTCAGCGCGCACTGCACCTGCCAGGTGTTGGTGTTCTCCACAGAAAAGGACAGTTATCCACAAAAGTAGCCTGTCCCCATTGCCGTATCCAATGACCGACGGCAAAGCATACTATGATCAATCACCGCGAAAGGAGTAACGCCGTTGATCTTGAATTCGGCATCGGAATTTGATAGGGTCGTGAAGGAAAACTGGACTGGAAAGACGGTAATCGTGACTAAAACCGAGCCCACACCCGAAATCCGCTTTACGCTGGAAGACACCCGCCTGGTCGGACCGGAAGAAGTGCCTCCGGTTATTCGGCAGCGTTATCCGGACCGTGACGCCCGCTTTCTGGTCTTCCACGGAGACGGGAAGATGCACGCCTTAATCGTGCACGTCGGTGACGAAACCGTATACGATATCCGAGACCACCGCCTGGTCATTCTCAGTGAGGACGAGGTCATTCAGGTTACCCGTGTCCACTAAGACTGCTGCCTGCCCCGCGCAAGGGGTGCTCAGAGTGTTTACCCTCACACAGGGCTTAGCATGCCGATGCTCCTCCGGAGGTTGCACAAGCCCCTGCAATATGACACTAGCTCGCTCGCTGGAGTCCGTTCGTCAGCCGCTTGAAGGCCAGGGCCAGCAGGATCACCACCGGCGGTACCAGGGCCGCCCATCCAAGGAAAAAGTAGACCCCGGCCGTGGCAAAGAAAGCGCTCCAGGCCATCAGGCGACCCCACTTATGATCTTCCAGGAGGCGGATACCAGCCAGACACCCGCCGATGTACGTAGCCATAAAGGTGGCGTTTGGAAATACGATCAGTTCCTTCAAGCCGACCACCCCTCCGGCAATCAGCCACAGGGTAATCCCGGCTCCAAATGCGATGACCGCTAATGAAAAGACTGGTGTCCGGTGCTTCGGGTGGAGATGCCCGAAGATTCGGGGGGCCGCACCGGCCCGGGCCAGGGCAAAACCGACGCGGGAGGCGGCACCGACATAGGCATTGGCGGTGGCCACACAGATGAACAGCGCGGTGATTCCCGTTACCCAAGCAGCAACCGGCCCCAGGGTTTCCCGCATCATCACCGCTAATGAAGCGGCAGACTTGTCCGGTCCGTAAGACGCAGTCCCCACCGTAGCCACGGCCACGGCAAAGTACATTACGCCAACCACCACGATGCTGATGATCACGCTGCGCATTACGTCCCGCTGGGGATCAACAAATTCTTCGGAGAGATGGGTTACAGCTTCCCAGCCGATAAAGCACCAAAACATGATTGCTGCGGCCTGAGCCACAGACAACCAGCCAAAAGGGACAAAGGGAGTGAAGTGCTCAGGATCCACCCGGGGCAGGGCACCGGCCGCCGCTAGGATGATGACCAGTAGAATCGCCGAAACCACAGCGACCTGCAGCCGGCCAGCCGCCTTCATTCCTAGATAGTTAGTAAAGAAAACGACAATTAAGATTAGCGCCGCGACAACGGCCTGGGAGAAGTGGGATAGATAGAGAGCAGCGCCGAGATAGGCCGCTCCGGTCACAGCTACAATGGGCGCTCCCACCGGTACGGAGACAAAAAAGAACCACCCCACCAGCGCCCCCGGTACCGGGCCGTACGCCAGCCGGACAAAGGTGGAGACACCACCAGCGTCGGGGTAGCGAGCTGAAAGCAAGCCCATCGTAAGCGCCATTGGGATGACCAACACCGACATAAAGGCCCAGGCCAGGAGTGAGGCCGGACCCGCCACATCCGCCGCCAGGGCGGGTATCAGGAGCACACCGGAACCAAGAACCGATCCGACATATAACGCTACGGCCTGAGTCAACCCGATTGACTTCTTAAGACCGCCGCCGTCAATCTGAACTGTTGCTGCATTTGGTTCAACGGACAAACCCGGTTATACCTCCATTAGCCCTTGCCAAGCACCTCGAGAATTAGCCGACCCGCCCCCGGATATTGGCCAGAGCGTCCATCGCGACCTCACCGACGGTACGCTGCCAGAGCTTTCCGGCCTCGTAGATTAGGACGGTGTTAACGTCCCCGCGCAACCGGCTGAGTTCCAGGGCAGCATCCTCGACTCCGATTTCGCCGAGAGACCAAGCCGCAAAACCGCGCACCTGAGGGTTTGCATCACTGAGGGCGGCAATCAAGGACGGAATGGCATCCTGCACCAGTTCGGGGTTGCGTTTACCGATCCGACCCATCGCCCAGATCACACCCCGGCGTAGCCTTTCGTCCTCAAAAAATGAAAAGACCTGGGGGGTGAAACTCCCGTACAGGTCAGGCTGATTTTTTATTACTTCACCGATCGCCTCGGGCGCACTCCAGCCAAAGTCACCCGATTCATCGCTCAAAGACCAGAAAAGACGTCTGATTATCTCCCGGCCGACGTCCGGATCACGCCGGCCCAATTCGCCTCCAACGTAGCCCAAACCCTCGATAGCCCGCCACCGCGTCAACCCTTCCGGGTTATAGATCAGGGAAAACAAGTGACTGATCGCCGCCCTGTCCTTTTCAGCCAGACTCGCAAGCCCGGCATACTGACGCGTGTACAGCAGGCGGTCTACATCTTCCTTAACAGACAAATAGACTCAACCTCCATTCTGCCGTTGATTACCTTATTTTGACTGTTTGACGGTGATAATAATCTCCTAGAATAATGATTCTACATATTAGTCCCTATGCCTGCCTGGGATTTGAAAAGTCAGTTCAGAAATTCCGAGAGGGCCTCGGCCACACCCTGATTGGTGATAGAGCCGTCCAGGATATTGATCCCCTTAGCTAGGGCCTGATTTTCGTCTACCGCCTTCTCCCAACCCTTGCCGGCCAGTTCCAATACATAAGGCAAAGTCGCGTTCGTCAAAGCCATTGTCGCCGTACGGCCGACAGCGGCGGGGATGTTCGGTACTGCGTAGTGTACCACGTCGTATTCCAGGTAGGTCGGGTCGGTATGACACGTAACCCGGTCAATGGTCTCGATACAGCCACCCTGGTCAATGGCCACGTCCACGACAACCGCTCCGGGTGCCATATTCTGCACCATCTCGCGGGAGATCAGACGCGGCGCTCTGGCGCCGGGTACCAGAACCGCCCCCACCAGAAGGTCGGCCCGCCCCGCATATTCCGCAATATTGATCGGATTGGACACTATCGTGGTAACCCGTCCGTGGAACACGTCGTCCAGGTAGCGCAGGCGCTGCCCACTGATATCGAAAACAGTTACGTGTGCTCCGAGCCCGAGGGCGATCTTGGCCGCGTTGGTGCCCACAATACCGCCGCCGACAATCACTACTTCAGCCGGTGCCACGCCCGGCACGCCGCCAAGCAGGACACCCTTGCCGCCAAAGGCGTTCTCCATGAGGCGCGTTCCGATCTGAACCGCCATCCGCCCCGCCACTTCACTCATCGGTAGCAGCAACGGCAGGGCCCCGTCCGCAGTCTGTACCGTTTCGTAGGCGATTCCCACCACCTTGCTCTCCATAAGCGCTCTGGTCAAGGCCGGAGCCGCAGCCAGATGCAAGAAGGTGAAGAGCACCTGCCCCTCCCGGAAGTACCCGAACTCCGAAGGCAGTGGTTCCTTTACCTTAACCACCATATCGGCCACGCCGAAGACGTCGGCGGCATTATCGACGATTACGGCCCCGGCCCCAACGTACTGGTCGTCAAGAAAACCGCTGGCCGCACCGGCGCCACGCTCCACAAGTACCTGGTGGCCGCCGCGCGACAGCATCTCCACCCCGCCCGGAGTGAGAGGCACGCGAGTCTCGTCTTTCTTTATCTCCTTTGGTACGCCCACGATCATGTCTGGACACACTCCTTATGGTAGTTTATGTAAAACAGATTCTGATATCCAGAAGATACTAACACTGGTTAGCAAAAGCGTCAACGTCATGTCCCCAGGTTAATTCTGGAAATATAAGTCTCAACGCAGTGAACTAGCGGCAGGATCTTTTTTGATCAAATGATCCTGCACTTTGGTCTCCTGCAGGCAGAGCACATCCGGGCTCTCACTCACCCACCAATCCAAAATGATGCTCAGACGGGCGCGTATTGAATTGGCGTTTAGAGGCCGTGACCGAATCTCCGCAGAACCAGACAAACAAAAAAGGCGGCAACCTGAAGCTACCACCTATACTGCATGGTATCTGTATTGATAGTGGCAGAACCCGGAATGCTATTTGTGCTCTACCCCTTTGGAGAACCCGTATCCGCCGATCTGCTCAACCACTGTACGGTATTCCTGCATACAGAAGGCATAGGGTCTGACCTTGTCCACGTCTACCCGGCCGTTTTCGTTCAGAACTTCCTCATTAAAATGCACGGCCAGCACTTCCCCGATAAACACGTCGTGCGTCGGGAGTTTGACCGTTTCAACCACACGGCACTCCAGGTTTACAGGGAATTCTTTGATCATAGGGGCCTTCACGTGAGCGGCAGGCACCGGAGTCAGCCCGGTTTCCTTGAACTTGTCCACATCACGACCCGAGACCACTCCACAGTAGTCCGTTTGCCGAACCTGATCTACTGACGGCACGTTGATCACATATTCCCCGCTCCGGCGCACCAGTTCATACGTGTGGCGGGACGGCCTGATACTGACATACACCATCGGGGGCTCCGAGTTGACAATGCCCGTCCAAGCAATAGTGATCATATTCGGCCGAAAACCTTCCGCCGCAGCCGTCACCAACACCACCGGCACCGGCATCAGGGCCGGAACTGCTTTACGTACTACCTTACTGATGATAACTCCCCCTTTAAATGGGTGATGTGCCTAATTTTGATCATATACTAGCATTTACAACCGACCGGCGTCAAATATCTAGGAATTGCTTTCGTTACGGACCACCGAGTAGGCACCCAGGGCAATTGAAGCCATCTTTCCATAAGGGGTTTCGTGGCGGGAAGTAACCACGATCGGTCTGGCGGCACCCAGTACCAGACCGGCCATCTTGCCGCCGGCGAAATACATTATCGACTTCCCGAGCAGGTTGCCGGCCTCAATGTTGGGGACGGCGAGGAGATCGGCCCGTCCAGCCACGGGGCTTTCAAGGCCCTTGTGTTCCGCCGCCTCCAGGTTGATCGCCACGTCCAGGGCGATCGGCCCGTCAATCTCCGCGCCCCGGATCTCACCGGATTGCGCCATTTCCTTAAGTCGTCCAGCGTCCACCGAGGACGGCATCTTCGGGTTGATCAGCTCATTAGCGGAGAGTACAGCCACGCAGGGGCGTTCTAACCCGACCGACCGCATGAAGTCCACCGCATTTTGGATAATCGCTTTCTTTTGCTCCAGGTCGGGGGTGATGTTGATGCCCCCGTCGGTCATATAAATTAGGCGATAGTACCCCGGGATTTCATAAACGGCAATATGGCTTAAGAGGTTTCCGGTACGTAGCCCTGACTCCCGGTTAAGAACTGCGCGGAGCAAATCCGTGGTGTTTACCATCCCCTTCATCAGGAGATCGGCCTGTCCTTTGGCGACTGCGCCAACCGCCCGCTGCACCGCTTCCAGTGGATCCCGGACATTGATGATCTCGATGCCGCCTAGATTCAGGCTGATTGTCATCGCCATCCGCCAGATCTTTTCCTCGTGGCCGACCAGGATGAAATCAACCAGATCCTCCTTACGGGCGTCCCGTACGGCCTGGAGTACCGTCTCGTCTGCGGCAGCCGCCACACACAGCTTTGGTTTCCGGTAATTCTTTAGTTCCGTAAAAACCTGCCTGAAGTTTTCAAAGGCCACGCCGGTTACTCCTCCTTCGTACCGTAGGCACGCACCGTTTCTGTTCCCCGCAACACCCGGAGGGCCCCGAGAGCGAGCGCCTCCAACTCCGCCTCACCGGACTCAATCACAACCGGGGCGATGAATGCCACCCGGCGTTCGATACTCCCTGTAACCCGTTTAGAAAATGCCATCCCACCGGTCAGTATTACCCAATCTACCTTTCCCTCTAAAACGGCGGCCATCGCCCCGATTTCTTTAGCTACCTGGTAGCACATGGCCTCAATCACCGTTTCTGCCTCCCGGTCTCCCTGTGCAATCCGCTGTTCAACCGCTTGGAGGTCTTTGGTTCCAAGGTATGAGTACACCCCGCCGGTCCGGGTGACCTTCCCGATCAATTCCTGTCTTGTATGCTTCCCGTCCGTGCCCAAGTTGATCAGGCTTAGCGCCGGGAGGGTTCCGCACCGTTCCAAGGAAAACGGCCCTTCGTTGTTAGCGTTGTTAACATCGACCATGCGGCCCTTGCGGTGGGCCGAAACCGAAATCCCGCTTCCGAGGTGCGCCACGACCAGGTTAACCTCACCGTATTCACGTCCCATGCGTTCCGCCACCCGACGGGAAACGGCTTTAGTATTGAGCGCGTGAGAAAGGCTTACCCGGGTGATCCCGTTAAGACCTGAAAACCGGGCTGGCTCCTCGAGTTCATCCACAGAAACCGGATCCACCGTGAAGGCCGGTATCCCCAATTCCAGGGCTAATCTGCGGGCTAAAAGCCCACCGAGGTTGGAGGCATGCTCGCCGTAACGACTCTGTACCAAGTCATCATCCATCTCGTCGTCGATCAGGTACACCCCACCGGAGAGCGGTTTCAGAAGGCCTCCCCTGGCCGCAACCGCCGAAAACCCGGAAAGTGAACAGTTGCTCTCCTGCAATGCCTCCAAAAGGTGTTCCCAGCGATAGTCCTGCTGGTCGTTCACTGAGCTAAAACGGGCCAGGTCAGCGCTGGAGTGGGACAGAACCCTGTGCAGGAGATTCTGTTCGTTTTCATAGACCGCGATTTTGGTCGAAGTGGAGCCCGGATTGATTACCAGTATCCGATGCAACTATCTGTCCTCCAGATTACAACAGTTCGGCTTTGGCTAGATTTCGACCCCGGGGAAGGACAATCCTTCCAGAGCAGTCACCGGTTGGTTACACCGGATAGGAGACACCGTCCGCGCAAATAATATGCACTACACCCAAAAATATTCAAAGTAAGGAGCAACCGCCTTTTGCCCGTTATTGTAACCAAGGGTCTTACCAAACACTATGGGACGACTACCGCACTCAGCGAAGTGGACCTGGAGATCGACGAAGGAACCATCTTCGGTTTCCTGGGCGCCAACGGGGCCGGTAAAACAACGCTGATCCGCCTGCTACTCGGCTTGATCCGTCCGACTGCCGGGAAGGCCTGGGTCTTAGGTAAAGAGGTCTGTTTGACCAATCCGGAGCTACGGCGGAAAATCGGCTACCTGCCCGGTGAACTGCGACTCTATGAGGACATGCGCGGAAGCCAGGTGCTGCGTTTCCTCGGACGTTTCTACGGACTTAAGGACACCGTCATCCGTGATCATCTGATTGAGACTCTGGAGCTGCCCCCATCAGCTCTGCGCACCCCGGTTAAGAAGTACTCCCGCGGAATGAAGCAGAAACTGGGCATCATCCAGGCCTTTCAGCACGACCCGGATCTCCTGATTCTGGATGAGCCGACCGAAGGCCTGGATCCCTTGATTCAGCGGCGGTTCTATGAAGTGCTGCGGGATTGGCGGGAACGGGGCAAGACCATCTTTATGTCCTCGCATAACCTGGGCGAGGTGGAGCGGGTGTGCGAGCGGGTTGGCATCATCCGTCAGGGCCGGCTGGTCGCCGATGAACGGATAGAAGACCTTCAAGCCAAGCTCGTGCACCACGTGGAGGTCGTCTTGGAGCAACCTGCCGGTGACGGCATCTTCGATATCCCTGGCGTGGACGTGGTTTTCAGTAATGGGCAGCGGGCCGAACTCAAGGTTCGGGGAGACCTAAACCCCCTGCTCAGCACACTGGCCCGAACGAATGTCTCCGACCTTAGCGTCCAGCGGGCGTCCCTGGAAGATATCTTTTTGGAGTTCTACAGGGAGGAGTCCGCCCGATGTTCCACGCCAACCTGATCGCCAATGTCTTTCGCCGCCGGCGCAACCTGATCCTCGTCTATTTCTTGGCGCTTTCCTCGTTCATGTACCTGATTGCCGCCACATTCCCAACCGTGCACCAGGCCGGTGCGGAGTTTATGGAGGCACTGCCTCCGACCATCAAGAACTTGGTCGGTGACGCAAACCTACCGTTTGCCTCCCTTCCCGGTTACCTGGGGTTGGGCCTGTCACACCCTCTAATTCTGGTGCTCTTTGCCGCCTTCATCATTTCCTCGGCCACCCAGGCTGTGGCCGGTGAGATCGACCGGCGCACCGCCGATTTAATCCTCAGCCGGCCGGTATCGCGCACCTATGTCCTGGCCTCGCATCTGGCCGTGACCTTAATCGGTCTGTTTCTGCTGGCTCTGGCCACTTGGCTGGGAGTGGTGCTCGGTGCTTTTCTCGGTCTGATTGAACCGGACTTGGGGCGCTTGGCGCTGGCTTCATTGGGGCTTTTTGCCCTGTTCTTCGCTGTTGCCGGCTATGCTTATGCCATCTCCGCCCTCACCTCGGACACGGCGCGCTCGAACGGGCTGGCTGCTGGCCTGACCTCCTTGTTCTTCTTCATGCACTTCATCGGAAACCTGTGGGATCGCGCTGAATTCCTGCTCCCATTCACCATCTTCACCTATTACACACCAGGTGTTACTCTGGAGGGTATCGCCAGTCCGGCGGAAAACCTGATCATCCTCTTCACGGTAGGGCTAGTCCTGCTGGCTGCTTCCTTTACCTTCCTGAATCGGCGGGATATCGCCTGACTCTTGGTGCATTAAGCAAGTGCCGAAGAAACAAAATAGGCGGAGGAGGGATCATATCAGTGGCTCGAGACCCAAAGAAGAAAAAACTGACGGTTGACCAAAAACGCTACACCGAACTGGTTCGTGACACCGTGCCACGGCCAAGGTATGGCAAGAACGCCCTGCTGGCCTTCTTTTTCGGCGGCCTGATCGCCCTCATCGGTCAGGGTTTTATTGACTTCTACCGTTTCACCTTAGATATGGACGTAAAAGAGGCAGCCAGTCCGGCTGTGGCCACGATGATCTTCATTGCCGCCCTACTGACCGGCCTTGGCTTGTTCGATAAGATCGCCCGCGTAGCGGGGGCCGGCGTCTCCGTACCAGTCACCGGCTTCGCCAATTCGCTCGCGTCTGCGGCCCTGGAATTTAAACGTGAAGGGCTGGTATTTGGCGTGGGCAGCAAGATGTTTATCCTGGCCGGGAGCGTAATCACCTTTGGCGTGGTTACAGCCTTTGTTATCGGTCTAATCTACGCGATATTCATCTTTTAGTACAGCTACAGCGTAACAAGAAACGGGAGTGTTGACGTGGCCCGCAAAATCGGCAAACAGACCTACCAGCCGGAGAATCCGCCGGTAATCATCAGCACCGCCGCTGTCGTAGGCCCTTTTGAGGGTCAGGGACCCCTTCAGCCCTACTTTGACCATATTTATACCGATATGATGGCCGGCGAGCGCAGTTTCGAAGCTGCCGAGCGGGAAATGGCTTTGAACGCCTGCTGGACTTGCATGAACAAGGCCGGAAAAACACCGCAGGAAGTAGATTTCTTCCTGGCCGGGGATCTTCTAAACCAGATCACCACATCCGCCTTTTCCGCGGTTGAACTGGCTATTCCCTACCTTGGCATCTACGGTGCCTGCTCTTCCTCCGGGGAAGGGCTGGCGTTGGCTACTATGCTGGTTGACGGCGGCTATGCCAACCTGGTACTGGCCGCAACTTCCAGCCATAACGCGACAGCCGAGAGGCAGTACCGTTACCCCACTGAATACGGTAGCCACCGCAAGCCGACCACACAGTGGACTGTTACCGGTGCCGGGGCGGCTCTGGTTGCGCCCGGTGGTACCGGAGATGGACCGCAGATCACCATGTTTACAGTCGGCAAACTGGTTGACTTGGGGATCAAGGACGTGCAGAATGTCGGTGCCGCAATGGCTCCCGCAGCGGCCGACACGCTTGTACGCCATTTTGCCGACACTGGACGAAGCCCCGGTTATTACGACTTGATCGTCACCGGAGACTTAGGCAAGTTTGGGAAGGATCTGACCAAAAAACTGGCCGTCTCCAAGGGTGGATTCGATCTTTCGGATAATTACGAGGACTGCGGCCTGATTCTGTACGATACCGAGAAACAGGACGTGCACGCGGGTGCGAGCGGATGTGCCTCCTCAGCGGTGGTCGTCTACGGTTACCTCTACCGGCAGCTGATGGAGGGCCAAATTCGGCGCCTGTTGATGGTGCCCACCGGAGCACTGCACAGCCCCACCTCATTTCAGCAGGGCGACAACATCCCCGGTATCGCACACGCCATCAGCATCGAGAAACCATAAAGGGAGGTCGGGCATATGGAATGGCAAATCTACATCTGGGCATTTCTAGTCGGTGGGGCGCTCGCCATGCTCGGACAGTTGATCCTCGACTTCACCAACTATTCACCCGGTCACGTATTATCCGGATTTGTAGTCGGCGGGGGCATCCTGGGTGGTCTCGGAATATATCCCAGACTGATTGAGTTTGCCGGGGGCGGAGCAAGCATGCCAATCTCCAGTTTCGGTAATGCCCTCGTCCAGGGGGCCATCTCCGAGGCCGAGCGCAACGGTGTGATCGGCGTGATGACCGGCATGTTCGAGCTGACCAGCACCGGTATCACCGCCGCCATTGTATTCGCCTTTTTCGTAGCCCTGATCTTCAACCCCAAGGGCTAAAAGAAAGTAAAAGGGGACAGGCTACTTTTGTGGATTGGTGTGGATAATGTGGATAACTTGTGAGACAGCTTTTCAAGGGGTCAAACCCGCGTCAAAAAGCTCGTTCTAAGAAAAGGGCCTAACCTAAGCTAAAGAGGAGGTGATGAACCCAATGACCGTACAGACCGACATCCAGAAGAATGTCGCCCAGGCCCAGTCCATGCTCGGGGCCTATTCTATGGCTGCTTCCAGCACCCAGGATCAGATGGCCAAGAAAATGTACCAGGAACTAGCTCAGGACATGCAGCGGCACGTTGATTCGCTCAATGCGAGGCTGAGCTACCTGGAAAAGAACAATCCGATGTATCAGCAACAGCAGCAGGCCCCACAGTAAACCGCCTTCCTGGAATCAAAAAGAGCAGGCCTTTTTTACGGCCTGCTCTTTTGTAGTCCCCTTTTACCCTTCTTTTAGGTGGGCGTCGATAGTGCGGGCCGCTTTCTTGCCGGCACCCATGGCTAGGATTACGGTGGCGGCGCCGGTCACGATGTCGCCCCCGGCGAATACGCCTTCCCGGCTGGTCTGCCCGGTCTCCTCGTTCGCAACGATGGTACCCCGGCGGCCGATCTCCAACCCGGGGGTGGTACGCCCTACCAGCGGGTTCGGGCTCTGGCCGATGGCGATCACCACGGTGTCGACCTTCATCTCAAAGTTGGACTCTTCCACGCAGACCGGCGAACAGCGTCCGGAATCGTCCGGCTCACCCAGGGTCATGCGGATGCACTCCATCCCGGTTACCCAACCTCGGTCATCACCGATGATCCGGACCGGGTTCCTCAGGAAGTTAAACTCGATACCTTCCTCCTCGGCGTGCAGGAACTCCTCCAGACGAGCCGGCATCTCTTCCCGCGAACGTCTGTATACAATCGAGACCGACTCGGCCCCTAAGCGCAGCGCGGTCCGCGCCGCATCTAAAGCTACATTGCCGGCCCCGACCACAGCCACGCGGCGGCCGACCCGAATCGGAGTGGCGTACTCCGGAAACAGGTAGGCCTTCATCAGGTTGGCCCGGGTTAGAAACTCGTTCGCCGAATAGACCCCGTTCAGGTTTTCCCCGGGAATACACATAAACCGGGGAGCACCCGCTCCGGTCCCGATAAATACAGCATCAAATTCGAATTCACCCAGCAGTTCGTCGACACTCAGGGTCTTCCCAATCACCATGTTTACCTTGATTTCCACACCGAGCGACTGCACGTATTCAATCTCTGCCTGGACGACCTGCTTCGGCAGGCGGAACTCGGGAATGCCGTAGACCAACACCCCACCAGGCTTGTGCAGCGCCTCGAAAATGGTCACCTGATACCCCATCCTGGCCAAATCAGCAGCACAGGTCAGCCCGGCCGGACCGGAACCGACCACGGCCACCCGCCGCCCCTGTCCGTCAGCGGACTTGACCGGGGACTCTTCAGACTGTTCTTTCTCAAGGGCGTAGTCGGCCACGAAGCGCTCCAGGCGACCGATAGCGACCGGTTCGAACTTCTTTCCCATCAGACAGAATTTCTCGCACTGGCTCTCCTGCGGGCAAACCCGGCCGCAGATGGCCGGAAGATTGTTTTTCAGGCGGATCACGTCAGCGGCCTCGTCAAATCGACCTTCTATAATCTCACTGATGAACTCGGGGATGTCGACCTCCACCGGGCAACCCTGCTTGCAAGGAGCATCCTTACAGTGTAGACAGCGCCCCGCCTCGGCGATGGCGTCTTCCGCAGCATAACCCAGGGCGACCTCGTTGAAATTTCCGACACGGGCGTGAGGATCCTGTTCCGGCATAGGACGCTTTAACTTGACCAGTGGCTTCTTTTTCGGCTTATCGGACACCTTCTCGCCTCCCTAATGACCGTTACGGCAACCGCAATTCAACCGTTCTAAGGCTTTGGCCTCCTGATCCCGGTAGACTGCGGACCGCTTCATCTGTTCATCAAAATCAATTTGATGGGCGTCAAACTCCGGCCCGTCCACACAGGCAAACTTGGTCACGCCGCCCACCGTCACCCGACAGGATCCGCACATCCCGGTGCCATCCACCATCAGGGAATTCAGGCTGATCACTGTGGGAATCGCGTATTGTTTGGTCACTCCCGAGACCACTTTCATCATAATCATGGGGCCAATGGCGATTACCTCATCAATCGGCGTCCCCTTTTCAATCAACTCTTTAAGCACGTCCGAAACGAAACCCTTCCGCCCCTCGCTGCCGTCATCAGTGGTAATATGCAGCTCTTTACTGTACCGGCCGAGTTCCCTGGTCAAAATCAAGTTTTCGGCGCTGCGCGCACCGACGATGGTGATCACATTTACGCCCTTTTCGCCTAATGCCCTGACCTGCGGATAGAGCGGGGCGCAGCCGACACCGCCGCCGATACAGACCACCGTCCCCGAATCCGGTAACTTGGACGGGTTACCCAACGGACCGATAAAATCGAGGAGGTCATCTCCAACCTCCATCTTGGCCAGTGTCTTGGTCGTAAAACCGATCTCCTGCACGACCATTGTGATCATGCCGAATTCACGGTCAAAATCGGCAATAGTCAAAGGAATGCGTTCCCCTGTCTCATTCACCCGGATGATCACGAACTGTCCCGGTTGGGCTTTACGGGCGACCAACGGGGCTCTGATCTCATACAACCGCACTCCCGGAGCCAGTGTCCGTTTCACCACGATAGGATACAACAACGATCACCTCAGCATCTATATTTTAACCGTACAGGTACCCGGTCGTCCACCGAAGTAGGCTGATCACCTTTTCGACAACAGCCCAACAGAACCTGCCGGGAAAGCAAGCCTGTCAGCTGGTAACCACTATTCGAACGGGTTAGAACGTCAGGATGGTCCAGCCGTCCTGGATGTACCTACCCAGCGACGGGTGCCCGGACATGTCTCCGAAAAGGGAAAGGCCTTGGGCTTCAGCGGATTCCACCGAGCCGGTCTTGGTGGCACAAGCCCGGCAAACACCCTCTATCAGCCCTGTTTCCTTTACCTGATTATACAAACCGGAAAAGGCGTGACTTTCATACCCCAGTATCTTGACCAACTGGGTAGCCATGCCTTCCATAATGATTCGTACTTCCAGTCCTCTGGAGTGCATGTCCAGAGCATTCAGAAGCACGTGCGTGAAGCACATCTGCTCGCCTTGAAAAGCGACAAGCAAATACTTGGACATAGACTTCATCTCCTGGAAAAAACCATTAACTCTAGGCTTTCTCGTTAACCGAATATCTTACCGAAAAGCCGCCCGAAAAAGGACTTCTTCGGTGCTTCCTGAGCGGAGGCACTCGGTTCGGTTCGCGATTCGGCCTTCGGTGCGGCTTCGGAGGCCGCTTGAGGTGGGGCATACCGCCTAATCATATCCGTCACGCCCTGATCAATGGAAGCTTTGATGTTCAGAGACATTCCCCGCATCCTCCCCTTTTATATAATAACTATCGGAAAAAATCAAAAACGAAGCTACAAGACATAACTTCGTCTGATGCCGGGACTGCCTGCGTCGATCACCGGGCAATGCCGCGGTACATTGACGATTAGAACTACCTGAAATACACCGATGTCTCTAAAACATGTATTCGGCAGATACCGAAACATCCCTGCTTTATTTCGAGAATATTTGTACTAATCCTAACAGTTGTCTGTCCCCCTGTTTCAGCAATAGGCACCACCTTAGAAAACCAGTCTTAAAGCAAGGCAACCGGATACCGTCTTATGCTCTTTTCGGCTAATTTCGGATCGTATCCAGGATGCCTGTGACCATGATTATTAGGATGACCAGCGGAATTACGTAGCGGATCAGGAGAAAGAGGAACGTCGCTTACGCCAAGAGATCGACGGTCTCCTGGAGCAAGTTGAGGCCAACGACCGCGCCGAAGACCAAGAATACGGCGACCGGCGGGGCTACGAACTTCCGCCGGAGTTGGCCACCCGGGAAAAACGTCTTGAAGCCATTAAGAAGGCCAAAAGCCCGAACTCGAAGCTGAAGCCCGGGCTAAACAGGAACAGGAAGAGGCCCAGCGCCAGGCAAAGAGCGAAAGGAACGGAAAGCCGAAACAATCGAAGCGCAAAAGCCAGCGCAAAGACCCTAAACCAAAAGACAAAGACCAGCGCAATTTCACCGGTCCTGAGTCTCGAATCATGCGTAACTCGGACGAGGCGTTCATTCAGGCCTACAATGCTCAGGCCACCGTTGACGCCGAGACCCAGATCATCGTAGCTGTCGACTTAGCATACCCCGAAGACCGCCAAACCATAAGAAGGCAAACAAAAAAAAGCCCCCCGCCCAGCCGGCGCGAGCATCCCACCTCGCATATCTCACCTCGCACTTCTAGTTAGCACTGGTCTCCTCTAGAAGCTGAATCCGCCTTGGTAGTAATAATCCATCTGCTGCTGCACAAACGCCTGTAAGTCACCCAGGGTGTACACCCCGCGACGACGACACTGCCCAATCAGGTCTTCAAACAGGCGGGCGGTGAGCAAAGCATCGCCCAGGGCGGTGTGCCGTCCGGCGGCGTCGATGCCGTGCACCTTAAGCAGGCTGTCGAGGGAATGAGAAGACCGATGCGGGTAGACAGCCTTAGAGATGACACATGTGTCCAAATAGGAACTGTGCAGCTTGCTGTTGCATAACCGCAGTTTTTCGTTTACAAAGTCCAGGTCAAAAGTAACATAGTGACCGATCAGGATACTGTCCCCTGTGTACTCCAAGAATTCCGAGAGCACGGAAAAGACATCGTCCTGCCCTTCGACCATGTCCTGCGTAATTCCGGTTAGAGTAACCACTTCCGGTGGGATGGAGCGGAAGGGATTCACCAAACGGTGAAAAGATTTCACGGTTTGAATTTGGCCGCGTTCGACCTTCACCGCACCGACGGAGATTATTTCATCACCGCCCCGGTGGGCAAAGCCTGTTGTTTCGGTGTCAAAAACCACGAAGCAGTGGTCATCCAACAATTGGGCCGGATTAGGCTTCTTCCGTTTGTCCAGACACTGCCTCCGGATGAACTCTGTGGTCTCATTATCAGGCGGAGGCCCGGGATAAGCACAGCGTCCGGCAAAAACCAATTCGTCATCACCCCCGTGCTATGAACCCGGCTTCAGATAGTTCAACCAGACCTCGGTAAAGTTGCTACTGGTCAGTTTCTGCAGCCGGCTGATCACGGAAAGCGCGTCCTTGAGCACGGCCTGTTCCCGCTTACTTAGTGTCTGCGGCTTAATGTAGTTATCGGCCGCTAAACCCTGACGGTGCTTGATGACGTTTTCCCGAATCCGGAACATCATCACCGTCTCAAAAGAGGCCTGAATAAACTCGGCATCGTCGCGGGAAATCGCACCGCGCTTAACTAATTGCTCCAGCCGGCCGAAGGTTGATGGTTCGGTGATCTTGTAACGCATTGCAAAGACGCGGATACAGTTTACGATATGGATGCAGACGCCGGATTTCAGGTTTAGTTCATTCTTGTGGGGGCCGGACTTCTCGGTGATGAATCCGCCCAACATGGTCAGCGGCACCCGGAGCTGAACCTCGTCGTTGGTCAGCATATGGGTGATCACCGTCTGCCGCTCGAAGGCTTCGAATATTCTCTCCCAGAGGATACTGGTGAGACCTTTGTCACCGTGCATCGGCCGGAGATCCAGGAAGATAGTGAGCATCCGGATTCCTTCCGGCTCAGGACTATAAATCCAACGGTGCAAGGCACCGTTCCACTCACTCATCGACCGGCACCATGCCGGATTAGAGGCCACAACGTTCCCCTTACACTTCTGGAAGCCGCACTCCGCCAGGCTCTCTACAATTCTCTCGCCCAATGTAAGAAAATAGCGTCTCACTGATTCGGCCTGATCCGGCTCAGGATCGGCATAAATAACGGCATTGTCCTGGTCGGTACGCAGCGTCTGCTCCCGGCGTGCAGCACTCCCCATGTTAACGAAACAGTAGGGTACCGGGGCAGCACCTAGACCGTCCTCCACCATCTGCTCCTCACAAAGGTGAACCACCCGGCGCGTCAGCTTATCGTTCAATGCCGCCATGATTTCCATTAGTTCCCGGGTCGGTGCCTTCTCAGTAACCAGGGCGTAGAGGAAATTATCCACTTCTTTACCGGTTTCCCGCAGGCTGGCTAGACTGTTCGCACTCTCAATCCGGTGAGCCACCCAAAGGGAACCAGTACTCTGTGCCTTGAGTAAATCAACCAGGCTGACGATACCGACCAGCAGGTTGGACTCTGTAACCGTAACGTGTTTAGCGCCCGATTTAATCACGGCGAGTAAGGCCTCGCTCAGGAAAGCGTCTGAGGGGAGAGTGACCAGATTGGTGTTTAGGACGTCTCCGGCCCGGCGGTCACTGGGGCTCAGTCCCTCAGCAAACATCTGACTAACTAGGTCACGTTCGGTAACCAGACCTAGAGGCTGCCCAACGTCGTCAATGACGACTACGGAACTGATATTATGCTCGGCCATTAATCCGGCCACGCCCGTAATACTGTCTTCCGGTCGGCAGGTAATGGCGGGGCGCGACATTATTTCGCCGACATGCCGCTTAAACAGGCTGCTTTCGGCACGCGAAAAAGTATCCAGTGACTGTTCCGAAACAATCTCGTCATAAAGCATTCGCATCCGGTCGAGCATCACCCGGCTGAAGAATGTGGCTACTTCGGAATGGTTATGAATCAGGTTTTCGAACACTTCACGGGGAATGACCAGACAGGTGAGCGCCTCTTTTACGCGGACGTTACCAGAATAGTTCCCACCGGTTAGGACGACTGTTTCGCCAAACATATCACTGCGACGCCGGTACCCAACTACCGTTTCCACGCCTCTGTCATTATTCAAGGTAACCTCGGCCAACCCGTCCAGGACAATGAACAGCAGACCCAGGCTGGCACTGCCCCGCCGGAAAACATACGTACCCTCGGGGTACTCGCGGATCTCAACCTGAGGTGCCAACTCATCCAAAGCTTCCCAGTTCAGTTCCTTAAAGGGAATAAGCGCCTTTAGAACCTCAAAAGTATCTAACTCTTCGTGCAAGCCGGCAACCTCCTCTCGGTCTTGGGGATAACCCCAGAGCTACACCTAAAGCTTAATTATATATTTTAGCACGTTGATACACCTTTGTGCTAAAGTTATTTCTGAATTGCGCCACCGTACACCCGAGTGGTAAATTCGACTCAGTAATTGGGAGCGGATTGAAGAATCGGCTGTTTCA
>Ga0180017_100318_pt1 | contig 17870 bp, 12 predicted proteins | sample KR46_S_MetaG_FD_129674 | JGI IMG/M metagenome (GOLD analysis project Ga0180017, IMG submission 129674) | Groundwater microbial communities from the Olkiluoto Island deep subsurface site, Finland - KR46_S_MetaG | ecosystem: Environmental > Aquatic > Deep subsurface > Groundwater | place: Finland...
CAAAACGCAGGTGGCTTTGCCAAACGGTCCCAGGATGCGGAACAAAAATGGATGGTGCGGGATATGATTATCGGAGTGGGTGTAGACATTGCGGAGCTTGAGCGAATCGCGCGTTCGTATGCCCGGTTCGGCGACAAGTTCAGCTCAAGAATTCTGACTCCGGCAGAGATGGCCCTGATTCCATCCGCAGCGGTCCCTTTTCTGGCCTCCCGCTTCGCGGCCAAGGAGGCGGCGGTCAAGGCGCTGGGCACGGGATTCAGCGGCGGGATCACGTTTCAGGATATCGAGATACGTTCCGATGCCCTCGGCAAGTCGCTGATTTTTTTCCACAACCAGGCCCGGCTCAGATTTCAGGCCCTGGGGGTTCGCACCGCGCACATCACGTTGTCCCACAGCCGCGAAAACGCCGTGGCCATGATCATTCTCGAAGGCTGATTTTTTTTGCACCGCGCTGACAATGCTTGCAGGGCTGCCGCACCGGGCAGCCTTTCTGCTTTCTACGGCTGGATTTCCACCGTCGCCTCGTGCGCGCCGGACAGGGCTTGGGGCCCGGTCTTGCCCATGAAAATCCTTCCCGCGTCCACGTTAAGCTCCTGCACAAGATAGTTTTTCACGAACTCCGCCCGGGTGGCGGCCAGGCGCACGAGGTCGTCATCGGTGACGCGGATCAGCTCCCGGAGTTTGGCTTCCTGCACCTCGCGGGAGACCTCCCGGTGTATGCCGATGGCGTTCTTTTCCTTTTCCACCGGTTCGTCTTTGTAGGCATCCCAGAGCAGGTCCGGGTATTCCTCGTCCGTGATCTCCAGTTCTTCAAGAACTGTGGTTTCACGCATCTTGCGCGGCAGGTCGTCGAATTTGATGACCTGCAGTTTGCGCAGGAACTGCTGATCGGCCATGGCCTGTCTGTCGGCGGCGGGGTCGGCGTGGCCGAGGATGGAGATCTTGATTCCGGGACGCTGCGCAAGAATATCGGCCAGGGCCTGCATGTTCTGCAGGGCTTCGGGCGCGGGTGCGGACAGGCCGGGAGGGAAGGGAAGTCTGTTCAAATCCTCGCCGCCCCCATCGGGGACAAGGCTTGCCAGCAGCGAGAAGGGAGAGGCGATGGCCTTGACGATGAGGCCCAGGAAGGCCTGCATGACGATGCCGCCGATGCTGAATTTCGGGTCGTTCAGGTCGCCCTTGACGGGCAGGTTAATGGTGATGTTGCCGGACATGTCCCGCAGTAGGGCCAGTCCCAGCTTGACCGGCACATCGGCTGCGCCCGGGGACTCGACCTTGTCGCCGAGTTCAAGCTGGCGGGCCTTGATGGCGTTGCCCATGGACAGCTTGTTTTCCGAGGTGTCCATGTTAATTTCCCAGTCCAGTTGGCCGCGTGCGACAGGGTAGGCGATGAATTTCGAGGAGTACGACGACAGTGCGACCAGATCCAGATTGCGCAGGGTCACGGTACTGCTGGCTTCCACGGGAGTCTTGAGCGGCGAGACCCAGCCCTTGGCGGTGATGGGCGCGGAGCCGTCGATGATGGCGGTCAGATCCAGTTCCGTGCGCTTGGCCGGGTCCAGGGAGAAGCCGGTTACGGTCAGGTCCAGCGGCGAAATGACGGATTCGAATTGTGGCGACAGGGTCCTGTCGGCAAAGGAAAAGCGCCCTTGCTTGAGGCTCACGGTCCCAATTTCCAGGGTTTTGAGCCCACCTGAGGTGTCGGCGGATTTGGCTGGAGCTTTCTTTTGAGGTGCCGGCGCGATGCGGTCCAGGCTGGTCTTGCCCTGGGCGTCGATGACAAAGCTGCCTCGGGGTTCGACCAGATCCACCTGGGCAATGGTCAGGGCCAGAGGCGAGAGTTGCAGGGCGAGGCGATTTACGCCCAGAGACTTGAAGCCGAGCAGCTCCGTCTTGGACCGGGCCTCGGTGATCCGCAAGCCATCAACCTGCAGGGAGCCGGATATCTGATCTTGGGCCTTGTCGCCCACGCGCCAGTCGAGCTTCCCGCCCAGCCTGCCCGCAGGGATGTCGATGGCGGCCACGTCCGCGACATAGGCCGAGGCAACGGCCAGCGGTATTCGGGACAGCGTGAGGCTGCCCTTGCTGGTCATGGTGGCCGGAACGATGTCGCCGGTGGCCGTCATTGTTCCCGTTTCCTCCACACGGCAGGACAGGGTCAGGGGGACGGCCTTGCCGAGGTCCGTGGACAGGTTCTTGGCCAGCAGGGTGATCTGGTCCACGTCCAGGCGCACGGGCTTGGCCAGGGTCTGGTCCGTGAGCGAGACACTGGTTCCGGCCAGGGAAAACTGTTCCACGGTCACCGCCCACGACGGCGCGGAAGCCTTGGCCTGGGCTGCGGGCCTGGCCGGAGCCGCCTGTCCGGGCGCGAACAGTTTGGCCAGGTTCAGGTCGCCGTTTGCTTGCCTTACGAGATTTACAGCCAGGTTCAGCTCCACGGGGCCGACCTGCACGGATTGTGCTTCTGTATCCACCGCCACCGGGCCGACCTGCAGGGAGGAGAGCTTGATCGGAGCCGGGGCGTCTTTGTCCCCGGTCGAAAGGGTCACCTCTTTTATGGATGCCCCTGCCAGCGCGACATTCCAGGCTGCGGCATCGGGCTGCGTCTGGCCGCCAGAGTCGGATTGCATCCTGTCGGCGGAGTTGGTTTTTTTGTTGGCTGGAGCGCCCAGGACGTCAAACAGCCTGGCTCTGCCCTGTTTGTCGAGGGAGGTGGAGACCGTCGCCCCTTCCAGGGTGAACACGCCGGTGCGGACGCTGTTGTCGGCAAGATTCAGGAAAATGTTGTCCAGTGCCGCGCGGCCTAGCGTGACCTCCCCGGCCCCATCGGCGGCCTTGAGGGACAGGTCGCGGATCTCAAAGGAGGCGTCATCCAGGCGCGGGGCTTTGTCCGCTCCGTCGATGAGGAAACGCAAACGCGCGTTGGCCTTGGCTGTGGCCAGGGTCAAGGGCAGGGCATCCTTGAAGTACGGAGCGTAGGTGGGCACATCCAGATTGCGGGCGGTGATGACGGCCTGCACGCGGAAGGGTGCGACCGAGAAGGTCGCGTTCGTGTCGAGGCTTTCGCCGTCGGCGGTGAGCGCGTGCAGTTCGGCCTGGCTGGTTGCGTTGAGCGAGGTGTCCAGGTCGGTGATGCTAACGTTTAGGGAACTGAGTTCCTTGGTGAAGGAGGCCGCTTCGTCCCTGAAGAGTACGCGGCCGTCGGTGAGGCGGATTTTGGGTACCCGCAACAGCAGGGTTCTGGCGGTGTCGCGCCTGACAGCCGTAGCGTTGTCGATCTCCGAGACTTCAGACAGGGATGCGTTGCCGGTTTCAACAGCAACAGTCGTGTTGGAGATTGTCGCTTGGGCGGTGCCCTGCGTGGCGTTCCCGCTTTCCACGGCGACAGGGACGGTTGCGTTCTGTGCGGCCAGGATGCTTGGGTCCGTGGCGTTGGTCGGCGGGGCTGGCGGGGCATCCGGGGCTCCGAAGTAATGCATCCAGTTCAGGGTCCCGTCCTTGTGACGCACGACGCGCAGATACGGCTGCTCCAGGACCACGGAGCTCAACCCGAGCTGCAGGTTCAGGATGGAGATGTCGTCCATGACGACCTCGGTCCTGGCGGCGGTGAGCACGGGTTCGTCGCCATCGGTCAGCTCGATGTCGTGCCCCGTGATGGTGCCCTGCAGGGAAAAGGTGGGCAGCGCGTCCTCGAACTGTTCAAAGGCCAGCTTGCTCTCAAGGGTGAGAAATCCTTTGGAGAGCTTGAGATTTTCTCTGGCCATGGCATAGGCCCAGTACTGGGGTAGCGCGAGGTCGATGACGTTCAGGTCGAATTCGGTTTTGAGCGAGTTGGAAAAGGGGGTGGTCCGTCCCTCAAGGTTGAACGGAGCGCCGTTGGCCCTGAAGGACAGGGTCGGCGTCATGAAGGTTTCCCAGTCTTTCTTGCGCGAGGAAAAGCGGGGCAGGTTGAACTGGATCTGATCCACGACATGGCTCACGCCCCTGGCCTGGTCCTCGAAGGTCAGGGTGCCGTTGCCGATGGTGAAGGGCTCAACGATCAGGGGCAGGAGCATGGGCTCGCCCGGAGTGTCGGCCCCCGGTTCCGCCGACCCGGCGGTCAGGTCGGAAAAATTGGTTTGCCCGTCCTGGCCGAGCCGGATATGAATGCGCGGACCATCCACCCGGGCCTCACGAACAACCAGGGCCAGACGAGGGATGGAGGCGAGTTCAAGGTTGGCATGCAGCGCATCAAAGGCGACAAACTCGCCACTGCCGTCCTTTTCACTGATGGCGAAATCGGAAACATCCGCAGTCATGGCGAAAGGATTGATGCGTATCTCCCCGACGCTGATCTGACGGTTCAGTGCAGGAGAAACCTTCTCGGCAAGCACGTAGCTCGCGATGCGCGGCAGAAGAAGGAATCCAAAGGCGGCGTAAAGGGCCACGCAGCAGGCCGTCACGGCAAGGGTTTTTTGCCACCAGATCAGATTATTCCAAGATGGGTGTATGGTCATTATATCGTGCTCCCTTTTTCATATGGATACAGTTTCATTTAGACTTTTGGCAAGGGTAAGGCGATATGGAGGAAATGTGTGCTTATGTGATACTGTGCAATGGATAATGATAAATAGTTTTTTAGGTAGGCTATATTATGTTTAAAAATATTCCATATTTGTACTTGAAAAGAAAAGAAATTCAGGTGATGCTAAAGGCTCATGCTCTTGCATGTATGCATGGAGTAAATACGATCGATAAATTAGATATTGAACGGTATAAAACTTCTGATACAATATTTATATTAGGGTCTGGAAGTTCTATAAATCGAATTTCTGATAAGCAATGGAATTTTATTTCTAATAATGATAGTTTAGGATTAAATTTTTGGATTATTCACGATTTCATTTCAACATTTTATTGTTATGAAGAGCCGAACAATTCAGGAGATAGGAAAAATATTTTTTATAATATTTTAAATAAAAAGAAAGATTTGTTATCAGAAAAACCATTCGTTATAAAAGATTTGCTGCCATCGAAGATTTCTTTTGATCGTATTCCAGGAGAACTAAAAAAAAATATTTATTTGTCTCTTGATTTTGATATTCCGGCTAAAGGTGACGACGCTGTTATGATGGAATATTTATGGGCACTAAGGACGCTTGGTCGCCTTCAGTATACAGGAAAGATTCGTTATATTTATAGTATTACTGCATCTCTTTCTTATGCGGCTTTTTTTTCTTTACTTATGGGATATAAAAAAGTAGTTTTTTGCGGGATTGATCTTTCTGACTCTATGTATTTTTATGAAGAGCAGGCAGATTATTATAAAAGTAAGGGAATATTTGTTCCAAGAAGCATGCAGCAGCCAGGTGTGCATTCAACAGATATGCGAACAGATAATAAAATTCCGATTTCGTATGTTCTTAAAAAAATGCATGATGTTATATTCAAGGATAATTCTGTCGAATTTTACGTTGCAAAAAACGTTGGGCCGCTGTCAAAGAACTTTAAAGTTTTTTTTTAACGCAGTTATAAATTCAGGTATGATGGTGATCAAATATTTTGGCTAGGTTTTATTCATGTTCTTGCGAAATTTCGGCGACGAAGAGTGGAATCTGTCTAGGGGTACTTATTTTTGGAGGAGGTTTGGTCTGTTTAAGGGCATTTTATATTTAAAATTTGCTATTCATAAAATTGATAAAAAATTCCGCCATCATCCAGTCATCCTCAGTATCAATATCCAGGGCTTCATGTATCGATTCCATGACAAAAGGCACTGCAGATTTGGGTAAAAAGCTGTGTCCGTTTTGCAATTGTAGTGGTGATATTAGATAAATGGCGCCGTTTAGCGAGTACGCGGACTCCAGGTCTTGGGAACGCCTTTCCAAGTTATCCCGACCGAGATATGGTTCCATGCCGGATTTGTTGAGGCGAAAGCACCATGCCGGATGGACAGGTGCCTTGCTGACGCTGACCACCGCATGGCATCCTTGCGACATTTCAAACAGGGTAACGGCTTTTTTTATGCTTTCGGCGGTTCGAAAGGGAGAGGTGGGCTGCAGAAGTAACAATCCATCTACCGGTCCGTGCGCCTTTTCATGTCTGTCGAGTTCGTAGAGAGCGACATCCACGCTAGTTGCCTCGTCTGTGGCCAGATGTGGAGGCCGCAAGCCGGGAATAGTTGCTCCGAACTTTCTGGCGATGTCCGCTATTTCCGTATCGTCCGTCGATACAACAATGTCTGAACATGTTGTGCTGGCGATTGCCGCTTGAATAGTCCTGGCGATGAGGGGCAAATCGCCAAGCAGTTTCACGTTTTTTCCCGGTATTCGTTTGGATCCCCCCCGGGCTGGAATAAGTCCCAGAATGTTCATTGTAGTTCCAGAAAAATCTTGAGCGGTATATTCATTGTAAAGTAATCGTAGTGCTGCTGGCCCTCCGTTGGTAATTCTTCCTTGTCGTCACCCTTCCAAGTGGAATTCATTTTAGTCAGCGCTCCAATAGTATTGAATTTGTTGAGCATCAAGGAAATACACGCGGTGAACGGCCTTGGCCGGTCGCAGGCGTATCTCGGAAAAAATAAAGTATTTTTGCTGAATATGAAAGTCTAAACCGTATGTAGTATGCATGGAAAATTTCTTGAGGGAAAAACATGTTATATTCAGTTTCCTGTTCCAAAAAAGGACTATTTGGCGGGTTCTCCGCACATTTCATTGCGAACTTTTTGCAAATCGTCCGGTCGGCCCACGTCAGTCCAGATTTCATGCATTGGATAGGCAATGATCTGCTCGCCGCAAATCCGGAGCAGTTCAAAGATGTCCGGCATATCGCTGGGCTTTCCGATAGGCACGAGCCGCAATACATCCGGATTAAGAACATAAATGCCTGCATTGACATGGGTTCTGAAGATAGGCTTCTCCTCGAAACTCGCAATGTTCACACCATTGGTCTGCACAACCCCAAAGGGATGTTGCCATTCATGCAGGCGAACAGCCATTGTGGCCGAAGCTTGGTGGTATTTATGAAAATCGACGATCTCTCCATAGCGCACATCGGTCAACACATCACCGTTGGTGACCACGACGGGTTCTGTGGGTTTAGGGTCGAGAAGACTCAGCGCGCCTGCAGTGCCGAGCGGCGTATCTTCATGCAGGTAGCTGATGTGTACATCCCACTTTGCCCCATTGCCGAAATAGTCTTCGATCACATGTGCAAGATAGCGGACTGCGAAGATGAAATGTCTGAATCCTTCGTTTTTGGCTCTCTCCATAATATGTTCGAGCATGGGCTTGCCTGCCACGGGAAGCATCGGTTTCGGGCAGTCATCAGTGAAGGGGCGAAGGCGAGTGCCCATGCCCCCAGCCATGATAACCATGACGTTGTTCCGCTCCGGTTGCGCGATAATATCGTTCCAGAGGTGGAGTCCCACCACCCGTTGCTGTTCATCGACAACAGGCATTTGCAGTAGCCGGTTCGCCCGCATCAGGTGCAAGACCATTTCCCGGCTCATTTCCGGAGGAGCAACCAGCGGGCTGGTGAAGAGGATCTGGTCGATGCCAGCGCGCAGATCCAGGCCGCGCAGCAGTCCTCGCCGGATATCCCCGTCCGTGACGGTTCCGAGCAGCTTGCCAAGCTCGTCCACAACCAAAACTATCTGTAACGTTGATGCGGTCAGGTTCTGGATGGCTTCCTGAATGGTGGCGTTGATTGGGAGCATGGTGCTTGACCATGCGTGTTGAGCCGATTTGGGCATAGCCGAGTCACTCCCGGTTGGGGTTTTGAGTGTTATTCCGTATCGGGGCGGCCAACACTCGCCCGTTTGCTGCAAGATCACGTACCAGCGCAGTGCAGGCCCCGACAACGGCGCGTTTGCCTATGCGAATATTCTGAATGACGGTCGCTCCGCTGCCGACAAAGGCATGGTCCTCGATGACGACACCTCCGCAAACGGTTGCTCCCGGCGCAATATGGACATGAGCCCCCAGGCGGCAGTCGTGGTCCACGCTGGCGTTGGTGTTGATAACGGTATTTTCGCCGACAATGCAGTCCGGCTGTATGATTGCGCCCGCCATAATCTGTACTCCTTCGGAGAGGGTGACGCTTTCGTCGACCCAGGCTCGCGGATGGATCAGCGGTGGAAAACAGTACCCCCTCCGGCGAAGCGAATCGTACAGCTGAAAGCGGATTTCGTCATGAAGGGCTGGTCCCACTCCATTCAGAAGCAGGCATTTCTCCGGAGTCCACTGGTGCAGGGCCTCGTCTCCTCCAAGTACGTTCAGCCCATGCCAACTGCCGACCATTCTTTCCGCCAATGCGGGATCGCACAGACCATGGACCAACAAACCAGCAGTCCGGGCCAAGGCCAGGACGACCTTGGCATGGCCGCCTGCCCCAAGCAGGATATGAGGGCGGCGCTCACTCACGAGTGAACGCCTCCCCTGCGCTAAGATCCCGCCTGGCCCGTGTCCCGATGAGATCCCAAAGTTGGTTGGCTTCAATCCCATGCCCGCATCTGGCTGTGGCAAGATCCGCGCGGGTGATGATGGCTCCGGCGGGGATGTCCCTGACGGCGATGACGTGTTGACGTGCGGCGCGTCGGGTGTCCCACTCGCCGGATTGAGGGGCCTTGCGGCCACTGCCCATGGCGAGTTCAAGGGCCCGGATGTTCGCAATCATTTGTTTGAGTTCGGCTGGCTCCAGCGAAGCCTTGTGGTCCGGTCCGGGCAGGGACCGGTCCAGAGTGAAATGCTTCTCAATAATTCGTGCGCCCCGGGCCACCGCCGCGACGGGGATGAGCCAGCCTTCAGTATGGTCGGAGTAGCCGACGGGGAGGCCAAAAGAGGCTGCGAGGGTATCCATCGCACGGAGGTTAACTTCTTCGGGCGGAGTGGGGTATTGGGATGTGCAGTGCAAGAGGCTGATGCGTCCCTCAAGCACTTTCCGGCTTTCCGGTTTGCTCCAGTTTTGCCAGACCTCCTCCAGGCTGGAGGGCTCCTTCGAATGCATCAATCCGTGGGCTGCGATGGCCAGGGCCCCTTCCACCTCAGCCAGCGTGGCCATGCCCGTGGAGAGAATAAGAGGTTTGCCGGTGCGGGCGAAGCGCCAGAGCAGGGGACCGTTGGTGAGTTCGCCGGAAGGCACCTTGTAAACGGGCAGGTCCAGGGTCGTCAGAAAATCGAGGCTTCCGGCATCAAAGGCCGTGGAAAGGAATTGTATGCCTCTGCGGTGTGCATGGGCGTGCAATTCCATGTGCCAATCCGGGGGCAATTCGAGTTTCTTGAGCATCTCAACCTGGCTTTCCGTGGTTTGAGTATTCGCTTTTTGATAGTCAGCCTTGGGAGCGGACGGTGAGGCGAGCTTTTCGGCCAGGAAGGTTTGGAACTTCACTGCGTCAGCCCCGGCATCGGCCGCGGCATCGACCAAGGCAAAAGCCAGGTCGCGCTTGCCATTATGGTTAACCCCTGCCTCTGCAATTATGTAGACGTGTTCAGTACGCATGTTCGAGATTGAAAAAGGTTTTTGGTTTGGAGAGGTCTGCGCTGCGGAGCACCCTGGCGATTTCTTGAGCCGTGCGGCCTTGCCCGTAGGGGTTTGACTTCCTCGAGGAAAGCAGGACGTGCTGCGCGGATAGTGCCCGCCTGATGCATTCGGCGATTGACTGGGCATGCGGCGCGCAATGCAGCACCGACTCAGCCGCCAGACGACCCTGCTGCCGTGTTCCGATGTTGACCGTGGGCACGCCGAAAGAGGGTGCTTCAATGATGCCGCTGGATGAGTTTCCGATGACCGCTGCGGACTCTGCCAGTGCGGAAAGATAGCGTTTGGAACCCATGGATTGGATGGCCATTGCTCTTTCTGGATTGTTGCGGGCATGCTCTTTAAGCATGGGTATGAGTCCGCGACCTCCGTTGTCCGCGTTGGGGTATGTCAGAATCACCTGGTATTCCGGGAAATGATCGAGAGCAGTCAGGATTTCATCCATGCTCTGCCGTGGATCTTCATCCAGCAGCGTGACAGGATGGTAGGTGACAATGAAAAAGGGCTTTCGTAGCGGAAAGGAGAGGTCCTGTGCCAGTTCGTCCAGGGAAAGCCTGGGGGTGCGCAGCACATGCTCAAGCCCCAGCGCACCGACATTGAATACGGAGGCAGGCGCTTCGCCCATCTGAATAACGCGCTTGCGGTATGGTTCCGCGGCTACGAAGTGCAGGCTGGCCATTTTGGTGATGGAGTGGCGGATGGTGTCGTCGTAGGCCCCCTCCGTGATTTCGCCTCCGTGCATATGGGCAATCGGTATGCCCAGGATCATCGCGACTTGCGCTGCAGCAAGTGCTTCAAATCGGTCTCCGAGTATGATGAGAAGATCCGGATTGAGGCTTTGCAGCGAGTCAGCAAGGCCGATAGTCCCAAGGCCCACGGATTTGGCGATACCCACAGGGGTGTCCGAGGATAGGAGCATTTCAACTTTCGAGTCGATGAAAAATCCGTCAGCCTCGATTTGCCGCCATGTATCTCCGAATTCCTTGGAGAGATGCATTCCACTGACAATAAGTTGAAGCGCAAGAGACTGGCTTTCCTTGATTTCTTTCAAGAGCCAGTAGAGCAGCCCGTATTCGGCTCTGGATCCGGTGAAGACGGCGATGGTGCGTTTCATGGTTTTTGATCCAGGGGTGCGCTGCTCGGGAGGTTGACAATTCTGGCCGCGAGCCATTGTGTCATGGTCAGGTCGTCGCGAGGACATTCCTTGAACATTGGCAACAGGTGCATCGGTTGCCAGACGGGCCGCGTCATCACTCCGGCCGCGGCGGTGGCGCGAAGCAGCGAATCTCGCTGACTTTCATCTCCGCAGATTACCGCGTTGAGCCAGAAATTCGATCTGCAGCCCACAGGTTCGGCAACGAAGGTCAGGTCGCTGTTGCGCAGAAATTCTGTGTACTTGGCCGCCAATGACCGCTTGGCGCTAACGAGCTGTTCGAGCTGTTCGAGCTGGGCGCAGCCAAGCGCGGCATTGATGTTGGGCAGACGATAGTTGTAACCGACCTCGTCGTGAACGAACGCAACGGGATGGGGCTGCTTGGCTGTCGTGGTCAGATGTTTTGCTCTGGCTCCCATCTCTGTCCCGGTCAGAATCATCCCGCCTCCGCCCGTGGTGATGATTTTATTGCCGTTGAAACTCAATGTTCCAAACAGGCCAAAGGTGCCGGTATGACGCTCGTGATACAAGCTGCCCAGCGACTCAGCGGCGTCCTCCACCAGTGAAAGCCCCCATTGCGTGCAGATCTCGTTCAATCCGTCAAGATCGCAGGGGTGGCCAAAGGTGTGCATGGGTACGCAGGCCCTTATGACGCGCTCCCCACACTTTGTTCTGCAGACGCCGTCGTTGTCGACTGTGGCATTCTTGTCCAGCCAGTCTTCCATGGCCGCTGGAGAGAGCCCTAAAGTGCGCCGATCCACATCCACGAAGACCGGTTGCGCCCCGCAGTAGGCGATGGCGTTGCAGGTCGCGACAAAAGTCAAGGCCTGCGTGATGACAAGATCGCCTGCCCGGACCCCGGCCAGAAGCAGGGCGGTGTGCAGCGCAGCCGTGCCGTTGACAGTGGCCACGGCTTTGGGGCTTTTTGTGTATGCGGCGATGTCGTCTTCGAACCGGTTCACGAAAGCCCCGACACTGGAGACGAAGGTCGATTCGATGGTCTCGTTGACGTACTCTTTTTCACGGCCGTGAAAACTGGGCGCGTGCAAGGGGATGTAGTCCTTGGACCGGTACTGATCGCGGATGAAATTGATCAGTCCGCGGAAGGCCAGGCTCTCAGACATTGTAGATGGTCGCCTTGTATTTCGCCAGGTTTTCAGGCTGCTTGAACCAGTTTATGGTTTCCTGCAGCCCTTCGCGCAGGGAATGACGGGGCTCGAAGCCGGTCAGTTCCCTGATTAGGGTATTGTCGCAGCAAAGACGGAAAACCTCGGATTTTTCCGGCCGGACGCGCTCACCGTCCGTGATGAACTTTACGTCGCTCTGCATCAATTCTTTGATCAGATTGAGGGTGTCTTCGATGGAAACCTCAGTGCCGGAGCCGATGTTAACGGTCTGTCCGATGGCTTTGTCGCTGCGGGCCAGCGCAAGGAAACCCTGGCATGTATCTGTAACGAAATTGAAGTCGCGCGTTGGGGTCACATCGCCCAGCTTGATCTGTCGGACACCGCCCGCGATCTGGGTGATGATAGTGGGAATGACGGCTCGAGCCGACTGTCTGGGCCCATAGGTGTTGAACGGTCGCGCAATGGTCACGGGGAGGTTGAACGCGTTGAAAAAACTCATGGCCATGGCGTCCGCTGCAATTTTGGTCGCGCTGTAGGGGGACTGGGCCTGCAATGGATGACTTTCGTCGATGGGCACATACTGGGCGGTGCCGTAAACTTCGCTGGTCGACGTGTGCACCACCCTGCTGACGTTGTTTTCCCGCGCGGCCTGGCAAATATTGAGAGTTCCTTTGATGTTGGTGTCGACGTAGCTGTCTGGAGCTACATAGGAATAGGGGATGGCGATCAGCGCTGCCAGGTGAAAAACCGTGTCGACGCCCTGGGTTATTTTTTGCAGAAGTGGGGATCGCGGACATCTCCGCTCAACACTTCGATGTCGTTTCGACATGTGACATCTTCAAGCCAGCCCCAGTAATTGAAGGAGTTGTATTGCGATAAGGCTTTGACCTGATAGCCTTCATGGACAAGTAGCTCCACAAGGTGAGAGCCGATGAAGCCGTCGGCGCCGGTGACAAGAATGGTGTTCATGGTAATTCACTTAAAAAAGAAGTTTACGTGCGGCAAAAGGAACTGAATGGCCGCGTGCCCAATTTTGTTGGGTACATTGTTTTGCTAATTGTTCGGGAAGTCAACACGTTCATTTGCCCCACGCATTATTTTAGCCAGAGGGCTGAATGGTTTTATATGCCCGCCACCATCTCACCCAGTCCCGAATCGCGTCGCGCCGGATTTTCCACCGCAACGTTGATTTGCTGAGGCGTTCCGATCAGCGTGAAGCGCTCCCTGGCCCGGGTCAGCGCCGTGTACAAGAGTTCCCGGCCCAGGAGCGGACAGGGTTCTTCCGGCAGGACCAGTACGGTGTGTTCGAATTCCGAGCCCTGGCTCTTGTGCACGGTCATGGCGTAGCAGGTTTCGTGGCGGGGCAGGCGGGCCGGGGAGAGGGAGGCGAAGCCTTCCGCGCCGGGAAAGAAGACACGCAGGGTCCCGTCCGCGGGCAGGGCAATGCCGACATCCCCGTTAAACAGTCCCAGCGTGTAGTCGTTTTCGAGAATCATGACCGGACGGCCCGGGTACCAAGCTTCACCGGTCTGGCCCGTCAGGGTTTGCCCTGCCAGATGATTGAGAGTTTCGGTCCCGCGCGGCCCTTTGCGGATCGGTGAGAGCAGGCGCAGGGCCGCGAAAATCTCGAAAGCCTGCGCGGGCCCGGTTGTCCTGCCAAGTTCCCCGAACGCCTCGCGCAGCAGAGGTGCCAGCGTTTCCGCCAGGGCCTTTGGCCCTGCGCAGGGCTTCATTTCCAGATCCTCATGTCTTTCTTCCAGCAATGCCGCGGCCTCATGTGCTTTGCCGTCCCGGATGAGCGCGCTTAAGGCCGCGATGCCGCTGTCTGGCCCGAAGCGGTAGCTTTTCCTGAGCTCCACCACATGATCCGCCAGCGGGGCGGGATGCTGCGTCACAGGCAACTTGACGGCGCAGGTTTCGGCGACTTCAGCGGCGAACCGTTCCGAGAAAACGTTGACCACATCCTCCCGGCACAAATTGGCCAGGACGGCCCCTGCTTCCACCGAGGCGAGCTGGTTGCGATCCCCAAGGAGCACATGGCGGGCGTGTTCCGGCAAGGCTTCCATGAGTCGCGCTGTCAATTCCAGGTCCAGCATGGACGCTTCGTCCACCACAAGCATGTCAAGGGCCAGTCGATTGCCTTGATTGTAGCGAAAACCGCCGCCGCTCCAGCCGAGCAGCCGGTGCACCGTTTGCGCCCCGTGGCTCATGCTGGCAGCCAGTTCCGGCGGGAGGCTCCCGCCGGGGAAGGCCGTGGCCAGGGCCTCGGTCATGCGCGAGGCCGCCTTGCCCGTGGGCGCGGCCAGTCGGATGCGGAAATTCGTGCCGGAGTGCATCCTGGCCGCCAGGGTTAGAATCCGGGCAACTGTCGTGGTCTTGCCCGTGCCGGGGCCGCCCGAGATGACGCAGAGGCGGCTGCGCAGGGCCGCGAAGCAGGCCACGTCCTGCCAGTCGATTTCGCTGCCCTCGGCCTTGAAAATGTCGGGCAGCAGGTCTGCCGGGATGTCCCGGGGCGGCGTGTCAGCCAGGCGCAGGAAGGCGTGGGCCAGAGTCTCTTCGTCGTAGAAGAAGCGTGAAAAATACAGGCGTTCGCAGTCCAGGATGAGCGGCAGCCCGGAACCCGGCGCGCCGACAACGCCCGTCAGCAGGCAGGCGTGCGTCCCGTCCAGGCCCAGGGCGGCCAGTCGTTCGCGGACGCCCTCGTCGCCTAGGTGCAGGCAGACGTGCCCCTCGCGCACAGCCAGGGAGACGAGGGCAGTCAGGCCTGCTACCAGGTCGGCGTGTCCTTCGCGGGCCAGGGAGGCGGCGAAGCGGGCCTGGTACAGGTCGGCCTCGGAAAAGAGGGTGCTGGCCGCAAGGCGGGGCAGGATGGCGGGGCTGGCGAACATCAGCGTTTCTCCGGGTCGATGAGGGCCTTGTCCAGCGCGTCGAGAAATCGCGCGTCGGGGCAGTCTACATGCACCCCTAGGCCCGGTCGTTCTGGCTCCACGCCGCGGAGGAAGACGTAGCGCACGCCGCCGAAGTGCTCCGCGTAGTCGAATCCGGGCTTGCGCAGGGCCAGATGGCGCTTCAGGGCCAGGCAGTAGATGTGGTACTGCAGGAAGTAGTGACTGCCGGCCATGGCCGTGTGCAGAGCATCAGGGGTGTAGTGGCCCGGGGTGGGGCCGAGCCAGTTTGATTTCCAGTCGAGGAGGTAATATTTTTTACCGCTGCGCACGACCAGGTCCATGAACCCGGTCATGAAGCCACGGCGCGGCTCGAAGCGCAGGCTACCCATGCGTTCCGGCAGGTCCGGCGGCAGAAGCACGGCCGCATCCCGGTACACGGCGGCCAAGGTTTCGCGGGTCACGAGGCGCAGTGGGAAGAGGAACTCCATCTCGACCAGCTTGTTTTTCTGTTCGATGCCTCTCAGCTGCAGCCCTTCTCCCAGATCTGCGTGCAGGACCCGTTTGACCATCTCATGGACAGTTTGATGCCAGTCCGGGTCGAAGCCGTACGCGGCCAGCGCCTCGGTCACGGCGGCGGGGATGCTGCTCTCATCCGCGAAATCGATGCGCTCGAAAATCCTGTGCAGGCACGAGCCGGCGGCCGCGCCACGCGGAAAATTCGCCATGGACCACTCGTCCGCGGCCTGGCCGGACGCATCTATCTCGTCCAGGCCTGGCCTCGCCCCGTGCTCCATGCCGCGGGTCAGGCCGGTGAAGCTCGCCAGCCCGAAGCCGGAGCCCAGAACACGATCCCAGTTGCGGCATTGCAGGTCAGGGGCATGGGTGAACTGCGGCGGTCCCTTCTTAGGTTCGGCGTCGGGCAGTTCCGTGACCTCGATGTCGGCGTTGGCCAATTCGAGCAGGTCCGCGTAGACTATGTCTTCATCGACGGCATCCCAGCTCAGGGCGCTGTTTTCGTCAGCGCGATGCCCATGGAAGAGCCATGCCGCGCCGGAGGTCTCGGCCTCGTTGATGCGTCCCCAGATCGCGTAGCAGCGGCATTTGGCGCGGGTCAGGGCCACGTACAGCAGGCGCACGCGCTCGGCCTGTGCCTCGGCTATGGCCTGGCGTACCCGCCGGGGCAGCTCCTCCGTGCTCAGGTCGAGGAGTAATCCGTCTTCGTGGACCAGGGCCCGGTCCTCGGGGCATCTGGCCCGACCGAAGATGAAGGGACAGAAGACCACCGGGTATTGGAGCCCCTTGCTCTTGTGAATGGTCACTATCTGGACCGCGTCGCGGTCCGTGTCCAATCGCAGCTGAGACTCCTCGGAGCCTTCGGTGCCGAGTCGACGGGCGAACCAGGTCAGCAGCGCGTGCATGGACGCGCCCGACTCGCGTTCCCGGCTGTGGAGCAGCTCCAGGCAGTGCAGGACGTTGGTCATGCGCCGTTCGCCGTCCGGCAGGGAGACAAGGCGCTTGCGCACGCCCAGGTCGGCGAAGAGGCGGCGCGCAGCGGCCATGACGCCCCGGCGATCCCACAGCTCCTGACAGTCGAGGAAGCGCTCGAACCACGCCTCGAGTTTTGCTCCGTCCTCATCGAGGAGCGCGAGATCCAGGGCCGTCAGGCCGATCATCGGCGCGGCCAGGGCCGTGCGCAGGGCCGCCGGGCGCTGGCATTCGGCCATGCCGCGCAGAACGATAAGGAGATCCACCGCCTCGGGGCTGGCGAAGACCGATGAGGTGTGGGTCACGACGCTCGGGATGCCCAGTGCGCCGAGGGCTTTATGCACGGCCTCGCCCTGGGCGTGGGTCTCGACCAGGACGGCAATGTCCCCGGACAGGAGCGGTGCGTCGCCGATGCGGATGCGCCCCTCGGCCGCTCCCCGCAGCAGGCGGCTGATCTCAGCGGCCACGGCCCGGCAGATGCGTGGCGCAAGGGCCCCCTTGGCCAGGGGCTTGTCCTCGCTTTTAACCTGCCAGACGACCATGGGTGCGAGTGTTTGCCCGTCTTCGCGGAAGCGATCTCGCTCTTCGGCCGGGGCGCTGACCGGCTGATAGCCGATTTTCGGGTCCAGGAAGGGGCTTGGGTTGTCAGGTCTGAAAAACAGGCGGTTCACGGCCTCGATCAGCTCGGGCGTGGAGCGGTAGTTGACGCCCAGCGTCATGCCGCGTTCGCAGCTGTCGGCCGCGGTAAGGTAAGTGTGCAGATCCGCGCCCCGGAAGGAGTAGATGGCCTGCTTGGGGTCGCCGATGAGGAACAGGCAGTTCTCCCCGTCGCCGGTGGCGAAGAGGGTGCGGAATATGTCGTACTGCAGGCCGTCGGTGTCCTGGAATTCGTCGATGAGGGCCGCTCGGTACTGGATCCGCGCCGCAGCGACCAGCTCGGGGCTGGCCAGGGCGGCGTGCATGTTCCGCAGCAGGTCGTCGAAACCCAGCACGTTGCGACGCCGCTTGAGGTCGTCCAGGCACCTCGTCACGTCCGAGAGGAACGCATGGCGCAGATGGACCACGAAGGGTCCCAGCAGGTGCCGCAAGGCCTCAACATGGTCCAGGATATCCTGGATCTCGTCGAACAGTCGGTGCTCCGGGGCGGTGAAGGCCTTCTTGGTCATGCCCCTCACGTAGGTCGAGGTCAGTTCGCCGAGGGCCTTGAGCTGCTCCTTGGCATCGAGCCTCGGGTCGTTCAGGAAATCGCGCGCTGCTTTCAGACGCTGATCCAGCTTCTGCGGCGAGAACTGGCGTGCGTTGAAGTTGTCTGTTCGCGCCAGCAGGAGCGTTCGGACTTCAGGTTCCATGATTGACCAGGACACCTTGAGCCTTTCGCAGGCCCCCCGCACCGCCCGGTCCAAGGGCGCGGGGTCCGGCGCGGGGCTGCATGGCTCGATGCGGATGCGCTGGGCCAGGAAGGGCAGGCCGGACATTTCCGTGAGATGGTCAGGGGTTAGATGCTTGCGCACTTCCGTGCCGGTCAGGCCGCCAAGGGGCAGGATGTGACTGCGCCAGAAATCCACGCAGACCTGGCGGCGCAGGTCCGAGAGGTCCGGCTCAAGCTGCGTGTCGAAGAGGGCCGAGCACTCGAATCCGTTGCGTCCCAACATGCGCTGGCAGAAGCCGTGGATGGTGAAGATTTGGGCCAGGTCGAAGTTG
>Ga0180017_100319_pt1 | contig 17860 bp, 14 predicted proteins | sample KR46_S_MetaG_FD_129674 | JGI IMG/M metagenome (GOLD analysis project Ga0180017, IMG submission 129674) | Groundwater microbial communities from the Olkiluoto Island deep subsurface site, Finland - KR46_S_MetaG | ecosystem: Environmental > Aquatic > Deep subsurface > Groundwater | place: Finland...
AATAAGGCGATCAATTTTAAGGGGATCTATTTTATGGATGCCTGGATCTGGTGGTTGCTGCCACCCTTGTTCTGTTTAATGGGAATGATTTTGTGTATTCGCCTGATTTCGAGAGAAATTGAAAACCAGTTGATTAATGATTAATGATTAATGATTAATGGAGAATAAAATGGAAACACTAATTAAGGTTAATGATTTATCGGTGCAGTACAAAGAAGGCTTCACCCTTGGTCCGATCAGTTTTGCAATGCAGCCTGGGGAATGTCTATCGATTGTTGGCGAATCCGGGTGCGGCAAGTCGACCCTGGCAAAAGCGATCGTCAATCTGCTCGATCAAAATGCCAGTATATCCGGAGAGGTCATCCTTGAGGGGCAATCACTGTTAAATTTGTCCCCGAAAAAATGGGAAGCGATCCGGATGAAAAGCATTGCCCTGGCGTTTCAAAACTCGTCAGAGGTATTAAATCCGCTCCTGAGCCTGGGTCAACAGATCAATGAGATTCTTAAAAAAGCTTTTCCTAAAAATAGCTTTAAGAAACGGTCAGCGGAGCTGATGGAGATGGTCGGTTTAAATCCAGAGGTGCTTGCGCAATTTCCCAGCCAACTTTCTGGGGGGATGCTGCAACGTTATCTGATTGCCTGCAGCATCGCTCTGACTCCACAGCTGGTGATTCTCGATGAACCAACTAGCTCCTTGGATATGCATACCAAAAATGAAATCATTGCCTTAATTAAAGACATTAGTCACAATTATGGGGTTTCCTTTATTACCATTACCCATGATCTTGGGCTTGCCAGGGATATTAGCGAAAAAGTTATGGTGCTCTATAAGGGCACCCTGCTCGAATCAGGAAGTACCGACGGGGTTCTTGAATCGCCGCGACATCCCTATACCCGGGGACTTATCAATGCCAGTATGGACATTCAGCCATACCGTGATATTTGGGGAATTCAGCATGTCTGTGAATGTGACCAACCGGAGAGTGGCTGCCCATTTTTTCTCCGTTGCCACCAAAAGTTGGATTCCTGCAGTCAACATAAACCGGCTCTGATGATCGAAAAAAATGATTCTTCTCGCCGGATTGCCTGTAACCGGGGTGGCATAGTCACTCTTTTAGAAGGTTACGATCTTTGCAAAAATTATGGCAGCAAAGCAGTGTTGGGTAATATCGACCTCCAGGTCAGTTCCGGGGAAATTGTCTCGCTAGTGGGGCAGTCGGGGATGGGTAAGACGACCCTCTCCCATATCCTCGGCGGTTTCCTGGCTTGTGATCAAGGAACCATTCTTTTTGAAAACGAGCTGGCCGACTTTAAAGCACTGCATCAGCAGAAGAAGGGCTTGCAAATGGTCTTCCAGGATCCCGAAACGGCCTTAAATCAAAACATGTCGGTTTATAATTGTATCGCCGAACCATTGACGCTGCAAAAATCCGAGACGCCCGAGGCACTCTGGCTCAAGGTCGAACAGATGTTAATCGATGTCGGATTGCCCTCATCTTTGGGTTTTATGAACCAGAAGGTTAAAACCCTCTCCGGTGGCCAAAAGCAACGGGTTTCGATTGCCCGAGCCTTAACCATGGAACCGAAACTGCTGATTGCCGATGAGCCAACTTCGATGCTGGATGCCTCCAGTAAGGCAAACCTGATTCGGCTGCTAAAAGGTTTGCAGAACAAACATGGTTTTTCGATGCTCTTTGTCACCCATGATATTGCTTGCGCGATGAAGATCTCAGAACGGATCTACCTGATAAAAGGCGATCAGGGGATCCAGGAAATTAAGGATCCAACCAAGATTCTTGATCATTTTAAAGGCGAAGCCAGACCACCAAGCCACCGATCATATTTTCAGGACGCTTATCACCAATCGGCGGTCTGAACGATAACAGCCCTCCCGTTGAAACAATCAATGGGAGGGCTGTTGTGATAGTGGGCTTAGTGAGATGACCCAAGTTTTAAAAATCAACAATTACTGTCGAGACATCGGTTCCATCGGGACCGGCAAATTTAACGGTTAACATCGAAATTCCTTCTTTCATCCAGACTCTGTCAATTTCCGGTTTGCCTTCAAAGCCCTGAGCCGAGGACAATTCATAACCATCGCCGCCGAGCATCGTCTTGATTTCATCATAGGTCATGCCTTCCGTAATGCTTTGTGCCTGTTCGTCAGTCACGCGTTGGTCATCGGGCAATGTGATGAGGTAAGTAGCTAAACCCTCGACGCTCTTGTTAAGAACAACTTTTGTATTTCCATCTTGTGAAAAAACAGAGCTCATACCGATCATGACACCATTTCCGTTTGCATCAAGGTACTGAAATATATCGGTCATCGCTTCTTTAGCGGTTACACCCAAGGCGGCATCCACCTCCGCTTTGGTCTGGCCGAATTGAACCTTGTCATAGAGCGCATAAATTTTTTCCAGGGCAGCCGTGCTATCGGTTGTTGTCGTACTATCGGTAGTTTCGGTACCACTATCGGAATCTGGCGTGGTTGGCGTGCTTGGTTGACTACAGCCAGCTATAAAAACTGACGCGAAAACCAGTAGAGCTATCAGTAAAATAAGTCGTTTGATGCTTGACTTTGTCATAAAAAACACCTCCTTTTTCTTTCATTTTACTAATACCCATTTAGGCTCTTAAATAACAGTTTTGGCTAAATTATTGGATTGAAAATTTCAGAAGACTGAAACGAGAGATTAACTCCAGACAAGATCGATTGAATAGGCTAGAATAGGCTTGAAACATCGCTTATATTAACAGAAAGGATAAATATTATTATCCGCGATTTAAAAATCGTTGTATAATAAGATATCAATGAAAGAGCGCGGTGCTTAGAAAATATCAGGGCATTGCAAAAATTGGAATCGACATAAGATACCACGTGTCCAGACATGCGTTTTAAAGAATGCGTAGATAATTATTGTTACGGCAATGAGAACCCTTGCCTTGGATAGCGACTCTGAAATTGAATAACACAAGCCTGGAGGAATAATGAGTGACATATTTAGTACAGTTTTTAAAAGAAAGAAAAGTGATGCTGTTTTTAATTATCATGGCAACGGTGATCCAGTCCTTTAGTATGCTGGCAGTACCTTTTTTTGCAGCTAAAATTATCGATGACGGGATTCTCAAAAAAGATCTGATGGCCATTGTGATATTGGGTTTGCAGATGCTGGTGGCGGTAGGGCTATCGGCCTTGATTTCCTTATGGGCCAGCTACATGAGTGCCGATTTAGCGGCGCTTGCCGGAAAATACCTGCGCGATCGGATTTTTGACAAAACTCAAATCTTATCGATTCGTGATTTTAATCGCTTTACTACGGCTTCAATGATTACCCGGGCAACTGGTGATATTACGGTCATCCAGCAGTCGGTGATTATGTTTGCCCAAATGATTTTACCGGCTCCGATTATCGCGGTAACCGCCATTATTATGACGATTGAAGTGAGTCCCGCACTCGTACCAATTCCGATCATTGCGATGGTTGTTTTTATACTGGCTATCTATCTTATCTTTATTAAAGCGACCCCGATCTCTAAAACCATCCAAATGCGGTTAGATAGCATTAATCGAATCATGGGTGAAGCAATTACCGGGGTGCGGGTGATCCGAGCCTTTGATAATTCGCAATTCGAAAGAAAACGAACCAACGCCGCCTTTTTAAATTATGCCGATAACGTGATCCGTCTGAATAAGCTCTTTGCGGTGTTTAGTCCGCTGATCTGGTCGATTGTCGGGATCAGTATGGTAGCGGTGTTAGGGTCTGGCAGTTTTCTGGTGCTCAACGGGGAAATTCAGGTCGGCGGCATTATCGCTGTTTCAGAATATACCATTCTTTTGTTGATCGCGCTGATCATGTCTTCGATGGTGATCGTGATGCTGCCGAAAATGAAAGCCTGTCTGGATCGAACCCAGGAGGTGCTCGATACCGTTCCGGAAATTGAGGATGAAATACAGCCACAGGCCTTGCGAAACTCGGCTAATCCAAAAAAACTGGTCTTTGATCAAGTCAGTTTCTCCTATCGGGGCGCGGAAGAGTCAGTTTTGGAGGGCATCAGCTTTTCTTGTGAGCAGGGTAAAACCACCGCCATTATCGGGGGAACCGGTTCGGGTAAGAGTACCATTGCCAGTCTGATGCTGCGTCTTTATGATGTGGCCAGCGGGTCGATCACCCTCGAAGGGGCGGATATCCGTCAGATCAGCCAGCATGAGCTGCGGGAAAGCATCAGCTATGTGCCCCAGAAGGCGATGCTCTTTAGTGGTACCATTGCCGACAATCTGCGGATGGGAAACAGCCAGGCAACGCTGGCAGAGTTGGAACAGGCCGCCAAAATAGCCTAGGCCCATGATTTTGTTACCGAGCTAACCGAAGGCTATCAAAGTTTGGTGGCTCAGGGTGGTACTAATTTTTCCGGCGGCCAGAAGCAACGGTTGTGCATTGCCCGGGCGCTGGTGAAAAAAGCTCCGGTCTATATTTTTGATGACAGCTTTTCAGCCCTGGATTTTAAAACCGATGCAGCCCTTAGAAAAGCCCTAAAAAAAGAGATGGCGGATGCGGCGATGGTGATTGTGGCGCAACGGGTCAGTACTATTATCGATGCTGATCAGATCATTGTGCTGGATGCTGGCCGGATGGCCGGCATCGGCAGCCATGGGGAACTGATCAAAAGTTGCCCGGTTTATCAGGAAATCGTCGCGTCGCAGCTTAGCGAAACGGAGGCTGACAGTTTATGAAGAAACAGCGAAAAAAATCACAGCACCAAAAATCACAGTACGAAAATCAGCAAGCGCTTAATATCGAAGACCCGCCTGAAATGAATGTGCTGCCCGAAATGGAAGATATCCCCAAAGATTCAAAGGCGTCTGCTAAACGATTAATGGCGTTGCTGCTTAAACAAAAGGCGGCCTTGCTGATCATTCTGCTGGCGGCCGTGGTCAGCAACGGACTTTATGCCGTTACCCCGATCATCATCGGCAAAGCCTTGGATCAACTGATTCAGGCTATTGGCACTAATGGCATCGGTGGCAGTTTTGAACAGCTGGCCGATATCGTGGGGCTACCCCTGTTATTGTTGCTGATGGCCTATCTGGTCGGGGCGGCGTTCTCCTTTCTGCAGGAATACACCATGGCTAGTGTGGGTGAAAAGCTGGCATTATCGCTGCGGGAGAAAATAAGCGAAAAGATTACCAAGCTGCCCCTGCATTATTATGATGCCAATGAAACCGGAGAGGTTTTAAGCCGAACCACCAATGATCCGGATAAGATTGCCGAGATTTTAAAAACTGGAGCCTTGCAGTTTACCAATGCCCTCTGTAACTTGGTTTTTAGTATTACCATTATGTTTATCCTTAATCCCGTCATGGCGGTGATCATCATTGCCACCATGTCGTTGAGCGTTTTTGCGACAAAATGGATTTCCAGAAAAACGTTGGCGATTTTCTATGAAAATCAGAAGGTTTTAGGGGAATTAAACGGAAAAATCGAAGAATATTTTAGTGGCAACTTGATTATCAAAAGTTTTAACCAACAAGAACAGGTCATAAAAACCGAGCGGTTGTTGAGCGAGCGACAGTATCAGGCTAATAAAAAATCGCAATTTGTGATCTATGCCATCTATCCGGCGATTCGCTTTCTGACTCAGCTGAGCTTTGTGGCGACAGCCATTGTGGGAGGGATCTTTGCCATTAATGGCACCATGACGATTGGAACGGTGCAGGCATTTTTGCAGTATGTCAACCAGATTGCTGACCCGATTACCCAGTCTTCTTATTTTATCAATTCGATGCAGGCTGCGCTGGCATCAGCGGAACGGGTTTTTGAATTTTTGGACGAGTCCGAAGAGGTATCTGAAACCAGTAGCCCAAAACAGATTACTGCTCCGGCTGGAGCGGTTGCCTTTGAACACGTCCGTTTTGGTTATCATCCCGATGAGTTGTTAATGGAAGATGTCAGCTTTACGGTAAGGCCTAACGAGATGGTGGCCATTGTCGGGCCCACCGGTGCCGGTAAGACTACCCTAGTCAATCTGCTGATGCGGTTCTATGAGCTGGATGGCGGCACCATAAAAGTCGATGGGATTGATATTAACGAGCTGTCCAAAAGCGGGCTCCGGCGGATGGTCGGAATGGTGCTTCAGGATACCTGGCTCTTTAAAGGCACCATTGCCGAGAATATTGCTTACGGCAAGATGGATGCCACCCGGGAGGAGATCATTCAGGTAGCCAAAGCGGCACGATGCGACCATTTTATCAGGACCTTGCCAGAAGGCTATGATACGGTGATCTCCAATGACGAAGGAACTGTTTCTCAGGGTCAAATGCAGCTACTAACGATTGCCCGGGCGATGCTGGCCAATCCGGCCCTGATGATTCTCGATGAAGCGACCTCTAGCGTTGATACTAAAACCGAATTGCAGGTGCAGCAAGCGATGCTCTCCAGTATGAAGGGCAAAACCAGCTTTGTTATTGCCCATCGGCTTTCTACGATTAAGTCAGCAGACCTGATTCTGGTAATGAAAAACGGCACCATCGTTGAAAAGGGAACCCATCAGGAATTGTTGGCTGCGGATACATTTTATGCCGATTTGTATAACAGCCAATTTAATAATCTGGCGGTGTAAGGAAGGCGGAATTTTTGGAAAATTTTATTGTACATGATAGGATCGAACAACTTAAGGGTAAGTATATCAAAGCGTGGCGGAATACAGACAAGCGTTTTCCTGTTTTGGGCGAAGAAATTAGCATCAAAGAAAAAATAAAACGGGAAAAGGCCATGAATCAATTTATCAAGGATCTTTTTTCGCATTTAAAGCAGTGTCCTCAGAATAAAGATCTGCAAACGGCCTGGAAAAATTCGTTGTCGACACGGATAAAAAATTTTGGCGAACAGTCAGGCGTGACCGAAGATGTGATTGATCAGGATTTTGTAGAAGCCTTGCCAACCGTAACGAACCGATTTATCGCTGATGCAAAAGTGTTAAACGCAGAGATGAAACTAGAAAATATGCTGCAAGCCCTCAGAAATGTCTGGATTATGAATCTGCTGCAGGTTTTGTTTGCGGCCAAGGTCGACTATACTCCAGCTATTTTTGCCTATAGTATGCTTTATCCGTATACCGATAATTATTTAGACGACCCGGAAGTATCCTTTGAGGATAAACAAGAGGTCAGCAAGCGCTTTCGACATCGGTTAGAAGGTCGGCAAATAGAAGCGAATAACGATTACGAAGCGGCCTTATTTGATTTTGTTGGGATCATTGAGAGCCAATATCGTCGAGCAGATTTTAAAGAATTATATGCAAGTCTCTTAGCTATTCACGACGCGCAATGCAATAGCCTGATGCAGCATAATGAGATGTCTTCCCCCTACGAAAAAGACGTCCTAGGAATAAGTGCGAAAAAAGGCGGGGCTTCGGTGCTGGCGGATGCCTATTTAGTAAAGGGCAAGCTTTCCGATGCTCAGGTGGATTTTGCCTTTGCTTATGGCGTCCTGCTGCAATTATGTGATGATTTACAGGATGCCAAAGAAGATCTGGAAAATAACCAGATGACTATTTTTTCGGTGACATTGGGAAAATGGCCATTAGATAAGCTAACCAATGCCTTGTTTGATTTTTCAAATACGATCATGACAGACGCATATGAGCAGCTGGATCATGATAAATCCCGTAAGATGAAATCCTTCTTACAGAAAAATCTGACACTATTAATATGTGAAGCGATTTCACAAAACCAGGATTTTTATAGTAAAGAATACATTCAAGCGATTGAAAAATATCTGCCCTTTAGAATGACCTATACGAGAAAACTTTATAAAAAGCTGAAAAAGAAGTATTCGAACTTTAAAAGCATGTCAGGGTACACTTTCGATGAGATTATACTAATGGCAACGGAAGATGCGAGATGAAATTTAGAGAGTGAAATAAGAAGTGAAAATAGGGGAAGCAGATATGCGAGTATGTGTGTTAAATGGATTTGATAAAAGCCTTATTGGGATTGAAATAGAAGAAAAGAATCTGCGGCAGTTGATTTCTGAAGGAGCCTTTTGGTAGGAGTGAAAAAATGTGTGGACGTTATATTCTATATTCCGACAAAGAGGAACGAGCGATCAAGGCAATCGTTGAAGAGGTTAATAAAAAATATCATACAGCGATAAAAAAAGGCGATATTTATCCCACCGATCTGGCGCCGGTTTACATCCCTCGGGAGGATCGACAGGGAATCGAGCTGGCGTTAAAAAAATGGGGATATGCGCAGCATTTTAAGAAAAAGACCCTTTTGATTAATGCCCGGTCAGAAACGGTGATGGAAAAAGCCCTTTTCCGGGATGACTTTATGAATCGTCGTTGCTTGATTCCAGCGATCGGTTTTTATGAATGGAATGAACAAAAAGAGAAATTCCGCTTTACCGGTAGCGAGGAGCTGATTTATCTGGGTGGCTTTTACCATCGACAAACAGAAGGCTTTGATGCGTTTATGATTATGACAAAACCGCCGGTGGAACTGATCGCACCGATTCACAATCGAATGCCGGTGGTTGTTCCAGCAGACCAGGCAACAGACTTTCTGTATTCCACTGAAAATGCGATAAAAATCATGACAGAAAATCGGGTTGTCCTTAAAAAAGAATTGATTCAGGGTGAAAAACAAGTTAGTTTCATTGTATAATAAGAATATTAAGAATATTAAAAAAATGGGAGGTCACTATGGAATTTCAAAATGTGATTGAAGCAAGAAGAAGTATGCGGAAATACGACGCATCTAAAAAGGTCGATGAAGCGACGGTTAAAGCGATGATTGAAGCGGCAATTCTTGCTCCGTCCTGGAAAAATTCACAGACCGCACGGTATTATTGCATTCATTCAGAAGCCGTGCTAAGTCAGTTCAAGGCCGATTGCCTGCCATCTTTTAATGCTAAAAACGCTGCTGATGCACCGGTGCTGATAGTCACCACCTTTGTAAAAAACACTGCTGGGTTTAATCCCGATGGTGAACCAACCAATGAGTTGGGAAATGGTTGGGGATTTTATGATCTGGGACTGCACAATGAAAACCTGATTTTAAAAGCCCGGGAGCTGGGACTGGATACCCTGATCATGGGCATTCGGGATGCTGATAAAATCCGGGAGATGCTGTCAATCAGTGAAGATGAGATTATCGTAGCGGTGATTGCGGTCGGTTATGCAGCCCAGGAAGACAGAATGCCTCCTCGTAAAGCGGCAGATGAGATTTTAAAATTCTTTTAGAAAATTTTGTCGGAAAGACCTAAATTTAATTGTACTTGTATCTGATCAAAGAACAAACAGCTGCATCGAGGTCTATAACAAGCGACCCCGATGCATTTTTATACCTTAGTCGTTGATATACTTGTTAATCAAAAGGTTGGCAGTCGATTGACTGACGCCCATTTTTTTTGCAATGATCCGACTGGATTTATATTTTGCGTAAAGTTTGATGACGGTACGCTTTTTAAATTCTTCAAGATTAAAACATTCTTCATTGAATTCTTCGATATCTTCTTCCTGATCCAGATACTGGAGAAACAGACTTTCATGGACAATGATCTTGTCAGAGAGAATACACATCCGTTCCACCGCATTTTTTAACTGACGGACATTTCCGGGCCAATCATAACTGATAAAATAAGAGAGAATGGCTTTGCTGAATATTTTTTTGGTATTATAGCGTTTATTAAAATCATTTAAAAAATGAGTGATGAGAAGCAGGATATCGTCCTTCCGCTGGCGCAGTGGGGGCAGGATAATCTTGGCGGTGTTAAGCCGCCAGTACAGATCACTTCTAAATTTCTTTTCCTTGATCGCCTGAATCAGATTTTGATTGGTGGCGGCAATAATTCGGATGTTGACATGTTCCGGCTTGTTGCTGCCAACCGGGATAAAGCGTTGGTTTTCAAGAACGTCTAGAATTTTAACCTGCATTTTGGGCGATAAGTCACCGATTTCATCAAGAAATATCGTTCCGCCATCGGCATCTTTTAATAACCCGGCTTTCCCTTTGGCATTAGCCCCGGTAAAGGCTCCGGGCATGTAACCAAAAAGTTCGCTCTCAAACAAGCCATCGGGAATGGCGGCGCAATTGATGGCCAGAAACGGTTTATGGCTGCGGCGGCTCTCATTATGGACGGTTTGGGCGATGTAACTTTTCCCGGTTCCGCTTTCACCTAAAATAAGCAGATTACAATCGGATTTAGCAATCTTCTCCAGATCACTGAGACATTGCTTAAAAAATTTGCTTTTCCCAATTATCTGATCAGAAAACTCCAGATCGATGGTTTCAATGGGATTTCGAACGTCTCGGTAGCTTAGATCGACAGACCGAATATTATCCAAAGAGGTGGATACCATAAATTCAAATTCATTATTCTCGTCATAAACTGGTACATTGATACAGATAATGGTGCGGTTGGTTTTGTAATAAATATTTTCAGTGACGATGGCCTGGTGGGAGACCTTGGTCAAATCAAAACTGTAGGGATCCCAGAGACCCTCTTTTATTTTTTTGCTGTCTTTCTGAACAATATCTTCAGGTTTGATGCCATAAAGCCGGGTAACCGCCGGATTAGCATAGACAACCTTGCCATCCTTATCCAGAACATAGATTTCAGTAAAGGAATTTTCTAGAATCTTTAACAGGGTTTCATGGGGAATTGATTTTAGGTAGTTATCATACTCCGGGGTGTTTACGGCTTTGGATAGATCGATCATAATGGCTTCTCTACTTTTCTTTTATTTGTTAACGCTTTCAATTGGCAAAACAGGTTCTTTTAAATCTGCCAGGTAAGGATGCTCAGGCTAAATATGGAGCGACTTATGGAGCCATTATAACATTTTTTTCTATTTTTACAAATCATCTGAATTGATATAAGCACCTTAATTGACAAAAATATATTGACAAAAACAAATAATCCACAGGTTAAGGCAACCTGTGGATTATTTGGCTTAAATAAATGACTGTGATATGAGTTATTTGAGTCGTAATTCTGGTGGCAAAAGTTCTTCAATCATTTTTAGCTGGGCTTTATCGAGTTCCAAAGGAACATAATCGGCCAGTCGCTTTTTCCAGGCTTGGCTAGCACGTTCCCGGATACTGATCGAGTTTTCTTCTTTTTCCCAGTTAGAATAGGCCTTTCGATTGGCAAACTCCGGGAAAATAAAATCATGCTTATAGGTTTTGGTGGTTCGCGCCAGGTAGTTGGCCGAATGCTCAATCTTTTCCATCTTATCCATGCACAGATATTCATCACTGAAATTAACACTTCTCAAAAAGCGGCCAGACATTTTATAGGTATCCTCATCGAGCATAAATTTCTCATAGCCGAGGGTATTAAAGGAATCCATGATACCAGCCAGCATATAGGATACTTCCGGCTCGCACATTAACGCCGAGAGGCCGACCATGGTTGACTCCCGACCAGACTGGTAGTCATCATCCTTGGCATCTGACAGGCAACCGTGTGACCGTTTAGGTAAGCCATAGAAATTAGCCAGTTCACTTTCAACAAACCATTCAACGCTGGTTTCAGCACCGCCGCAGACGCATAGGCTGTAACGCAGATCGGTTTGCAGGGCACTGAACTGGTAAATTACTGGGGCACCGGGATTTACCAGCTGGGTGGCGACAATACCAGCCAGTCGTTCAGTGTTGTTCTGAATAATATTACCCGCTAATGCTGGCGGTCCCGTCAGTCCAGCCAAGCCAACGCCAGCGATGCAGCAAACCTGGCCACTGCGGGCATATTCGATGAGGGTTTCGCACATATGTCGATCCCAGGCAAAGGGGGGGGCACTAGTAACCAGCGTTGACATCAACACCTGGTCATGAATATCATTGAATTCCTTGGCCAGCTTGATGGTTCGGCGACAGACTTCAGTGCTGCCGTTTAAGCCAGCCAGGGGTTTATCACTGTACATCATCGGCGCCAGGGTCATATAATCGGTGCGGCAGGAAGCGGGGACATCATGGGGGTAAAGCAATTCACAGTCAATGATGTCAATCACATCGCTGGTATGGAATAGTTTAATAAAGTTGACAAAGTCATCGCTGCTAGCCGGACGATGAATCCCTTCTTGAAGAACATTGATCGGTCCCAGCGACGACTGGCCGATGGTTTTTTTCTGAACAGTTCCGACTTGGAGTCTTTTACCCCGGGAAACATGCTCAAAATTTCGGGGACATGAAGCCAAGGCTTCATTGACCACTTCTTCTGTTATATAGACGATCTCACCATCAACCTTTAATCCTCTTTCTTTAAAAAGATCCAGTAGTTCAGGCGAACAAAAGCGGATTCCTTTGGTTTTTAATAAATAAAGGGATTTTTCATGAATGAGTTCAACAGATTCTTTAGTAACAAAATTTCGTGTATAGTGTTTTTTATACATAGTATACCTCCTGAGTATTTATACTGGCTATCCTACGCATAATTCATGCCAACATGACAAGAGTTTGTAGTTTGGCCGTTTTATCTGATTATTCAGGCGTGATAGGGATTGTTTTTTATCGACCGGCGAACGAATTTAATCAGGCTGAGTGATTTTAACTCAAAAGACCAGGCAAATACCTGGACAGATTTTCGTAAAAGGCTTATGGTAAGCCGTTTTAAGTTTTGGCATGTTTATTGCTAGTTTTAGAATATCAAATCATACTTTGAAGGGAGAAGATATATTGATGTTAATATATCAAAGAAGAAATGAAAAAAGAAATGCAGAAACCTGTTAAGGCTTCGATTTTTTCAACGGTTAATGGATGGACCTTTTTTCCACCACTGATTTTCACGGTTATTTTAAGTGCCGTGGTAATGACAAACCCCGAAGGTTTCGGAAATATTTTACAAGCCGCCTTTGCCTTTACCACCGACAGCTTTGCCTGGATGTTCAGCTGGTATTTTATGGCGTTATCAGCGGTAGTGCTATTTCTGGTCTTTGGTCCGCTGGGAAAAAAACGTTTTGGCAATGAAAAGCCCGAATATTCGACAGCGTCCTGGCTGGGAATGATGTTTACCGGAGCAGCTGGGCTAGGGGTACTAACCTGGACCACCGTTGAATGGTTCTATTCTTACCAAACACCGATGTGGGGCGTTGAAACAGGAACCTCGCAAGCGCTTGCCCAGGCGGCAATGCTGCCGTTATTCCACTGGGGTCCAGTTTTCTATATGGGGTATGCCCTGATTGCCGTGGTTTTTGCTTATCAGTTCTATTGTAAGAAATCGGCTGATTCTCTGCCGAGCACCGCTTGTACGACCTTAATTGGGGGTCAACGGGCAAAAGGGGGATTCGGGAAAATTATTGATATCATCTTTGTTATTTCGATGCTGTCCTCGGTGGTTACCTGTGTTGGGGTTAATATTCCGACGCTGGTGGCAATTATTGCTAATATCACTGGCAGCAACCCGCCCTTTATTGTTTCGGTAGTAATGATCCTATTATGGAGTGCCATCATGGCGGTGCTGCTGTTTGCTGGTCTAAAAAAAGGCCTCGGTTTACTCAGTAATATCCGTGTCTATCTAGGCTTTGGAATTCTCGTTTTTGTGTTGTTGTTTGGACCGACCTTCTTTATGCTTAATTCTTTTACTGACGGTCTGGGCATGGTGATGAATAACACCCTGCATCTGATTTCTAATACCGATCCCTATGCCCAATCTTTAATGCCCCAGGGCTGGACGGTTTTCTATTTTGCCTGGTATATCACCATGTCGATTCAAAATGGTGCTTTTTATGGACGAATTTCTCGGGGACGAACCGTGCGTGAACTTATTTTAGGTTTGATCGGTTCAACGGTTATTGGAACCTATATGTTTTTTGCCGTATTCCAGGGATTTTCAATTCATACCTTCTTAAACGAAGGCTTGGATCTGGGCTCTGTGATGGCAGCTGGGGGACAGGGTGCGGCGATTGCGGCAATCTGGAAATTCTTACCCTTTGCGGTTGTGATGATGCCGGTGCTATTCGTTTTTGCCAACATTTGTATGCAGACATTATTAAATGCCAATGCTTACAGTATGGCTATGGCGACCACTAAGGTTTTAAAAGCCGGCCAGGAACCACCCATTTGGATTCGAATCTTTTGGTCAATCTGCATCGGTGTAATCAGTATTGCTCTCCTGATGATTGGCGGCATCCGGCCCTTCCAGACCATTACCGTTATCTGTGGTATCCCGGCCTTGCTGATCATCGCCTTGATGACACTATCCTTTTTCAAGGATATTAAAATGAATGGCTGGGTTAATTCACCAGACAGCGTCGAGGGCGTAACAGAAATAGAAGAAAGTAAAATAGGATAAGCCCACAGCATATCAACTCACTAAAAAGTGCGACAAACAAAGGTAGGAGAAGACGGTTTCATATGATATACTGCAAAAAAAGTGTATTAAACGATTGGGATTACACGATTGAAAAATTCTGATAATGGAGAAGGAAACGATATGAAATCACATAAATCAAATACAGATTACAGTATGATTATCACCGTCTTGGCCTTTGTTTTTATTGTCAACGTCTACTTCTTCATCGCTCCAGATCAATCAAAGGTGACAATAGATTTGGTTAACCGTTATATCTTAAGCAATTTTGGATTTGTCTATGCATTAATTGTGCTGGCATCCTTAGGCTTGTGTGTTTTCGTGGGTGCCGGCCGATTTGGACCGATTCGGTTGGGCGATGAGAAAAAAGAATACAGTGAATTTTCCTGGGCGGCGATGATGTTCTGTTCCTCGATGGCGGCCGGTTTTATTTATTGGGGGAGTATTCAATGGGTGTTTCACTATAACAAGCCACCATTTGGAATGATCCCGCAAAGTGTCGAAGCCAGCGAATTTGCAGCAACCCTGCCATTGTTTTACTGGGGTTTATCGGCCTGGGGCGTTTATCTGATTCCGGCAGTGGCCTTTGCCTTCCTGCGTTATAATTTAAAAAACGACCGCTTCGATGTCGCTATCGCCTGTAGGCCGCTACTGGGAAAGCATGCTGATGGTCTGGGCGGAAAAATGATTAACATCCTCTTTCTCTTTGGTATTTTAGGCGGAATTGGAACTGCCCTGGGAATTGGCTCGCCTTTAATATCGGCCAGCCTCAATCAACTTTTCGGCTGGGATGATACGCCGATGCTGCGTTTTCTGGTTATTGTTGTGGTGACTGCAATTTTTACAATCTCAGCCTATAATGGGATAAAAAAAGGAATTCGGATCCTTAGCAATGTTAATATTATCCTGATGCTGCTGATGATTATGTATGTGTTTGTAATTGGAAACACAGGGTTCATTGTGAAAATGCAAACCACATCGTTGGGGATTATGCTGGATAATTATTTTAAAATGAGTACCTATCTGGACCCGATTCGTAATAGTGGGGATTCAGAATCCTGGCTGGTCTTTTATTGGGCCTGGTGGCTTTCTTATTCAATTTTTATGGGATTATTCATTGCTAAAATTTCCCGAGGCCGAACCATTCGGCAGGTTATCTTCGGAGGATTGTTTTATGGCTTTTTAGGTTCGTTCTCGATGTTTACAGTGCTTGGCAATTATTCGATGGATCTGCAATTGCGGGGTGTCTTTGATGTTGTTAAGGGTGTAGCTGAAAATGGCGGCCCGGCAACGGTTATCGCGATGTATGCAAAAATGCCTTATGGCGGGATATTTGTTCTGGTACTACTGATTGCGTCGATTCTTTCGATGGCTACAAGCTTTGACTCGGCGGCCTATACCATGGCCATGGTTTCATCGAAACACATCCCGGTAAATGGGCGACCCAGTAGAACATTGACGATCTTCTGGGCGGTGGTCTTGGCAGCGATTCCAATGGGATTAATGATCTTTGATGGTTCCTTTAATCAAGTGCAGGCACTTTCGGTGATTCTGGCATTACCTACGGCAGTGATCTATAGCATCATTGTCGTCAGTTGTCTGAAAATGTTATCAGAGTATAAGAAATAAGAAATAAAAAATAATAAAATAATAAAATAGCAGGACAGCTTAAGCGTTCGGCATGAGCAATATGGTTGTAATAAACGATGTGCATTGAGGCACAATACAAATTTTGTCAAAATGAAAGGATATATAAATGTTAGATTTTAAGGTATTAACACAGGCGTTAGGTGATTTAGAAGAAGATCAGGTGATGGAGATATTAAACGATTTTGCGACAACCAATCCATCTAAAGTAGAAGCACTAGAAGCCGTGGCGGCATGTCAGGCTGGTATGGCGATTGTCGGCGATCTTTTTGAAACCGGCGAGTATTTTGTCGGCGATCTGATTTATGCCGGGGAGCTGTTAACCCAGGCGATTGATGTATTAAAGCCTGTTCTTGGCAGCGGTGCGGCAGAAATTAAAGGCACAATCTTATTAGGGACTGTCCATGGGGATTTGCATGATATCGGAAAGAATATTTTTCGAAGCATGTCCGAAGCTGCCGGTTTTAGAGTAGAGGACATCGGGATTGACGTTGCCGTTGAAGAGTTTGTTGCCAAAGCAAAAGAATTAAACCCCCAAATTATTGGCATGAGTGGCGTATTGACCCTGGCCATCGATTCGATGAAGGAAACCGTCGAAAGCCTCAAAGCGGCCGGCGTAGAGGCTAAGATCATTATCGGCGGAAATCCGACAACAAAGGAAACCTGTGAATTAGTGGGAGCCGATGCCTTTACAACCAATGCGGCCGAAGGCGTTAAGATTTGCCAGGGATGGGTGTAGGAGGTTATCATGATTATCATCGGAGAAAAAATTAATGGTTCGATTCCGGCCGTAAAGGAAGCGATCGAAAAAAGAGATGCGGCCTTTATCGCAGATCGGGCAGTCAAGCAGACCGAGGCTGGAGCACATTTCATTGACGTGTGTGCGAGTACCGCGCCAGAGTTTGAGATCGAAACCCTGAAATGGCTAATCGATGTGGTTCAGGATGCCACCGATACCCCGCTCTGTCTTGACAGTCCCAACCCGCGGGTTATTGAGGCCGTGTTTAAGTATGCCAACAAACCGGGAATGCTAAATTCTATTTCAGAAGAAGGGGATAAATGTGAGGTTTTATTGCCGCTGATGGAGGGGAATACCTGGGAAGTGGTGGGACTTACCTGTGATAACAAAGGAATCCCCAATGACGTCGAAACAAAGGTGCAGATTACCCGAAGCATGGTCGAAAAAGCTGCCAAATACGGTATCACACCCGATCGTATTCATATCGATCCCTGTGTGATGGCCTTATCAACCGAAAACAATTCGCTGCTTAATCTGATTCAGGAAATTAAAGCGATCAAGGAAATGTATCCAACCATCCATGTGACCGGCGCGATTAGCAATATTTCTTTTGGCTTGCCGGTGCGTTCCTTGCTAAATAAAACCGGGATGGCCTTTGCCATTCAGGCTGGGATGGATTCAGCGGTTCTGGATCCGAACAACCGCGAAATGATGGAAACGATCTTTGCTACCTATGCCCTGATGGGACTAGATAAGCATTGCCGAAAATATAGTAAGGCCTATCGATCAGGTCAAATTGGTCCGGCAAAAAAATAATAGCAATCACTAAAATCTCCATACGGTAAAAGTATGGAGATTTTTTGGTGTGCCCGGTAAGTGGTGACCTAAATAAGGGTTTCTTTTTAGTGTGAAAATGAATATAATAGCGAAGCATGAAGTCTGATTAAATCAGCTGAATACAACTGAAGTTGTCAATGGATTTAATTTCAACTAATGAAGGAATAACTGATCGCAAATAGAAACATGAAAATTTCAAAAAATTAGTCTAGTTTAATATATTCTAATGAATTGGGTATATAAAAGAAAATGATAACAATAAAGGAGGCTAAAATGAGTTATAAAGTTTTCGAAAAGTATCCTTTTTCCTATGATATGGAAAGCT
>Ga0180017_100322_pt1 | contig 17844 bp, 15 predicted proteins | sample KR46_S_MetaG_FD_129674 | JGI IMG/M metagenome (GOLD analysis project Ga0180017, IMG submission 129674) | Groundwater microbial communities from the Olkiluoto Island deep subsurface site, Finland - KR46_S_MetaG | ecosystem: Environmental > Aquatic > Deep subsurface > Groundwater | place: Finland...
ATAATATTAATCAAAATTATTATTAAATAAGTAAGATATGGGCTTTTTTTAAGATAATCTTACTGTAAAATAATAATTAAAGAGGTAGATTGCAAGTGTAAAAGTTGAAAATTAGTTATGGTAAGTAAATTAAATAAAGGTAATAAGAAATTAATGAAACTAATTTAAATAAAAAATTTGAAATTGGCTTTAGGAGTAGCTAATTAAAAAAATATTAAGGATAAATGGTATGGATAAAAAAATAATTTCCCTGGGAATAGAAGGAACGGCAGAAAAAACAGGGGTGGGTATTGTGGATAGCCAGGGGAACATATTATCATCAGTGGGAAAACAATTAATCCCCCCGTCTGGTGGTATTCATCCCCGGGAAGCAGCAGAGCACCACGCGGAGTGGATTCCAGTGCTGGTAAAAGAGGCCCTGGAAAAAGCAAAAATAGATTTAAAAGACCTTGATCTGGTGGCATTTTCCCAGGGGCCTGGTCTGGGACCGGCCCTTAGAACCACTGCCACTGCAGCCCGGGCCCTGGCCCTGTCCTTAGAAATACCTATTGTGGGAGTTAACCACTGCCTGGGACATGTGGAGATAGGTCGATTAACCACCGGGGCAGAAGATCCGGTGTCATTGTATGTGAGTGGTGGTAACACCCAGGTTATTGCCTTTGCCGAAGGTCGCTACCGGGTTTTTGGAGAAACCCTGGATATTGCCCTGGGAAACTGCCTGGATCAATTCTCCCGGGAAGTAGGCCTGGGACACCCAGGAGGCCCTAAAATAGAAAAACTGGCCCGGGAATCTTCAAATTATATCCAGCTACCCTATACCGTGAAGGGTATGGATTTATCTTTTTCCGGGTTGCTTACTGCTGCACTGCGAAAAAGCGAGAAAGGTGCCTCCCTGGAGGATCTATCCTACAGCTTACAGGAAACTGCCTTTGGGATGCTGGTGGAGGTAACTGAACGGGCCCTGGCCCACACCCAGAAAGAGGAAGTGATGCTCTGTGGTGGGGTGGCAGTTAACCAGCGCCTGCAGGATATGGTGTCCCAAATGACTAGGGAACATTATGCTGATTTTTTCATGCCCCCAGGAGAATACTGTGGGGATAATGGGGCCATGATTGCCTGGATGGGGCAGCGGGTATATGAAGAGAGGGGTGGTCAGAAACTGGAGGATACTAAAGTTATCCAGCGCTACCGTACCGACCAGGTGGATGTTCCCTGGATGAAAAGCTCCCCTAAACGCCTTAAATTACCACGGGAACTTGTGGCCAAGGGAGCAGAGGCCAATATCCTGGAAGGTGAATGGCTTTCCCAGGAGATTTTAATTAAAAAAAGAATCCCTAAAGGATACCGTATAAAGGAACTGGATGATTATTTACGTAAATCCCGAACCAGAAGGGAAGCCCGTTTAATAGGAGAAGCTAAAAAACAGGGGGTTAGAACCCCGGTTTTATATAATATTGATTTACAAAAAAAAGCCCTCTATATGGAGAAGATTTCCGGAAAGATGGTAAAGGATGTGCTCCCTCACCTGGAAAAACCCCGGAGGCAAAAATTATGCCAGGAAATAGGACGTAAAATCGGCCTTCTGCATTCTGCAGAGATAATCCATGGGGATTTAACCACTTCTAATTTAATTTTAAGTGATGATGAGGTGGTTTTTATTGATTTTGGTCTGGGACGGTTTTCGGATCTGGTAGAAGATAAGGGTGTGGATTTACTGGTATTTAAAAAATCACTACAAAGTGCTCATTACCAGATGGCCCATGATTGTTTTGATGAGGTGCTGGAAGGATATTATGAAAGCTCTAATTATAATTCAATAGGTAATAAAATATCTGAAATTGAAAAAAGAGGGCGTTATAGAATTGATTAGAGTTAGTTATTTTATTACACCCTATAAAAAGAGTTTTAATCAATTTAATATTAATGATGAATATTTATAAAGAGGAATTTTTTTATGAGGATAACATTTATAACCGGTAATAAACACAAAGTAGAAGAAGCAGAAAAAATCTTTCTGAAATTTGGATTAAAAATTCAGCATATGAATCTGGGCTATATGGAACCCCAGGGGACCCTGGAAGAAGTGGCCCGGTTCGGTGCAAAATATGCTGCCCAAAAATTAGAAGAACCGGTTATCGTGGAAGATGCTGGACTGTTTATAAAAGCTTTGAATTGGTTTCCTGGTCCTTATTCTGCCTATGTGCAGGACACCATAGGGAATAAGGGAATTTTAAAACTAATGGAAAATGTCAATAACCGATATGCCGAATTCAGGTCGGTGGTTGGGTACTGCGCCCCCAATGCCGAACCCGAGATTTTTCTAGGTGTGGTTAAAGGACGGATTTCTAATAAAGAAAAAGGAAATTTAGGCTTTGCATTTGATCCCCTATTTTATCCCGAAAATATGGATAAAACTTTTGGAGAACTAACTACTTATAAGAAGAACCAGTTTTCTCATCGTAGTCGTTCCCTGGAGCAATTTGCCCGGTGGTATAAAAACCAGTCCCCGGATTAAGGTCTAAAAAATCTTTTAATTCAAGCTAAAAAATATTATCTTAACTAGAGGTGAATAGATATGGTAACTAAACCTGAATGGGTTGAATACTCCAATGAAGAAATAGAAGAACTAATTTTAAAATACAATAAAGAAGGAAATTCCACCAGTAAAATAGGAATAATATTAAGGGACCAGTACGGTATCCCTAATGTTAAACTGGTTACTGGTAAGAAAATTACCCAGATTTTAGCAGATCACGGACAACAGGAAGAATATCCTGAGGATATCATGAACCTCATCCGTAAAGCAGTAAATATCCGGGATCACCTCAAGGAAAATCATAAGGATCTGCATACCAAGCGGGGATTACAGATAATCGAATCTCAGATCAGGCGTCTGGGTAGGTACTACGTCAACGAAGGCGTTTTACCAGAAGGCTGGAGATATGACCCACAAAAAGCAGCTCTCCTTGTTAAATAAGGCTGATGAAGCCTGTGAGGTTCTGAAAAAGCACCTGAAACAGGGTAACATCGTCCGGCTGATATCCCATAATGATGCTGACGGTCTTTCTGCAGCCGGGGTGGTGGCCAACACCATCACCCAGGAAGGCGGTCAATACCATCTCACCATTGTACCCCGGCTTAAAGAAAGCTTCATCCAGAAGCTCGCCCGGGATAAATACCAATTATTCTTTTTCTGTGATATGGGCAGTGCCTATGTGGAAACCATCTCCCGTATAAAAGGAGAGGTGATTATAGCAGATCACCATCAGCCATCTGATTTTGAGGCCACCCCCAACATCACCCATGTCAATCCCCATTTATTTGGAGTGAATGGTAGTAAGGAGGTCAGTGCTTCTGGTGTGGCCTACCTGTGTATGCGGGGAATGGAAAAACAATCCCTGGCTGGTCTGGCTCTGGCTGGTGCTTTTGGTGATATGCAGTATTATGATGGATTTACCGGACCTAATAAACTGATTTTAGAAGAAGGACTGGAAGCAGGATCAGTTGAAATTCATCAGGACCTGAAAATCGCATCCAAGGCCGAAGAACCAATTTATAAAGCCCTGGCCTACACCTTCCAGCCTATACTGCCTGGTATAACCGGTGATCTGGAAGGTTCCATGGCGTTTCTGGAAAAGATGGGACTCTCCTATGGGATTAAATTCACAGATTTGGGAAATGAAGAAAGAGATATTCTGAAAGAGGAACTCATCCGGCTTAACCCGGAAATCTTCGGGGATGTTTATTCCAATCCTCATGAGCGGCCCTCCCTGAAAAATATTGAAGACCTCTCCCGGGTGCTGGATGCCTGTGGAAAAAACAAAAAATATGGTCTGGGTATGGGAATCTGTCTGGGAGAAAAAAATGATGCCCTGGAGGTGGCTCTGGATTTACAGCGCAAATACCGGGAAAACCTAGTTAAAGGATTGGATTGGATAAGAAGGGAAGGTTCCATGGTCCTGGAAAATATACAGTACCTTTACACAGAGGATAAGCTCCGTAAAAGTATCCTGGGAACCATATCCAGTATAGCCCTTTCCATGGAAACCCTGGATCCAGAAAAACCCCTCTTAGCTCTGGCCCGTATGGATAACATGGTTAAAATATCAGGTCGTACCACCCGGGAAATGATTTCCAGGGGCGTGGATTTAGGAAAATCCCTGGATGATGCTTCCAAAAGCTTTGGAGGTACCGGTGGAGGGCATGACATTGCTGCCGGTGCTATGATACCCTACAAGGAAATGGATAACTTTCTATCACTGGTTGATGAAATAACCAGTTACCAGCTGGAAAAATAGTTATTCCTTTTCTTATTTTTTTTTATTTTATAGTATTAGCTAGAAAAAATCAATTTTTATATTTACTTTTTTTAAAAAATATTAAGGCTAGGAAAAGATAATATTCTTACTTAAAAAATAATTTTTAATTTATACTAAAGGGATTACTATGCACCTCACCCGTGAAGAAGAAAAAATGTACCAGGGCGAATATGGAGAAACCATTAAAAAAAGTATGGAGATTCTCGTAGCCCTGGGAGATATATATAAAGCGGAAAAATTGGTTAACATCACCTCCGCCCAGGTTTCAGGAGTATCCTATAAGACCATAGGAGATGCCGGACTGGAGTATCTGGAAGATTTAGCCCGGGACCCTCAGGCCCAAACCAGGGTGGCCTCCACCCTGAACCCTGCCGGGGTGGATCTGGAAAAATGGGAGGAATTGGGTTTTTCCCGGGAATTTACCACCCACCAGCAAAGGATAGTGGAAGCCTATGGTAACATGGATGTGATGACCACCTGTACCTGTACCCCTTATCTTATTGGTAACGTGCCTTTAAAGGGTTCTCATATTGCCTGGTCTGAGTCTTCTGCGGTGGCCTATGCTAACTCCATTTTAGGGGCTATGACCAACCGGGAAGGAGGACCAGGAGCACTTGCTGCAGCTATATGTGGTAAAACTGCCTGTTATGGTTACCATTTACCAGAAAACCGGAAAAGTGACCTGGTGGTGGAACTAGAATGTGAATTGCAGGGCACCGATTATGGGGCCCTGGGATATCTGGTGGGACAGATTGTTAAAGAAGGTAAACCTTATTTTAAATTAAAAAATCGTCCTCTTAATGATAATTTAAAGGGATTAGGTGCGGCTCTGGCTTCTTCTGGTGCGGTAGCCCTCTACCATATAGAAAGAATCACCCCGGAGTATAAGGATGCTCTTCCTGCAGAAGCAAAAGATATCATATTTGTGGATAGGAATAAACTGGATGGAGTAAAAGAGAAATTATCCACCACCACTAAAAAACCGGATCTGGTATGTTTGGGATGTCCTCATGCTTCCTTAGAAGAAATAAGGAATGTTGCAGAAACCCTGCAGGGTAAAAAACTTAAAAATGATTTATGGCTGTGTACTTCCATTAATATGAAGACCGCGGCTGATAGGATGGGCTACACTAAAATTATAGAACAATCCGGTGGCAGGCTGGTATTTGATACCTGTATGGTGGTGGCTCCTATCGAAGAACTAAATTACCAGGTTATTGGTGTGGATTCTGCTAAGGCCGCCAATTACGTACCCAGTATGTGTGGCCTGGAGGTGGTTTTTGATGAATTTGAAAATCTCATTGATTTAGAATAACTATTTCAGGTAGACTCAATCAGAACTTAAGAATCTCTCCCCGGTGAATTTTATGGCCGCCGCCCCTAAGGGTGCAGTAATTAAAATGGCCAGAACTGAAATGGCCAGGATAAGTTCTCCAGATAAAACTCCAGCCGCTAGGGGTAATGGCCCTATAGCTGCCTGTACCGTGGCTTTAGGAGTATAAGAAACCATACAGAATACTTTTTCTTTTAGGTTGAGTTTACTGCCCAGTAAGGATAGGTAAACCCCGCAACTACGGGCCAGAAGCCCACCAATGATAATAATTAAACCCAGCCATCCGGCCTGGAGTGAAAGAGAAAGGTCGACCTGGGCCCCAACCAGTACAAAGAGTATTATTTCGGCCAAAAGCCATATCCGGGCAAATTTCTGGGATAATTTGTAACCCAGATTAGGTTCCCGGTCCACCAGAACAAAGCCGATGATCATCACTCCCAGTAATCCTGCCACCGGTACGGTGCCCTTCAAGAGGTCCCCCAGCGATTTAAACAATATGGCTGCAGCCAGGATAAGGAATATTTTCTCGGTGGCATTTATTTTCCAGTAGTGGAAGAGTTTTAATAACCCAATGCCAATTATAAATCCGCCTGCTGCTCCCAGTATCAGGGATAAGGGTATTCCCAGTATCTGGTAGGTTAAATCTATATTGGCCCCGGTGTATGCTCCTAGAAATACTGAAAAGAGAGTTATGGATACCACATCATCAACAGATGACCCGGCCAGAATCAGAGTGGGTATTCCCTTTGCGGTTCCTTTTTTTTGGGTGATAAAGGACAGCATATGGGTAACGATAATAGCCGGGGAAGAAGCCGCCAGGATAAATCCCAGCATACCTGCTTCTAAAAAGGATAATCCCAGTAGTTGCTGGGATATGAAAATGATGGCCACCCCTTCAATAACACAGGGTATAAAACTCATTTTAAGGGCATGAGAACCAACCTTACGAATGGCTTCCCGGTGAAGGCCCAGACCCGCCCGTAAAAGAATAATTATCAGGGCGATGACCCTTATATCCTCTGATAGATTTAAAAATGATCCACTGATTAAATTTAGTCCGGAGGGCCCTATCATTATTCCCAGTAATAGTAAGCCAAATAGGCCGGGAAATCCTATCTTGGAAAAAAATTGACTGGCGATGAGGCCCAGTAATATAATTAAAGCCAGAGTTAATGCTAATACTTCCATTATTCCACCATTTAAACATTATTTTTGATTCCTGCATATTAATAAACTATGTTTTAAAAGGATACATTAAGTAGAGTCATCATCTTTTAAAAAAAGCAGTTAGTGGTGGAACTCCATCACCAGGATAAGTAATCTAAAGTCTATTTTTTACCATATATAAATCATTATATGTTCTCGTTTTAAATATAATTCTCATGGGAAAATACATTGCACATCCACTGATTAAACCAGATAAAATTGAGTCCCGGCTTTATCAACAACTACTAGCTGCAGATGTTTTAAAAAAGGGTAATTCCATGATAGTGGCACCTACTGCTTTAGGAAAAACGATTGTAGCAGCATTAGTAGCAGCTGACAGGTTGAATAGATATAAAGGGTCCCGGGTACTGGTATTAGCCCCCAGTAAACCACTGGTAATCCAGCATGAGGAGAGTTTTCGGGATTTTCTAACTGTTAGCTCCACCTCCCTAACCGGGGCCATAAAAACAGATGATAGAAAAAAAAGGTGGGAAGAGTCGCAGGTTATATGTGCCACCCCCCAGACGGTTGAATCAGACCTGCTTAATAGTCGCTATACTCTAAAAGATGTTTCCCTTCTGGTATTTGATGAGTGCCACCGGGGAGTGGGATCCTATGCCTATGTTTATCTGGCGGGGCGTTATTTACAGGAAGCTAAAAATCCCCTTATAGTGGGGTTGACTGCTTCTCCAGGATCAGATAAGGATAAAATAAAGGCGGTTTGTGATAATTTATTTATTCAGGAAGTAATGATTAAAGGGGAAAAAGATCTAGATGTTAGTCCTTATTTTAATCCGGTGAAAATAGAATGGGTCGGGGTGAAAATGGGTGAGGAAATGGAAAAAATTAAAATCCACCTGGATAAGGCCCTTAAACACCGTTTAAAAATGCTTAAGAGCATGGAAGTAATTCCCACCATTTCCGTTAGTAAAAAAGATCTACTACGTGCCCGAAATAAAGTACAAAATCGTATTGCCCGTAGTACCACTCCTCCTAAAGAATGTTATAAAGCAATTTCACTTTTAGCTGCATCTTTTAATGTGCAGCATGCCCAGGAACTTTTAGAAACCCAGGGCATTAAAACCCTGCATGAGTACTTTAAACGATTAAAGAAAAAGAATACTAAAGCGGCCCGGGGTTTAATGGTAGATGCTGATTTTGGGCCCTCTGTTACTTTAACCCGTAAAGCATTAGAAAATGGTGTGGAACATCCTAAATTAGATAAATTAATTCAAATTCTAAGTAAAGAACTAAAAAATGAGGGAGCTAGAGTAATAGTATTCACTCAGTATCGAGATACTCTGGAATTGATTCATAAGAGTTGTTTAAAAGAAGGTATAAATGCGGTTAAATTTTTCGGCCAGGGAAAGCGTAATGGGGAAAAAGGACTGACCCAAAAAAAACAAAAAGAAATTATAAAGGGTTTTCGTAAGGGAGTATATGATGTTTTATTGTCCACCAGTGTGGCAGAAGAAGGTATTGATATCCCTGCAGTGGATCTGGTGGTGATGTATGAGCCAGTGCCTTCTGAAATAAGAATGATCCAGCGTAGAGGCCGTACCGGGCGAAAAGAAAGCGGGCGTATGATGGTACTCATAACTGAAAAAACTAGAGATGAAGCTTATTACTGGTCCAGTGTGCATAAAGAACGTAAAATGCAGGAAGAACTTGGTAAAACATCTTTAAATAATCTGGAATTGGATAAAGGGAATCTGGTGGAAATAGATAAAGATTCCACCTTGAATTCTTTTAAGGAAAATTCAAACCAAAGCAAAAAGCAAGACCGGCCCTTAATCTATGCTGACTCCCGGGAAATCAATTCCAGGGTACTCCGTGAACTGGATAAATTGGATGTTCAGGTAAAAATAAAGCCCCTGGCAGTGGCTGATTACCAGATAAGTGAAGAAGTAGCCATTGAAAGAAAAACAGCTTCGGATTTTGTTAGTTCTATTAAAGATAAAAGATTGAATAAACAGTCAAAAGAGATGGTGGAAGAATTCAAAAAGCCCCTTTTAATTTTAGAGGGGGATAATCTTTATTCCGGATTTATAAATCCCAATGCGGTGAGGGGAGCTCTATCAGCTGTGGCCCTGGACTTTGGAATTCCCATAATACCCACCCGTTCCCCAGGGGATACTGCAGCCCTGATACGCAGGATTGCTATAAGAGAACAGATGCATAATCGACCAGAAATTCAGGTTAGAACCGATAAAAAACCATTAACTTTATTGGAGCAGCAGCTCTATGTGGTGGAATCCTTGCCTGGTATTGGGCCGGTTAATGCCCGGAAATTAATGGAAGAGTTTGGTTCAGTAAAAGAAATCTTCAATGCCTCCCCCGAAGATTTACAAAGGGTGGATGGGATTGGTAAACAAATCGCCAGAAACATTAAAAAAGTGGTGGATACCAGTTTTAAAAAAATAAATAAAGACCCGAAACAAAGTCTTATTAAATAAAAACCTTAATTTTACGTATATGCTATTAAATTTTATCAGGTGATCAAATTTGAGAATTTTAATTGATGAGAGAGGTAAAAAATACCTTGTTAATGAAGAAAAAGATTTCCAGAGCGACCTGGGGATCATAAAAAAAGAAGCCCTGGAAGAGGCTCAAGCAGGTGATACCCTGCTTAGTCATCTTTCCCGTGAATTTAAGGTAATTAAATCTAACGTAAATGATTTTATAGAGCTCATGGAAAGGAGATGTTCTATTTTGCTTCCCAAGGACATTGGGATAGTTATTTCCTACACTGGTCTGGGTTGCGGTGATAGGGTGGTGGATGCCGGTACCGGGGCAGGGGCTATAGCCTTACATTTTGCCAATGTGGTGGGTGAAAAAGGGAAGGTTTACTCCTATGAAATAAGGGAAGATTTCTCCATAATTGCCCAAAAAAATCTGAATCAATTCGGGATAAAAAATATTGAACTGAAAAATCAGGATGTAAAAGAAGGAATTACAGAGCATGATGTGGATTTAATATTTTTTGATCTACCTAAACCATGGGAAGCTGTTGATATAGCATTTGAAGCTTTAAAAACAGGAGGATGGTTAGCGGTTTATGCTCCTTATATAGAACAGGTCCAGATTCTAAAGAAAATATGCAAAAATGCTGGTTTTGAAGATTTTAATAGCTTAGAATGTATATTAAGAGAAATTGAAGTTAAAAATAAGGGTACCCGACCTAAAACAAGGATGGTGGGACATACAGGTTATCTGGTGTTTTCCCGTAAATTATAAATTAATATATGATTTAAGCAGATTTAATTAAGGGTATAGTTAAAAAGTAAATCAGAAATTATTAAATGTTAATCTTTAGGGAGTCTAATAATGTCTTTTCCTCTAAAAAATATTATTTCTATTAAAGATTTTTCAAAAAGGGATATAAATGAAATTCTTAAATCTGCTGAAGGTTTAGAAGCAGTGGCCAGATCAAAAGAAGAATCAAATAGTCTTACTGGAAAAATATTGGGGATGATGTTTTATGAACCCTCCACCCGAACCAGATTATCCTTTGAAACAGCCATGAAACGATTAAATGGGGGTGTAATTGGTTTTGCTGAAACTGGTGCCAGTTCAGTAACCAAAGGTGAAAATTTAGCTGATACTGCTCGAATGGTTGCTGAATATGCTGATGCCCTGGTAATAAGGCATGATCTGGAGGGTGCGGCCCGTTATGTATCAGATATAGTGGATGTTCCGGTGATTAATGCTGGTGACGGTGCCGGGCAACACCCCACCCAGACCCTGCTGGACCTCTATACCATGCAGAGGATACTGGGGAAAATAAAAGGATTGAAAGTGGCTTTAATAGGTGATTTAAAATATGGAAGAACAGTTCATTCTTTATCATATGCCCTAGGCATGTATGGGGTTAAAATGAGTTTTGTATCTCCAGATGAGCTGAAAATGCCCCGTGGTATTGTACATGATTTAAATCAAAATAATGTGGTGGCCCAGGAAACTTCAGATATTCATGAAGTTCTGGATGAAGTGGATGTGTTATATGTTACCCGAATCCAGAAAGAGCGTTTCCCTGATCCAGAGGAATATTCCCGGATTAAAGGTGCCTATCGAATTGATTGCAACTTAATTAAAGGAAAAGATTTAATTGTAATGCATCCTCTTCCTAAAATGGATGAAATTGCCCATGAAGTGGACCATACACCCTATGGAAAATACTTTGAACAGGCTTTTTATGGAGTGCCTGTGAGAATGGCGATTTTAGAGTCACTGATTAAATCATTTTAATTTTAAAAAAAAATAGAGAATAAATTATTATAAAATAATGCTTCTAAAAAAAAGTAGTTACATACCCCAGATTGCATCTTCCAGGACTATGGTATCACACTGGAGGTCAATGATATTGGTCCTTCCCTTGGCCCTGCCCCTGGAAACTGTGTTAGTGGATATAAGTCCCAGCATTTCCAGTTCATTTATGAAATCAAATATTCTACGGTAAGAAACACTATCTCCCCTTGAAACATCTTTATATACTTCAAAAAGCCTGCCTGATGTGATTTCTTCTTTACGTTTGGTGAGATATAATATGGACTCCAGCACCCGCTGTTGCTGACTGGGTAAGGTCATGATTATATCAGTTATTTTATTATGTTCAATGTAATCCTTAGCTTCCCGGACATAGTCCCCCTGTACAATATCTGATTCTTTCTCATCAGAGAGTTCTCCTGATGTTCTTAAAAGATCCAGAGCATAACGAGCATCGCCTTCTTCTTTTGCTGCTAAAGCAGCACATAAGGGTATGACGTCATCACCTAAAGCTTCTTCTTTAAATGACAATTTAGAACGATCTTCCAGTATGTCCACCAGTTGTTGAGCACCATACGGAGGAAATACAATTTCCCGGTCCCTCAGACTACTTCTAACCCGGGGTTTTATAAATTTTTTAAAGTCCACATAGTTACTTATAGATAAAATAGAAACATTATCAGTCCGGGTTAAAGTGTAAAGTAGCCCATCACCATCATTTCTAAGAAGTATGTCTATTTCATCCAGGACCACCAGTAAAATAAGATCTTTTCCAAATGCATTTTTTTTAAACATGTTCCGGAAAGTATTGATAACTTCTGCTTTAGTCCATCCTCTGTAGGGAACATCTCTTCCCATCTGCTGACATAAACGGGCAATTACCTGGTATTCTGTGGTATAATCAGTGCAACGTATATACTCTGTTCTAATATTCAAATCATTATTTTTAGCTGCTTCTTTAAGTTGCTTCATGGCAAATTTTGCCACTGCTGTTTTCCCGGTTCCGGTTTTACCATAAATAGTGATATCTGGAGGGGTTACACTATTCAAAGCCTCAATCCAGTACTTGGCAATTGATTTAATTTGTTCTTCCCGATGGGGTAGATTATCAGGTAGAAACCTGTGATCTAAAAATTGTTTATCAGCAAAAACCGTCTTTTTATCTCCTAACTCTTCAAATATATTCATACGACCACTCTAAATCAATTAATTAACTAACAAAAGAACAATAGAACCCCCGAACTATTGTCACAAAAACTGAAATAATATTATAAATTATTTAAATAATTAAAAAATATCTTCAACTAGGTTAAGATATCAATTGAAACATTTTCTTCCTTCTTTTAGAAATAAAAATTCATAATAAATAATTATTTCTAATGTAAAAATCCTATTTAACCTATTGCATAATTACAATATAAAGGTATGTTTCAAGTGTAAAAACATTATATGATCTATCAAATAAAACTTTTTATTATTTTTTCAGTAAGTTGATATTAATCATAGAAAAAGGGGACATGTATTTCAAGTGTAAACAAAAAAAAATACCTGTTTTAAATTAAAGATAGAGACATCAATTTCAAGTGTAAATAAAAAAATCAGTGGTTTTTTAAAAAAAAAGATAGAGACCCCTATTTCCACTGTAAATAAAAAAAATTTAAGGGGAAAATGATGAGAGAGAGGTGAATTTCCACTGTAAATAAAAAATATATATAAAGCGAATTTAAGACATACATTTCTACTGTAAAAAAATCTTTTTAATCATTTAATATTTTAAAAAATATTTAAAATAGATTTAATTTAAAATCTAAGATTTTTTAAAGCTTTAAATTAATTAATAAAATATTATTTTTTAATAGTATTTAATATACATTGCCAGTGTAAAGATACTTACTAAATATTAGATCAGAAAAATATATAGTTTAGTATTAATACAATCCATCAAATTTAAAAATAAATACATTGTTTAATTAATATTAAAATTATATGAAAAAAAGTTATAATAAAAATTTTTTTTAGATAATTTTTTACACTTGCAACCTATGTCTTTTTTTAGCCTATAATATTTTTTTTACACTTGCAATGCATCTCTTTATTAATTTCATCATTCATTTTCGTATCTTACACTTGAAATTTACCTCTCTCTTCTAACTTATTTTATTGCAAAAAATATTTTTACACTTGAAACTTACCTCTCTCTTAAATATTTAATTTTCAGGTGAAAATTTTATATAAAGTCATCATTTTTTTATAAAATAACTTATAAATCTTTAATTCATGTATTCAGCACTAAATTGAACCTTAAAACGGTTTTCATGAATTAATAAAACTTATTTTTAAATTATTTTACACTTGAAACTTACCTCTCTTTAGAATTTTGCAGTGGTAAAAAATTAGTTACACTGGCAATGACTTTCTTACTAAAATAAATATGCCGGGAATACAAGGTTTTAATTAAAAAGTAATAGTTAAAAATAAAAAAAATAGGTTATTTAATATTAATTTAAACAAACATACTGTCTGATGGTTGGGATTTACCAGAGGCATTACTTTCTGCAGATCCAAAACTCTCCTGGATTTTCCATAGTCCCTGTAATTTTGCCCTGAAAACTTTTTTTATAACCAGTATCAACCTATCTTTGGTTAAACCATCTTCATAAATTTGATCACTTATAACGTAGCTTTGTAATACATTATCTGGATGCTGAAGCTGGAAATCCACCAAGAAATTATTTAAAGAGAATCTAAAATCCCAGATGAATTTTTCTTTTTCTTTATTATTCAAATTCTGAATTTGGGAGGTATGTTCTGGACTTACATTAGTAGCACATCCAATTACCACCATGTCTTCTTTCCCCTTGGGCTGAATGACATCTATTACATGTCCCTCAGGGTAATTGACAATAAAATGAAAATTAGAATTTTCATCAGGTATTTTTTTCTTAAAAAAACCTTCATCAGCCAGCCATTTTAAAATTGTATTTTCCATATTTGACATTCACTCACCACATCCTGATTATTAATATTTCTATCTCCACTCATATACATTTAAGCATAGCCTTAATAAGGTACTGCCCTCTAAAAATTGTGTATGGAATTAATCTTTTTAATAATATTTTCCGGTGCCATTGCACTGGATTTGACACTGGGGGAGTTACCCGTAACCATACATCCTGTGGTATGGATGGGAAAATTGATAAGCTATCTAAAAACTTTCTTAATTAAGATCCCCTCTAATTTTTCCGGAGTAATCCTCACCATACTCCTCATTATAATATTTATAGTTCCTTTAATTACACTATTAAACATCTTAAGTTTCAATCTACTAACTTACATCATGTTTTCCATGGTACTGCTTTCTACCACTTTTTCCATTAAATTCCTTATAATTTCTATAGTGAAGATCAAGGAAGACTTAAATCATGATTTAGAAAAATCCCGCCAATCAATGTCTTTTCTGGTAAGTAGAGATACAAAATCACTTTCAAAAGAGGAGATTGTTTCTGCTGCTATTGAAACATTAAGTGAAAACATAACTGATTCGGTGGTATCCCCTTTATTTTACACAGTTATATCTGGTCTTCCGGGGGCCTTTATTTACAGGATAATAAATACACTGGATGCTATGGTGGGATATAAAGATGAAGAAAACTATTTGATTGGTTATTTTCCGGCTAAAGTGGATGATATTTTAAATTACATTCCTGCACGCTTTTGTGGAATTATTCTGGTATTTTCATCATTAATTTTAGGATTTAACTGGAAAAACAGCTGGGAAGTGATGATTAAAGATGCTCGAAATACACCCAGCCCCAATTCAGGATATACCATGGCAGCAGTAGCTGGTGCTCTTGAAATAAGCCTGATAAAACAAGGGGTTTATAAACTGGGATCACCTCAAAGAGATTTAAATCCAGAAACAATTAATGATGCTATAAAACTAACAAAATTAACTATAATCATTTCTATAATATTATTAATAGCAATACATGTTATTTTATTGATTTTAGTTTCTAATTATACTTTAATTTGACTTACAATGTTTATATATTAAAATTTTTCAGTTATTACCTATATTCTCAGGGAAGATAGGCAGGGATTATATACTGCCTGCTATAAATTATTGGAAAGATGAAAATTGCAATTTTAAGTGTAACTTCTTCTGGGAGAGAACTTGCCCCGGAATTAAAGAACATTTTAATAGAGGATCCTCTGGTAATTCAAGTGGATACTTTTCATAAAAAGGTAAAACATAATTTAAAAGAAACTTTCAGTTCTTATGATTATATAGTGGGAATTATGGCCACGGGAATAATGATTAGATCCATCTGCCCACTTCTAAAAAGTAAAACCACCGATCCGGGTATTCTGGTTATGGATGAAAAAGCTGAACATGTAATAAGTCTTCTATCCGGCCACTTAGGAGGGGCAAATGATCTAACCTTAAAAATTGCATCATTAATCGGGGCGCGAGCCGTTATAACCACTTCAACTGATATTAATCAAAAAATAGGTATAGATACTCTGGCTTCCAGGTATTTCTGGGAAATTGAAAACCCGGAACTTATTGTTGATTTTAATCAATCCCTCCTAAATGGGGAAAAAATTGGGTTATTCAGTAATACCTGTATTTGCTATATTTTTGATAATCCCAAAGTGGGTGGAAGTTATTATTTACTAAATAAAAAAAATTCAGGGACCATAATTCCCTCCCTATTAAATATAATCAGATAGGAGCCATAATTTCTGATAAAATAATTTACATGACTCCTAAAAAAGTAGTGGTGGGGTTGGGAAGTAGAAAAGGGGTCACCCAATACCAAGTACTTCAAGCCATAAAAGATACTCTGGAGAATCTAAAATTGCCCCTAAATCGGGTGGATTTAATTGCCACCGGGGAAATGAAGAGTAATGAAAAAGGTATTATTGAGGCAGCTTCCTATTTAGCAGTTCCTCTGAAAATTGTGTCTTTTAATGAACTTAAAAGTTTTAAATCCTCCCAGTGTTCCACTTCACCTCTGGTGGAAAGTAAGTTTGGAATAAAAGGGGTATGTGAGCCATCCGCCCTTATAGCAGCTGGTGAAAAATCAAAACTAATCATTAAAAAGGTTGCTCGTTATAAAGTTACTGTTGCTGTTGCTATTTCTAATTAAATGAGATTGTATTAAAAATATTTTATTTTCAGCCTGTAATAACCTGGATTAAATTTATACCAAAACCTTTTTAAATCATGTTATATAAACCACAATGGATATACTCTAATTAAATTAAATTAATTTAATATTTTTCTAGATTTTATATGGAGGAGTTATTATGAGTAATAGTACATTTAATCGCGTTTCTGAGATATTAAAACATATTATGGAAGACACCAGTGTTCCACGAAACATAAGAAGAGCAGCAGAAGAATCCAATGATATTTTAAGCAAAAAAGACGAAGATTCAACAGTAAGGGCCAGCACGGTCATATCCATTCTGGATGAAATAAGTAATGATCCCAATATCCCTATACATGCCCGAACTTTAGTATGGGAAATACTCAGTGAATTAGAGTCAATTAGAAACTGATTTTTTTATAATAATTAGTTTTTAGCTTATTTTAACTTGGATTAATTTTAAATTTTACCTCCCAGTTGATGACATACAAATTGAGTTTTGGCAATTTCTTCTACAAATTCAGCCAGAGCTCCCGCTTCTTGTGTATTTTTTCCAACAGCAACTACACCATGGTTTTTTAAGATAATAACATCTTCATTTTTTATTATTTTTGAAACATTTTCTGCTAATTCCGTACTACCGGGATTGTAATAAGAAATTTCAGCCAGGTAGGGATTAATTATGGGTCCAAATCCTTCCATTCTTTTAATTTTTTTCTCTGAAAATGAAAAACCCGTGGCATAGGGGGAATGGGTATGTACAATCCCCTGAATATCAGGACGTGCTTCATAAATCTTAAGATGTAAAACTAATTCCGAGGATGGTTTACAGTTATTGAGGGATTCACCCTTCATATTCACCAGGGCAATATTTTTATTACTTACCCGGGATAATGAAACCCCGGTAGGAGTAATAGCCACCACATCTTTCTGAGGGTTCTTAAATCTGGCACTCACATTTCCTGCTTTTCCAGATACAAGATTTCTATCAAAAATATATTTTGATGTATCTAACACACTTTTAAAGAGTTCTATCATAGTTTAATCCTCATAAACATTAATTTTTTTAAATTACGTATCTCCACTTAAAAAATTTTAAAAAAATCAAATTCTTAGATTAAAACAATCTTATTTTATTAAAATTTTAAAACCTTAAATACTCCCTGGTGCAGTACTGGAACTTCTCCACAGGTAGGTACGATGTTATATATTTTCTGGAATTCAGTCTGGGATTGGAAGGTACCGGAATTAATCAGATGCACGCCTTTGTATCTTTTATAAGAGTTTATATGCACGTGACCGGTGTGTAGCACATGAGGAATTTCATCAATTACCAGATGATCCTCTAATTCTGATGCTAAAGGAGTTCGTTCTCCATATATCGGAGCAATATGCCGTTTTTCCATCAACTCTTTCATTATAAGGTCTGATTGCTCGTGTGACATTCCTTTTACTGTCATGGCTATATCATCAAAACTTCTACCATGGTAGATAAGAGTTTTTAATCCATCCAGGCTAACCAGGGCTGGATTGGATACAAATTCCAAATTCTTTAACTTATAAA
>Ga0180017_100324_pt1 | contig 17820 bp, 12 predicted proteins | sample KR46_S_MetaG_FD_129674 | JGI IMG/M metagenome (GOLD analysis project Ga0180017, IMG submission 129674) | Groundwater microbial communities from the Olkiluoto Island deep subsurface site, Finland - KR46_S_MetaG | ecosystem: Environmental > Aquatic > Deep subsurface > Groundwater | place: Finland...
CACTACCGGTGAAACCTCAACCCTGACCGATGATGAGCATTTAGAACTGCTGCGCGATGCCGGCAAGTACATTAACGGTCGGGTACCCTTTGTGGCCGGAACCGGTAGTAATGATACCGCCTACTCAATTATGCTGTCTAAAGAAGCCGAGCAGGCTGGCGCCGATGCCGCCCTGATCATTAACCCCTATTACAACAAGTCGACCCAACGCGGAATCATCGCCCATATTTCGGCGATTGCCAATGCCATTACCATTCCGGTAATTATTTACAATGTGCCCAGCCGTACCGGCCTGAACATTGAGGTCTCAACCATTAAAGAACTGAGCAAAATCGCCAATGTCGCGGCCGTTAAAGAAGCCAGTGGCGATATCAGCCAGGTTACCGAAATCGCCCGAGTCTGCGGCGATGATATTGATATTTACAGCGGCAACGACGACCATTTGCTGCCGATCCTGTCCGTTGGCGGCAAGGGCGTGATCTCAGTCTCGGCCAATATTATTCCTGCCGAGATGCACGAGCTGGTGACCAGCTTTATGGCCGGCGATCTAAAAAGAGCCCGCGAGCTGCAATTTAGCACCAACCTGGTTAACCGGGCGATGTTTTATGAAACCAACCCGATTCCGATAAAAACGGCGATGGCTCTGATGGGGCTAGATTCTGGCGAAATGCGACTGCCACTAATCGAAATGGAAGAATCCAACAAAGCAAAATTGATTGCCGATTTAAAAACCTACGGCTTATTATAGGAGGCGATGATGATTAATATTTTACTCAGCGGCGTCTCCGGAGCGATGGGCGGCACCCTGCAACAGATTATCGCCGCCAATCCCGACACCCAGGTGGTCGCAGGCTTTGATCAACAGACCAACACCAGCCTGCCCTTTCCGGTTTACACCGATCTGGCAGCTTGCACCGAAGCAATTGATGTGATCATCGATTTTTCACACTTTGCCGCCTTCCCGAAAATTTTCGGGTTTGCTAAAAGTAACAAAATCCCGATTGTGATCGCCACCACCGGCCTGTCTGCCGACGATCTGGCCGCCATTGAAGCAGGCTCGCAAGAATTTCCGGTTTTTAAAACCGCCAATCTGTCTTTGGGGATCAATCTGATTGCCAAGATGCTCACTGAAATGGTCGCCAAGCTCGAAAGCGGCTTTGACATTGAAATCATTGAAAAGCACCACAACAAAAAAATTGACGCCCCCAGCGGCACCGCTTTACTCTTGGCCGACGCCATCAACGCAGGCCTTGAAAGCAAAAAAGACTACTGCTTTGGCCGCTATGGCCGCGATGCCAAACGCACCGAAAACGAACTGGGCATCCACGCCATCCGCGGCGGCACCATCCCCGGCGAACATTCGGTAATCTTCGCCGGCAACGACGAGATCATCGAGGTCAACCACATGGCGCTTTCCAAAAAAGTCTTCGCCGAAGGCGCCGTCAAAGCCGCCCAATACCTGGTCGGAAAGGCGCCCGGCCTCTACGACATGGCCATGGTCGTCAACGACTGATTCAATCGGATAAACACGAAGTATGCACCAGTACCGACAATTGTTACATCATGTTGTACGCATCGGAGCGGACACGGCGTAGCCTGTCCGAATCCGTAGCGAACAACAGATTAACAATTGGTCGGTACGGTAGTTGCAGGACTACCCCCCATCATTCCAGATAAGAAAGGATCATATAACAGTCGATTAATCATAACTGCTACTGATTTAGAGGTTAATCCCATGCACATAGTTGTTCAGAAATACGGTGGCACCTCGGTTGGTTCCACCGAACGGATTTTAAATGTTGCCAAGCGCATCATCGCCAAGAAAAATAGCGGCCACCAGATTGTCGTGGTCGTTTCGGCGATGGGCAAAACCACTGATGAACTGGTCAAGCTGGCCTATGCCATCAATCCCGCCCCATCCAAACGGGAGCTCGATCGGCTGCTATCAACCGGCGAGCAGATTTCCATTTCGCTGCTGTCGATGGCACTGCAGTCACTCGGCTACGATGCCATTTCTTTTACCGGCCCCCAGGTCGGTATCCGCACCAGTGGCCGTCATACCAAATCGCGGATTGCCGGCATTGATACCACTAAAATTTTGGAATCATTAAACGCCGAAAAAATTGTCATCATTGCCGGCTTTCAGGGCGTCAACGAAAATGATGACGTCACCACCCTGGGTCGCGGCGGCTCTGACACCAGTGCTGTTGCGTTGGCCTGTGTTCTCGATGCCCCCTGCGAAATCTACACCGATGTTGAAGGCATTTACGGGGTTGATCCCCGACTTTATTCCAAAGCCAAGAAGCTTGACGCCGTCTCTTATGAAGAAATGTTAGAAATGGCTAGCCTCGGCGCCGGCGTCATGCATCCCCGGGCAATTGAGCTGGCCAGTAAATATGAGACCCCCATCTGGGTGGCATCCAGCGAATTTGAGCTTCCGGGAACGATCATAAAAAAAGGAGAAAAAAGCATGGAAGGACAATCCATCACCGGCGTGGCGATTGACAATGATGAAATCATGATTACCATTCGTGATATTCCCTTTGACACGAATATCACCTCGCAATTTTTTAGTCAATTTGCCACCAAAAGTATTAACATCGATATGATCAGCCAAAGTGCTCCGATTGATGGTCTTATAAATATTTCATTTACCGCACCAGCTTCAGATCTCGATGATGCGAAAAAGATTCTGACTACTTTTCATGAAAAACATCCCGGGATCGGGGTCATTATTGATGAAAATATTTCAAAACTGTCGGTTGTCGGCATTGGTATGCGCAGCCAGTCGGGGGTCGCAGCCAAATTTTTTCAGCTATTAGCCGACAACAACATTCAGATGCTGATGATTACCACCTCAGAAATCCGCATCAGTTGTATCATTCCCTCAGTTGATAAGGATATCGCGGTCACCGCCACTGCCGAAGCCTTTGAATTATAAGATTCACGATAAGAATCATCAGCAATTCATCCGTACAATCCCCAATTACAGGTAAAAATAAGTCCGCAAGCCAAACCGAAAGTTTGGATTGCGGACTTATTTAATGAAAAAGCTTTTTCTTATTCTTTAGCATGACGAGGGTTCTTCGAGACAATATCAATGGCTCGGGTCAGTTCACTAGTCAGATCGGCCTTATGCTGAGTCGTCATTTCATCAATTTTTGAAAACAGCAGCCCTTCATGGGTTACAAAGTAAGCTGGTTTTAGCTTATTGAGCGCAATGGCCTTAATATCTTCGATGCACATTTCGCAGCGGCATAGATCCGGATACTGTTCGAGCATATGCGGTAAAAATGAATCAACCGCATCCTCCATATAATTTTTTAACATCTCTTCTCCTCCAAAGTTTATCGATATCGTTGTTTTATTGTGATTTAGTTAAACGGATACTTCTACTCCCTAGTATACTATTAAAACAACTCTATTTCAACCGTTTTCAGTTCGATATTTGATATTTGCTTTTCAGTCGCAAATCAAAAATATTTCAAATCAGACAAACCTGGTTTTTGCCATTTTTCTTGGCCTGGTATAAGGCCTGGTCGGCGCGATATATGATGCTGTAGACCGTCGCATCATCACTAAAAACAGTGACCCCTAAACTGATGGTGATGTGCTGGTGTTCGAGAAATTGTTTCTGACAGACCCCTTGTCTGATTTTTTCAGCCAGTTTCATTGCCCCCGAAGCATCGGTATCCCGGAGAATGATCATAAATTCCTCGCCACCCCAACGGCCGATCAGATCAGCAGACCGGATCATGGCTTTAAAAAGCTTGGCCAGTTCAAACAATACCAGATCGCCAGCCAAATGTCCAAAACAATCATTGATCTGTTTAAAGTCGTCAATATCGATCATGATCAAGGCAAAGGTTGCGGCTCTTGTTTTAGCACGAGACAATTCATGCTCGAGCGTATCATCGAGTTTTACCCGATTATAGAGGTTGGTCAGTTTATCGGTTTCTGCAAGTTCAATGATTTTTTTGCGAATTTTCACTTTATCGGTAATATCGCGGCTAATCGCCAGAAGTTCCCGAAAGTTATTGTGTTCATCATAAATGCCCGATAAGACGGTATCGGTATAAATACTTACACCATCCTTACGAACCTGGCGTTGCTCAAAATTGAGATGATCAAAGCGCTGACCCTTTTCAACCATGGCTTTAATCCGCATCCTCTGACGATCCATCTCTTTTTGTACCCCCGGCAGAAAATAGCCGATTTCACGATAATGGTTTTTAACTTCATCCGGCGTATAGCCAGTCATTTTTTCAACCGATGGACTGATATAGGTAAAATTACCGGACAAATCCACCGTTGCAATAATGTCGCTGGCATTTTCAGTCATCAGACGATGACGTGCTTCACTGTCTCTGGTCATCTTTTCCCACAGTTTGATACTTCGCAGGCTCTCTTTCAGTTCTAAAAAGTCAGCATCACCCTCAGCGATCTCAGGGATGTCATGGTCTTGTACTTTATTATTTAAAATTGCATTAACATAGTTAATCATCGCTCTAGCATCATTACTTAACATGGTTTATATGACCTTCCCCTCACTTAGCTGTTTTTTGATAGTTCGAAGTATTATATCATAAAAAATATCATAAAAATCTTAATGTTCTATTCTTCTCCATACTTAGTTTTATCGGCTATCGAGTCAAACAGCTTAGCCATTTTCGCATTTAATTGAAATTAGTTTTAAATCGAATTTAATTGTAAATCGAAATTAGTTTAACAGCATTTATTTTTTTAATCGATCCAATTATGCGTTATTTTCTTTACTTTAGTGGCTTCACTCGTTAGAATTAATGTAACCATTAAAGATCCTTTGTCTCATTAAGCCAGATTTTCTTAAGAAATGAGCCCGATGATCACCCCTAACTCAAAATTATTCACTCTGGAAGGATCAATGACACATGAAAAATTTCAACAACAACCAAGCCGATGCTACGATCAGCCAAAGCCTTTCATACTTTTCCAGCATTTTGGCCGGCCTGGAAACCGATTCAAACCCGATTTATGATTTTCCCCAAAAGATCAGTCAGCAGGCCGCTCCCAATCAGTCGATTAGCAGCGATTTTTCGCGGATCTTTACCCCCACTGCCTTAACCGCTTTGCTTGCTACTAGTAAGGTAAGCGCCAAGGTGTTTTTTTTAGCGGCATTTTCTTATAGCCTGGCTAAGTTTAGCGGCCAGGATGAAAGTCTTTTTTGCATTTCACCGGTTGATAACCGCGACAGAATGCTGCCACTATATCTTAAAATCAATGAAGACCAGCGCGTTTTTGAATATCTCGATGGTGTTCAGACCATTTATCAGGAAACCATCCGCCAGACTGCCTGCTCCTTTGAAAAACTGGCTGCGGAGCTCGATCTCAAAGCCGATCTGCGCTTTGTTTTTGAAGCGCCCTCAGCAGCACCGCCGGATCTGGGTCATGCCCATCTGGCGGTCGTTATTTCAGCCAAAGGCGACAGCTATGAAATGCGCCTGCACTACCGTGGTGACTTATATCAGGAAGCTACCATCCGCAGCTTTGCTGATCTTTTTGAAAATACCATCCGCGGTTTTCTAAGTCAAAGCAAGTTATCTGAGATAAGCCTGATTTCAGCTGCCGACCAACTGCGCTGTGACGCCTTCAATCGTACCGCTGTTGCTTACGACACCAGCCTGACAATGGTTTCGATGCTGCGCCAACAAGCAAAGAAAACACCAGATCAGGTCGCGCTGGTCTATCAGGATATCCGATTGACCTATGGGCAACTCGATACCGTCACCGACCGGCTGGCCAAGCACATTAAGAGCTTTGGCATCGGCCGGGAGGATATTGTCCCGATTCTGGTCGCCAAAAGCGAGTTTATGACGATTGCCGCGATTGCCGTGCTTAAAGCCGGAGCCGCCTATCAACCGCTCGATCCATCCTATCCGATCGACCGCCTGGGCTTTATGATCAAGGATACCAGCGCCCGACTGCTGATTGCTGATCAGGCGATGCTGGTGCTGGTGCCTGATTATCCCGGCCAGGTGATTCTCACCTAAGACATCAACGGCCTGGAAGATTGTGATATCGTGCTTGAAGACCCGCGCCCTGAAGATCTGATGATCATGCTCTACACCTCCGGCTCGACCGGAGTACCCAAGGGGGTGATGCTCGAACACCGCAACCTGGTCTGTTTCTGCCACTGGTACAACCGCTACTATGAGCTGGATGAGAGCGCCCGGGTGGCGGCCTACGCCAGTTTTGGTTTTGATGCCAATATGATGGACACCTATCCGGTGCTGACCGTCGGCGGAACCCTGCATATCATCGCCGATGAGATCCGCCTTGATTTGTTGCGTCTTAATGACTATTTTGAAGCCCATGGCATCAGTCACGCTTTTATGACCACTCAGGTGGGTCGTCAGTTTGCTGATACGATCAGCAATAATTCTCTCAAACACTTGTCTGTCGGAGGTGAAAAGCTGGCGACGATTCACCCGCCCCGCTACCATTTTCATAACATTTATGGTCCCACTGAAACCAGTATCAATGTCACTATTTTTTTAGTCGATCGCGACTATGATAATATCCCCATCGGTAAGGCTTTGGACAATGTCAAGCTCTATATCCTCGACCGCTATAAGCGGCAGCTGCCGATTGGTGTCCCCGGCGAGCTGTGTATTGCCGGGATGCACGTGGCCAGGGGTTATTTAAATCGCCCAGAAGCTACCGCCGCGGCCTTTGGTGCCAACCCCTTTGATGATTCGGAGCCTTACGACCGAATCTATTATTCTGGTGATATTGTCCGCTATCTGCCCGATGGCAATATTGAATTTGTCGGCCGTCGCGATGCCCAGGTCAAAATTCGCGGTTTCCGGGTCGAGCTGACTGAAATTGAAGCGGTGATCCGCCAGTTCCCGGGCATTAAAGACACCACCGTCGTCGCCTATGATGATCCCAGCGGCGTTAAATACATTGTCGCCTATGTGGTGACTGCAGCGCCGGTCGACATTGCCGCCCTCAACGCCTTTATTGAGGCTGAAAAACCCCCCTATATGGTGCCGGCGGTAACCATGCAACTGGAGGCGATCCCGCTCAACCAGAACCTCAAGGTCAATAAGAAAGCCCTGCCCCAGCCGGTAAAGCAACAGACTGACTTGACTCTGCCGCAAAACCCGACCCAGCAGCAAATCTTTGACTGCGTCGCTAAAATTCTCGGTCATGACCAGTTCGGTATCAACACCGACCTCCATGAAGCCGGCCTGACTTCGATTGGCACTGTGACCCTGAACGTACGGTTGGCGCAGCTGTTTGGGGTGGTCGTCAAGAGCCGGGATCTAAAGACCCATCACACCGTCGCCCAGCTGGAAACCTTCCTGACCGCCGCCACAGCCGCCGCCCCGACCACCGCCGCGACCAAAAAGAACGCCTACCCGCTGACCCAAACCCAGATGGGGCTGTTTGTCGAATCGATGGCCAAACCGAACGAACTGCTTTACCATATTCCCTTTTTGTTTAAGCTCCATCCGGATGTCGATCTGGGGCGGCTTAAACATGCGATCGAAGCGACTATTGCTGCCCATCCCTATATTAAAACCCGCTTCTATATGGACGATGCCGGCGAAATTATGCAGCGGCGCCGCGATAACGATCCCTTTACGCTGCGGATTAAAGACTATCTGGAGATCGAAAAACTGATCACTCCCTTTAAGCTGGTTGAAGGCCGGTTATTTAATGCTGCTCTATATCAAACCATAACCGGCAACTATTTCTTTATCGATATCCATCACAGCATCTGTGACGGTAGCTCGCTAGTGATTCTAATTGAAGATATTAACCGTGCCTATGCCGGCGAAGCGCTGAGCCCGGAAAGCTACAGTGGTTTTGAAGCCGCCCGGGACGAACAGCAAAGCCGCGCCGGGGCCGATTATCAGCGCGCCAAGGCCTATTACGGGGCGCTTTTGGACGGCTGCGAGACCAACTTCTTACCCGCACCAGACAAAAACGAGGCCGTCAAAAGCCTCGGTCAAGTAAACCTGGTGCCGGCTAGTCTTGATGTTGCCGCGGTGACCAACTATTGCGACGCCCATAAGATTACCGCCAATGCCTTTTTTGTCGGCCTCTTCGGCTATCTTTTAGGCCGCTACAACCATAGCGATCACAGCGTCTTTACGACCATCTACAACGGCCGCAGTGATTCCCGGACGGCCCGCTCGATCGGGATGTACGTCAAAACTTTGCCAGTTTACTGTCGGCTTGAGACTTCGGCAACGGCGCTCTTTATGGCCACCAAAAACCAGCTACTCGATAGCATGGATCATGATAGCTATTCCTTTGCCGAAATCAGCCGCGCCTTTGGTATCAGCGCCGAGGTGATGTTTGTTTATCAGGGTGATAATTTTGAGTTTGACAACCTTGCCGGTCTGCCGACCCAAGCCCAGGAAGTCATCAGCGAAGGGATCATCGCGGCGATTTCGGTGGAAGTGTCAATCCGCGAGGGTCGCTACCATTTCCGCGCCAACTTCGAAAGCAATCTTTATGAAGATAGCTCCATCAACGCCCTGCTTGAGAATCTCGCCCTGGCCGCCCAACAGGCTCTGGTTACCGACGATTTGGATCAGATTAAACTGCTCTTTGATGAGCAGCGCGAGATGGTCGATGATCCCCGCTTTTACGGCCACACCTTTGTCGATCTGTTTGTTGCCGCCGCCGCCCAATACCCCGATCACCCGGCTGTCCAGGATCGCAAGGGTAGCATCAGCTATGCCCAGCTCGATGCCGCCTCGGATGCCCTGGCCGTCCAGCTGCTGGCCGCCGGAGTTAAGAAAGAAGACTTTATCGGAGTTCTGTCCGGCCGGACCCGGGAATTTATCATCGGCGTTATTGCCGCCATGAAGGCCGGCGCGGCCTATGTGCCACTAGACCCCGAATATCCCGAAGACCGGCTCCAATACATGATGGCCGATTCGGCTGCCGATATTCTGCTTTATGTCGATGAATACCAAAAGCTGAGCCGGTTTTTTACCAACCAGACCATCAACCTCGACACCGTCACCGCCAGCGGCTTTCCCCTGCCGGATAAAAGCTGGGCGGCCGACAAAGCAAAGGGCGAAGACCTGGCCTATATGATCTATACCTCCGGCTCGACCGGAAAACCCAAGGGCGTGATGATCAGCCACAGTAATCTGAGTAACTTAATTTACAATGAAAGCCTGGCCCGTAAGCTCAATGAAAACACCAAGTGTGCCCAGTATTCCAGCTTTTGTTTTGATGCCTCGGTGCTGGGAATTTTCCCGACCCTGGCTAATGGTGCTTGCCTCTACCTGTTTGCCGAAGACGTCCGCAAGGATGCCATTCAGGTCTGCGAAATTTTAAAAGCAGAGGCCATCAACGTGGTCCTGATCCCGACCCAGATGGGCGAGATCATCATCGACAATCTGACCGACGGCGGTAGCCTGACCCATTTCATCGTCGGCGGCGAAAAACTAAAACATTACTACGACCGTCCCTATACCGTCGTCAATGCTTATGGCCCCACTGAAAGCACGGTGGTCTCGACAATTTTTAACGTTGATCACGAATACCACAATATCCCGATTGGCAAATCGCTGATCAATGTCTTTTCCTATATCGTTGATGAACAAATGAATCAGGTGCCGGTGGGGATGCCGGGAGAGCTTTGCCATGCTGGCCGCCAGATTAGCCGGGGCTATCATAATCTGCCGGACAAAACCGCCGCCGCCTTTGTCAATAATCCTTTTACCAACGGTGACCAAGACCGAGTGCTCTACCGCACCGGCGATATGGTGCGCCGCCGCGGTGACGGCCTGATTGAGTACATTGGTCGGATTGATTCACAGGTTAAAATACGCGGCTACCGGATTGAACTGAGTGAAATTGAAGGCGCCATGAGCGCCCATCCCGGGATCAAAGAAACCGCGGTGACTGTTTTAGAGCAGGCCGGTAATCAATATATTGTCGCTTACTACACCCGACCCGAGGGCCAAATCGACCCCAAGGTCTGGCATCATCTGCTGTTGTCGCAGCTGCCCGAGTATATGATCCCCAGCTTTTATGTCCATCTGGCGGCAATGCCAGTGACCCCCGGCGGCAAGGTCGATAAAAAAGCCCTGCCCCAGCCCGAAACCGGAATCAAAATTGCCGACTATCTGGCTCCCGAAACAGCGCTGGAAAAACAGCTGGTCGAAATTTTTAGTGCCACCCTGGGGCTTGAGACCGTCTCGGTACTGGATGATTTCTTTGCCATCGGCGGCACCTCGATTTCGGCTACCAAGGTGGCCATGAAGTGCCTGAGCCAGCAGATTCCGCTGGCCTACGCGGATATCTTTGAGTATAAAACGGTTCAGAAACTGGCCGCCTTTATTGAAAAGGATCAGGCCAAAGCAATTGACCCGACCGATCTAATTGTCAACTTTGACTACCCGAGCCTGACCTCGGTGCTGGCCAAAAACGATGTTAGCAATTTGGCCAGCCTGGCCACCAGCCCGCTGGGCGATATCATCTTAACTGGCGCGACCGGCTTTCTGGGTACCCATGTCCTTAAGGAGTTTATCGATCATTATGAGGGCAAGGTGACCTGCTTTATCCGCAAGGGCAAGGCGCGGTCGCTGGAACAGCGCATTAAAACAATGCTGGTCTACTATTTTGACCGTGATTATGAGGAGCTTTTTGGCAAGCGGATTTTCTGTGTTGAGGGTGATATCACCAAGCCAGACAGCCTGACCGCGCTTGAAAGCAGTGGGGCTGACACCGTCATTAATTGTGCCGCCTGCGTTAAGCATTTTGTGGCTGATGATACCCTCGAAAAAATCAATGTTCGGGGGGTTGAAAACCTGATTGCTTTGTGCCAAAAAACCGCCATGCAACTGATCCAGGTATCGACCGTCAGCATTGCCGGTGAAGGTAAAAACGGCTGCCCACCAGCCGATAAACGGATTAAAGAAAACGAGCTCTACTTTGGCCAGAGCCTTGAGAACGCCTATGTTCATTCCAAGTTTCTGGCCGAACGGGCAGTTTTGGCTGCCGTCGCCAAGGGCGACCTGGTCGCTAAAATTATGCGGGTGGGCAATCTGATGAGTCGTAACAGCGATGGCGAATTCCAGATCAACTTTCTCCATAATGGCTTTATGCGCGGCTTGAAGGGTTATAAGATTCTCGGCAAATTTCCGCTTAGTGGCTTAAGCCAGCCGGTCGAGTTTTCACCGATTGACCTGACCGCCCAGGCTATTTTAAAACTGTCGGAAAGCAACCCGGAGTTGATGGTCTTTCATCCCTACAATAACCATACGGTGTTCATGGCCGATGTCCTAAAAGAAATGACCGCCTACGGCTTTGACATCGAAATCGTCAGCGATCGTGATTTTGACGCGGCTTTGCAAGCCGGCATGGCTGACCCCGAGGTGGCGCCGGCAATTTCTGGGCTGATTGTCTATCTGACTAGCGATACCGTTAATAACATCTACCCGATTGATCCGACTAACTTGTTTAGTTCGGAAGTATTGTATCGGATTGGCCACAGCTGGCCGATTACCAACGAGACCTATATGCATAAATCGATAAAAGCCCTCGATGGGCTGGGGTTCTTTGATATTGACGAGAATTAACCGCTGCTAAATTTAATAAGCTTGGGTATCTCTTGAAAGTTTACAAACAAACACAGGCAATAGACCAGAAATTAATTGGTCTTATTGCCTGTGTTTAATTTATAGATCTATTTATCTGTCATCTTACTAATCGTGTTTTGTTCGTTTTCCTGAAAATTATTCAAGTTTTTTAGAACTTCGTAGTTGAGATGGGCTTATTTGTATCGGCTAGAAAGTGTTTTTCCCAATACGTTCGGATATTTGTATTAATATTAACTAAATCCTGGGTTACCGCCTTTTGGGGATTCTCAAAAATTTCAGCGGCACTATTTTCTTCGATAATTTTACCCTTACTCATCACCATAATTCTGTCACATATCTGTGTCGCCAGTAAAACATCATGCGTTACCATCAGAAAAGCTGTTTGTTTTTGCTTGGAAATTTTGTTTATTACCGCAGCTATTTCGCTCTTGACTTCCTGATCAAGCATCGATGTCGGTTCATCCAACAACAGCAAGGTTGGTTTTATAATCAACGCCCTGGCTATACCGACACGCTGACGTTCGCCACCACTTAATTCTTGAGGTAGCCGCTTCCCATAAACACTTCGGGATAGGTTCACAAAACTAAGAACCTCGTCGACATCATTAAGACAATCTCTAAAGCGCTTTTTTCGCTTTAAAAAAATAAGCGGTTCAGCAACTGCTTTTTCAACTGACATTGTTGGACATAGCGAGGAATATGGATCCTGACCAACAAAACCAAGTGATTCAGATCGGCTTACCATGCCCTTGTCCGGTTTTAAAAGACCTAAAATAAGCTTCAATAATGTCGTCTTGCCACTACCACTGGTGCCAATGATTCCTAGTGATTCGCCTTCATGCAATTCGAAGGATACCCCATCCACAGCCGCTATCGTTTCTCTGGTTTTACCATTATTGCGATAGAATTCTTTGCTGACCTGATTAACTTCTAAACAACTCATTTGATTTCAACCATCCTGTCCGATATGTTGTTGCCCAGTTCAGCATCATGGCTGATAAACAATATTGTCATATCCATCGTTTTTTTTAACCGCAGAATTGTCCCCAGCACATCAGCCTGAATTTTTATGTCCAAACCTGTCGTTGCTTCGTCGAGGATCAGAATTTTGGGGGAATGAACCATTGCTAGTGCAATGGCCGCTCTTTGTTTCATTCCGCCACTCATTTCATGGGCATAACATCCGAGCACAGATTTCTCCAGATGAACCATTTCCATTAATAACGACTCCTGATCCTGCAACTTTGTTTTTGTAATGTTCTTATTTTTCAGCCACATCATTTCACGCAGCGTTTGCCTGATGGTATAAACCGGATTAAATAAATTCATCGAAAATTGCGGAACCAGTGCAATCTCATGCCAACGAATCATTTTCATTTTTTCTTCAGAAACGCCTAACAGATCGACGTTGTCATAGAAAATGTTACCGACAGCCCGAGCGTCATAATTTTCCAGCATTCCCATAATGCTAGCTACAATTGTGCTTTTCCCAGAACCAGATGGCCCGCGCAAACACAAAATTTCGTTTTGGTACAGGTTTAAATTAAATCCATTAATGACTGGTTTTTCAGTGTTCGGATACCAAACCGATAATGCTTTGATTTCTAGGATTGATTGGTTCATAACTTATCCTCCATGCGGGCATCATTTCTTTCTTCAAAACTGTAAGCAACCATCATCAAAGCCATACTGACTAAACAAATGCATAATCCCGGCGGGATGATCCACCAAATCCACGAACCGGTCAGCAGTGCGTTACTTGACTGGGCATAATAAATGATTGATCCCCAGCTTTTTGCCGCGGGATTACCCAAACCTAAAAAACTCATCGATGACTCTGCCAAAATGCCGGATTTTACACGGATTATCCCGCGATAAAATATCAGTGGTAATAATTCCCTAAACACATGGTACCTGATCACATAGAAATCACTTGCACCCATACCTTGAATCATATGAATATAGTTGCTTCCTTTTATTTTGATCGTTTCTGAACGTAAAATACGTGCTACCACAGGCCACGACATCACTCCTAAAATAATTGACATACTCCAGACACTTCCCTTAGAAAATGCTGCCAGAATAATAACTACTGGCAAAAAAGGAATGGTAAGAAAAACGGTCGTGACTTTCATAAGGATCCGATCAAGTTTCCCACCAAACCACCCCGACATTACGCCAACCAAGACTGCAATGGTCATCGCTATGGTCGCTGACAATAGTCCTACTGCCAAAGAGTTGCGCGTTCCATAAATTAATTCGCTAAAAATATCCTGGCCAATGTCATTTGTTCCCAGCCAATGCTCGGCACTCGGTCTTGCAAAAGTCGTCCCTACCTGTTCGTATGGCGAATAGGGTGCTAACGACTCTGCAAAAACGGCAATTAGAACCAATAGCACCAAAATCGTCACGCCAATGCTGCCAATTATTTTACTTCTCATCGGCACCCTCCAGCGAAGGATCTAATTTTCGATAGCATAGATCCGCTAAGAATAACGCAATAATCGTTAAAACCGATGAAATTAGAAAGGTATACTGGATCAGCGGATAGTCCCGAGCGGTCACGGCATCCCGCATCAATACCCCAAGCCCCGGATAAGAAAAGACGGTTTCAATTAAAATCGAACCACTCAATAAGTAACCGACATCTAACATTACCATCGTAAATACTGGAATAATCGCATTATGCATCACATAACGGACATTAATTGTATGGTCTGGTACACCTCTAATTTTTGCCATTTTAATATAATCTTCGTTAATGATTTTAAGCACACTGTACCGTGTTGTTGTAAAATAGGGTAGTAGTGAGGTCAGCACCAATGCTAGCACCGGTAGCACCAAATGATATGAGACATCCAAGACATAAGCCAGCCCCTGTTTATCACTCCACATTGAATAAGCACCATAGGTCGGAAACCACCTAAGTTGGGCTCCGAAAACTGCCAATAATAAGATTGCCACCCAAAATGGAGGTATCGAGCTCAGAAAGGTGGTTCCCAAAATTAAGTTTAGGTCGCTTTTTGTCTTCCTTTTTCTTGCTGAATGAGCACCCAGACAACAGCCGATAACAATCGAAAAAAACATCGAAACTGAAGAAAGAAGCAGTGTCCAGCCAGCTGCTGATTTGAGCAAATCTTTAATGGGCTGCCGTTTTGAAAACGACAAGCCCCAGTCATCGCTAAATAAATCTTTAATATAGTACCCGAATTGTACCGTTATTGGGTCATTCAAGTGATAGCTATCTAATATCCCCATTTTTTCTTCGGCAGTCATTTGACCAGTATCTTCTCCGATTAAGGTTTTAATCGGAGATCCTGGTAAAAGTCGTGGGATAAAGAAATTAGCGACGATTACAATAACTAATATGATGAGGTAATGTCCAATCCGTTTCTTCACTTAATTCCCCCATTGGATTATTCTAGATCTTACTGTGCCCCCAGAAATGAATAGACGTTAATGACATTCAGTCCCTTGCCAGATACCCAGCCATTATATTTTTCAGTATTACAGACTTGTAGGCTATCAGCATAACCAAATGTTATCAGTCCGGGATCTTCACTAATGACTTTCTGCATATTTTTTAGTACAGCATTTAAATCTTCGGCTGTTTTGACTGCTTTAAAATCTGTCTCAACTAATTTGTCAAATGTAGGATTCACATAGCCACAAACGTTGGAAGTCCCAATTTCAGGATTGCTTGAAAACATTGCCGGCAGAAAATCTGGATTAATACTCGTTCCCCATCCCCACATCGCAAAATCATAGTCTCGTCCTTTAGAAACATCAAAATCCGGCCAGACAAAAGCATCGACAGTATCCATTTCCATGGCTTTTACAGTCATTTCAATTCCCACTGCCTTTAACTGCTCGGTGATTAGTTCAGCTGTGCGGATCCGGTCATTATTGCTAGCGTAGACGAGCATGGTAAAGTTGCACGGTTTTCCGTCTGGTGTTAATCGAATACCGTTGTCTGACTTTTTATCAAAACCGGCTTTATCTAACAGTTCATTCGCTTTACTGACATTATAGTCATAATCTAATCCCGACTGTGCGTAATCCATATCGGGTCGAATGACAGCTTTTGTTCCAATGGTTGCATACTCTCTATAAAGCGTACTCATAATCCCTTTTACATCAATAGCATAGGTTAACGCTGTTCTGAATTCCGGATTATCCATCGGTGCTCGACCATTATTAATGTTCATGATCATTGGCGAGTAACCGGCATTTGCAAAAACAGCCAATGCATCATCCTTACCGTAAGTCTCTAACATTTCAACGCTGATGCTTGAAGTAGCTGCTGCTAGATCTCCGCTAAGAAGCCCCTGCTGAATTGCGGTATTATCTTTCATAATCGGCATGTTAATGTTTTTTACGTTAGGCGCACCTTTAAAATAATCCGATACCGCTTCTAGTTTGTAGTACTCGCCAACCTTGTATTCTGCGAGCTTATACATACCGCTTCCAATCGATTCATTGACCACAGAGGCATCTGGTTGGCTTTCATACTGCTTTTTAGAAATGATCCGCATCGCTGCCAAACCGCTCCGAGGAAAGTTGATATCTGGATTTTTAAGATTTATCACTGCGGTTTTGTCATCAATCACGTCGATGCTTTTGATACTGTTAGCTATTTTCTTCAGGCTTGAAACCTTCTGAGTAGCCGGATAGGTAAATGAAAATTTAATATCTTCTGCGGTTAACGGGCTACCATCATGAAATTTTTGTCCCTCTAACAGCGTGACGGTATAGGTGGTAAAATCATTCTCCACTTGATAATCATCTTCTATCATCCATGGCACAACTTCATTCTCTGCATTGGTTGTTAATAGGGTGTCGTAAATCAGGCGATTTACAATCAGCCCCGTTGAACTGACATAAGTAAAGGGGGTCAAGCTATTTTCATCCTTTGCGATTGCAATGGTCAGGGATTCCGCTATTGAAGATCCTGAGTTTGTCGCTCCATCTTTCGGTGTCGATGTACACCCGGTTATTGCTAATGCCATTGTCATGATTAACACTAAACTGATTATTCTCTTTTTCATGTCATTCTCCTTAATTAATATTCTAATACATCAGGTTTTCTAATACAAAAACACCATCGCGCCGGTAAGTCTCGGCAAAATATGCGCGACAATGTCCGGTTGATCCGGGATACATATAAAACGCTTTATCCATCTCTCTTTTCCAGAGTGTCCCTCTTTCCAAATCCGATTGGCATGCGTCCCAGTTTGGAACAATTTTTTTTCGACAGGCTAAATTTTCAGCCGTCGCTGCTTCTATTTTCCCAAAATAAATAAGCTGGGTTTCAAGTGCATCCATAGCTGCACATTTTTCCTCCCATATATCACAAATATCAATAACACAATTTGGGTTTTCTGGTGTCATGTAATATAATGTCGCTCCACCTGATGGACTAAGACCAGGCAAATCATCTCGGGCATAGTCTCTGCCGGCAAGGGCGATGGCTTCTAGTACCAGAGTCATGAAGGGGCGTCGACCCGGATCTAAATCACTGATGCAATGCTCAGGATCCTGGGTAATAATTATTTCTGGTTGAAAGCTTCGAATTATTTTTATTAAAGCTAATTTCTCCTCGTAAGAAACGGATATTTTTCCTGCATCCATATTTAAAAACTCGACAGTCGTTTCCAAAATTTCCGCTGATTTAATTAAATCAGCCTGCATTTGTTCCCCAGCAAATAAAATGGCCGCATGGGATACCCCACCAGCACGAACATTTTTTAACAAAGCTCCGCCACATTCGACAACTTCCATGCTGTATGCACCCAACAATAAGATTCTTTTTCCCTTTTCCACGTTTGACTCCTTTATCTTTTCTGTATTTTTTTCCTATTTTAGTTTTTTCACCGGCCAGTTTACAAAAAAAAGCTCCTTAAAATAAGGAACCTTCATGGCTACATTTATATTGCTTTATTTAATTGTATGCTACGGGTGAATAATTCAGATAATCTTTATGGTCATCAAACCAAGCGTGGAAAAATTCACTTTTCCAATATGTGGTAGATTATAACAGACTAACAAAGTACTTGTCAACCTCTGAAATGTTTATATTTAAACATTTATGAACGACTTATGATAATGTCCTAGTGTACCACTTTTGATTATGTCCCAAAATCAAAATTTAGTGTATGATGTAACCTCAGAAAATAAGTATTAAACTTTATTGGAAAGAGGCAAG
>Ga0180017_100325_pt1 | contig 17682 bp, 16 predicted proteins | sample KR46_S_MetaG_FD_129674 | JGI IMG/M metagenome (GOLD analysis project Ga0180017, IMG submission 129674) | Groundwater microbial communities from the Olkiluoto Island deep subsurface site, Finland - KR46_S_MetaG | ecosystem: Environmental > Aquatic > Deep subsurface > Groundwater | place: Finland...
CGGGAGTCCTTTCCACCGTCCTCATGCTCGCGGGCCTCGATCAGAGTCATGTCCTGGCCGCGACCATCCTGGCGGCAACCTTCGGCCTCGGAGTTCACGCATGGATCAGCAAACGATCTTCCTGACCATTCTCGGCATGATGGCCGTGACCTATGTTCCGCGCGCCCTGCCCCTGCTGGCTCTGGCGCAGCGCACCCTGCCCGAGGCGGTCATCCGCTGGCTGGGCTTCATCCCCGTGGCCGTGCTGTCGGCCATGCTCCTGCCGTCCCTGGTCGCCACGGACAGGGGGCTTGATTTTTCCGCAGAGAACATATTCCTGTGGGCGGCCATTCCCACCTTTGTGGTCTGCTGGAAAACCAAGAGCTTCATCGGCGCCATCGTCACCGGCATGGGCTGCGTAGCGCTGGGCAGACTGTTTTTAGCGTAACATCGCCCCCAAGGAGAAAGAGAACATGAGTTTCCGGTTCACGACACGCATCCAGAACACGCCGAAATCCTTCATTCGCGAGATATTAAAAGTCACCCAGGACCCGAGCATCATCTCCTTTGCCGGGGGTCTGCCCAACCCGCACCTCTTCCCCATCGAGGCCCTGCAGGATGCCGCCCGTGAAACGCTGGCCACATGCGGTGCGTGCGCCCTGCAGTACTCCACCACGGAGGGGCATGCCGAACTGCGCGCCTGGATCGCGGCCCGCTACAAGCGCCGGGGCGTCACCGTGGACCCGGATCAGGTGCTGATCACTACGGGCTCCCAGCAGTGTCTGGACCTCCTGGCCAAGCTCTTTATCGAGAAGGACGACGAGGTGATTCTGGAGCGGCCGAGCTACCTCGGCACCATCCAGGCCTTCACCATGTTCGAGCCCAACTTCGTGACCGTGGATCTGGAGGAGGACGGCCCCAATCTGGAGCAGGTCCAGGCGCTACTGGCCACGGGCCGCCCCAAGCTCTTCTACGCCGTACCCAATTTCCAGAACCCCTCGGGTCTGACCTATTCCAAAGCCAAGCGCGAGGAGCTTGGGAGGCTGCTGCAAAAATACCCCGAAACCCTCTTCATCGAGGATGACCCCTACGGCGAGCTGCGTTTCTGCGGCGAGCACCACCAGCCCGTCTTCGCCCACACCGGCGGGCGCAGCATCATGCTCGGCAGCTTCTCCAAGATCACGGTGCCCGGCTTTCGTCTGGGCTGGATGGTCGCGCCCCCGGAGATCATTCGCCTGGCGGTCAAGGCCAAGCAGGCCGCGGACCTGCATTCCTCGACCTTCAATCAGTTCGTCATAAACGAGTATCTCAAAAAACACTCCATCGACGACCATATCGCCAAGATCACGGCGTGTTACGGCTCCCAGGCCGCGGCCATGGTCAAGACCCTGGAACGGGAGGCCCCCGAAGGCGTGACTTTCACCCGCCCCGAAGGCGGCATGTTCTCCTGGGTGCGACTTGCCGAGGGCAAGGGCTCGTGCATGGATCTCTTCAATCTGGCCATTGAGCAAAAAGTTGCCTTTGTGCCGGGCATGCCCTTCTACACCGACGGCGGCGGCCAGGACACCCTGCGCCTCAACTTCTCCAACGGCTCGGAACAGGCCATCGACACAGGCATCACGCGGCTGTGCCGGTGCATGAAGGATTTTCTGAAATAACCGGCTTGCCGGATCATGAAGGCAGGCGGCTCAGTCCACCAACACCTCAAGCCCTTTCAGGTATGCGCCTTCCGGGAATGCCAGGGACACGGGATGGTCGCCGGCCTGGGTCAAGCGGTGGATGATGCGGCCGGTGCGGCCAGCGTCCAGGGCCGCGTCGGACACGATTTTCTGGAACAGGCCGTCTTCCATGAGACCGGAGCAGGAGAAGGTGAAGAGGCGTCCTCCGGGATTCAGCAGCCGCAAGGCGCAGAGGTTGATATCCTTGTAGCCCCGGCAGGCGCGATTCAGGCTGGCCTTGGAATCGACGAACTTGGGGGGGTCGAGCACAATAAGATCAAAGGTACGTCCTTCCTTGTGCCAGGTGCGCAGAAGTTGAAAGGCGTCGCCGCAGACCGTGGCCATGCTCCCGGCCGCGAAGCCATTAAGGTCCCGGTTGCGCTCGGCCAGGGCCAGGGCCGGGGCAGAGGCGTCGAGCTGGGTCACGTGCGCCGCACCGCCGCCGAGCGCGGCCAGACCGAAACCGCCGGTGTAGGAGAAGCAGTTCAGCACCTCGCGTCCCATGGCGGCCCTGGACACGGCAAGGCGGCTGTCACGCTGATCCAGGTAGAAGCCGGTCTTGTGACCACCCTGTACGCCGACCAGATATTTCACGCCGTTTTCATGAATCGCGACCTGCTCCGGAATCTGCCCGTGCACGACCAAAGTCCTTGCGGCCAGGCCTTCCTTGGCCCGCACATCCACATCCGAGCGCTCCAGGATGGCGTCTTCAGGGAAGAGACTCCGCAATGTGCCGACAATGGCTTCACGCCAGAATTCCGCGCCTGCGGTCAGCAACTGGAAAACAAGAACCCCGTCGTAGCGGTCCAGAATCAGTCCGGGCAGGCCGTCGGACTCGGAATGGATCAGGCGCAGCGCGTTGCTAGAGCTCTCAAAATCCTTTCTCCTGCCAGCCGACTGAAGAATGCGGCGCAAAAAGAATTCCTCGTCGATGACCTCCTCGGCATCAAAAGTCCAAACCCGGCCCATGATCTGCGATTTGGGTGAAAAAGAGGCTCGGGCCAGCCATTGCCCATTCTGTCCGAGGACGTCCACGGTCTGCCCGGATACCGGTCTGCCCTTGACAGTGGCCACGGCACCGGAAAAGATCCAGGGATGACGCCTGAGCAGAGATTTTTCCCGGCCCGCGACGATGATGAGTTGAGGGTCCACGATGATTTCCTTGCTGCGCATGGGGATGACCCGCGCGGTGAAGTCCTGCGCGCCCAAGGCACACAGGCTGGGCAAGACATAGGAAAAGGCAAAGAAGGCGTCCATGGGAAAAATCATCCCCTGCATCCAGGCAGGCTGGCAGCGTCCGCCACAGGGCGATCTTTTCAAACCCGGCAGTGCTTTGTCTCCGTGCTCTGCGCGCTGCTGGTTCATGCCTTGATCCTGGCTGCGGTCGGAAAATGGCTTGGGCCCGGCGGCGGAGGGTCCGGCGGCGCCATGCTCATGGCCCTTGAGCTTTCCGGTGGCGACACAGGCGCCGGGCTTGCTTCCGGAGAACACTCAGGAACTGGCGAGTCATCCCTGCTGCCCTTGCTGGGTGATTCGGCCGCATCACCATCCCCTGCAGCTGGCGAAGCGCTGCCCCCCACGCCGCCTGCTCACGAATCAAAAGATCCGGCCCAGGATTTGCCCCCCGCCCCCACCCAGGCCCCTGCGGCGCAGAAGACTGCGCCGACGCCCATCAAGCAGACGCCGGTTGAGCACCGCCCGCCCAAACAGCTTTCGCCTGAGCAGGCCACGCCTCAGCAAGCCCGGGCTGAGCAGCCCGATCCTGAGGAAAAAATCCAGAATCCGCAACAGCTCGGCGCAGACGACGTCACTGCGGAGTTACCCGAAGAACCGGCCCTGGATTCTCCCGGCAACCGCGCTGGTAAATCCGAAGCCACAGCGCTTCAAGCCGGAACAGGCAATAGCTCGCAAGGCCAGGGCCAAGGGAGCGGCCCCGGCTCATCGGGGGCGGGAGTCAATCTGGGCAAACCTGGTTCGGGCGGCAACGCGCCCGGCAGCTCAGGAGCGGGAAGCAGTCTGGTCGAGTTCGGCACACCCGGCGGCCCAGGCATCGTGCGCATGGCTCAGCCCAGATATCCGCACGAAGCCAGGCGTCTGGGCAAGGAGGGGGTTGTGGTTTTGAAGCTTTCCCTGGACGCCGCAGGCGCTGTGCACGACGTGGAAGTTCTGCAGGGTGTGGGCTTCGGCATGGAAGAGGCTTCCCGGGAAGCGGTCATGCTTTCACGTTTTCGTCCCGCGACCTTCAAGGGCAAACCCGTGGCCTGTCAGGTTATTTTGCCCATTCATTTCAAGCTGCGTTAGATCGTGCGACTCTTCATGACTGGCGCCGGCCGTAGCCAGGAACCTGGACTCTGATCTATATTTTTTTTATCAGGCAGGCACCCGGCAATCCGCCCTCCCACACCCACCTCAAGGCAGGTCCAGCATGCGCGAAAGAATTGAGTGGTCTATAAAAGTTCCGATCTTTCGCAATTCCGTCATCCTCAGACAACTGGGGCTGGCCATCGGCATCCCCTTCGGGCTGATTTTCGTGATCATGCTCGCAAGCGGGGCCTCCATCGCAGATCTCCGCTATCCGGCCATCATCATCGGCCTGCTCTTCTTCCTGACCTGGCTCTTTATCAGGATCGTCTGGGGCGGCAAATATGACGCTGAATTCGTACTCGACGACAAGGGAATACGCTGCCGCACCGCCGCACGCCAGGCCAAACAGAACCGTATCATCAACGGCCTCACAGTCGTGCTCGGTCTGCTCTCCGGCAAGCCCGCCGTGGCTGGCGCAGGGGTGCTCGCGCAATCCCGTCAGGACGTGCTGGTCAAATGGGGCAGCATCAATAAAATCAAAGAACTCCCCCGCCGCCATACTGTCATGGTTTATGGCGGATTTGCCCAAAACATCGCCGTGTTCTGCACGCCGGAAAATTACGAACAGGTCCGGGAACATATCGCTTCCAAGGTCCGACCAGGGCGCTGACTTGATGTAAACTAAAAAAATAGAACCGCCCCGCCAGCACATGCGCTGACGGGGCGGTTCTGTTTTGCAGCCTTATGATCCGCTAGAAAATCTGCGGATAGGTCTTCACATAGGCGTCCATGCGTTCGCGGGACTTGGCGATGCGTTCGCGCAAGGACGCGCGGTAGGCGTCCATATCGGCGATGGGCTTTCTGGCCACGCCCGTGTCCATGGCGGCCTGGGCCACGGCTGCGGATTCGAACTCGATAAGACGCAGGTCCACGGGTTTGGGGATGATATAGTCGATGCCAAATTCGAGCTTCTCCAGGCCGTAGGCTTTCAAAACGTAATCCGGCACCGGCTGCTTGGCCAGTTCGGCCAGGGCTTTGGCGGCGGCCATCTTCATCTCCTCGTTGATGTCCGTGGCCATGACGTCAAGCGCCCCGCGAAAGATGAAGGGGAAACCGAGCACGTTGTTGATCTGGTTGGGGTAGTCCGAACGTCCCGTGGCCATGATGGCGTCGGGGCGGGCTTCCTTGGCGTCGGTGTAGGAGATCTCGGGCACGGGGTTGGCGCAGGCAAAGATGATGGGATCTTTGGCCATGCTTTTGACCATGTCCTGACTAACCACGCCCGCCTTGGAAAGGCCAAGGAACAAGTCCGCGCCGACCATGGCTTCGGCCAGGGAGGCGTAGGCCTTGGCGGTGGCGAACTCGAGCTTCTGGGCGTTCAGGTCCGTGCGGCCGGTGTGCAGATGGCCGCGAGAGTCGAACATGGCGATGTTTTCAAGCCGCATGCCCATGGCCACATAGAGGCGCGTGCAGGAGATGGCCGCCGCGCCCGCGCCGGACACGACCATGCGCAGGTCTTCGATCTTCTTGCCCGTGATTTCCAGCGCGTTGACCAGGCCGGCGGCGGAGATGATGGCCGTGCCGTGCTGGTCGTCATGGAAGACCGGGATGCCCATTTCCTTTTTGAGCTTGTCCTCGATGTAGAAGCACTCCGGGGCCTTGATGTCCTCGAGGTTGATGCCGCCAAAGGTCGGTTCCATGGCCTTGACGATCTCGCAGAGCTTGTCGGGGTCGGTCACGTCGAGGTTGATGTCGTAAACGTCAACGTCGGCGAAAATCTTGAAGAGGAGCCCCTTGCCTTCCATGACCGGCTTGCCAGCATGCGCGCCAATGTTGCCAAGACCCAGCACGGCCGTGCCGTTGGACACGACGGCTACAAGGTTACCCCGGCCCGTGTACTTGTAGGTCAGGTCCGGGTCTTTGGCGATGGCCAGGCAAGACTCGGCCACGCCTGGGCTGTAAGCCATGGTCAGGTGCTTCTGGGTGGAATAGGGTTTGACCGGCACGACTTCGATTTTGCCGGGACGGACTTCGGAATGATAATCCAGGGCTTCCTGGGGTGTGAAAAGAGCCATATGTTCCTCCGATGTAATGCCGCTTTCGCGGCGAAATAGTATGAGAGAGAAGGGAGCTGGGTTTCCATGCCTTGCTCACGCCGCGTCAGAACTCCTTCGCGGGCCTCGTACTGTTGAACCATTGCGTGCCTGGAACAAAATTGGTGGTACGCGATCGGCAATGGTTCAACAAACGATGCCTGGCTCAGTCAGACAGCTGACGCGGCGTGAGCAAGGCATGGAAACCCAGCCTGCGGCACGTCATATCAGTTCGTAAGAAAAGTCGGACTACTCCAGCCCCGCCGCCTTCCGGTCGGGCTGCACGTACAATTCTCCGCCATGGGAATCGTTGATGACCAGCAGCGGGAAGTCAACCACGGTCAGTTCGCGGATGGCCTCTGGCCCCAGTTCATCAAAAGCGATGACTGTGGCCGCGGTGATGCATTTGGACAGGAGCGCGCCAGCCCCGCCTGTGGCGCCGAAGTACACGGCCGTATGGTCTTTCAAGGCCTGCTTGACCGCGTCGCTCCTCTTGCCCTTGCCGACCGAGGCCTTGCAGCCAAGGGAATGCAGGCGCGGGGCGTAGGTGTCCATGCGGTAGCTGGTGGTCGGACCGGCCGAGCCGATGGGGCGGCCGGGGGGCGCGGGGCTTGGCCCCACATAGTAGATGACCGAGCCTTTCAGTTCGAAGGGCAAGGGCTCCGCATTGTCCAGCAGGTCGATGAGCCGCTTGTGGGCCGCGTCGCGCGCCGTATAGATGGTTCCCGTCAGCTTGACCACGTCACCGGCCTTGAGCCTAGCCATGGCTTCGTCCGTCAGCGGGGTCTGCAATGTGTATTCGGCCATCAGATTTCCACCTCCTGATGTCTGGAGGAATGACACTGGATATTCACGGCCAGGGGCAGGCTCGCGATGTGGCAGGGGCTCATGGCGATCTTGACGCCAAGGCAAGTGGTCTTGCCGCCCAGACCCATGGGCCCGATGCCAAGCCGGTTCAGGGCTTCGAGGAGCTCGTCCTCCATGGCCGCGAGCTTGGGGTCCGGGTTCACGTCGTCCAGCTTTCGCAGGAGCGCCTTTTTGGCCAGGATGGGCGCGTAGTCAAAGGTGCCGCCCACGCCGATGCCCACCACCGTGGGCGGGCAGGGGTTGGGACCGGCTTCGGCCACGCGCTCGATGACGAACTTCTTGATGCCCGCCCAGCCCTGGGCCGGGGAGAGCATGGTCACGCGGGACATGTTCTCGCTGCCGCCGCCCTTGGCCATGAAGGCAATTTTCAGCCTGTCGCCGGGCACGATGTCGAAATGAATGATGGCCGGGGTGTTATCTTTTGTGTTGGCGCGGGTCAGGGGGTCGCAGGCGGATTTGCGCAGAAAGCCGTCGGCATATCCCTTGCGCACGCCTTCATTGATGGCTTCGCGGATGTTCATGCCCTCGACACGCAGGTCCTCGCCCATCTCCACGAAGAAGACGGCCAGGCCCGTGTCCTGGCACAGGGGCAGCCCCGTTTCCTCGGCCAACTCGTAGTTTTCGGTCAGCTGGCGGAAGACTTCCTTGGCTGCCGGGGATTCTTCCCGGGCCGCGCACTCGGCGAACCGCTGGCGCACGTCGCTTGGCAGGTAGCGGTTGGAGTCGATGCACATCTTGGCCACGGTATCGATGACGTGGGTGGCGTTCAGTGTTCGCATGTCTATTTCCTGATAAACTGTTTGATGGCGGTGATGCCCATTTTGCGCCGCAGGAAGCCGAGCTGGTTCTGCAGGGGCAGCTTCTTGGGACAGACATCCTCGCAGGCGAGCAGGCCCATGCAACCGAAGATGCCGTAGTCGTTGCCGATGATGTCGAAGTACTGGTTGCCCGTGCGTTGGTCGCGCGGGTCGATGACGAAGCGGGCAATGCGGTTCAGGGCCGCCGCGCCCATGAAGTCTTCACGCAGCCGCGCCGTGCCGCAGGCCGCGATGCAGCAGCCGCACTCGACGCAGCGCTCGAGCTCGTAGATCTCCTCGGCCACGGCGTTGTCCATGCGCTCTTCTTCCTTGGCCGAGTCGAATTCCTTGGTGGTGTGGATCCAGGACTCGGTCTTCTGGTACATCTCGCGGAACCAGATGCCGGTGTCCACGGACAGGTCGCCGATGAGCTTGAAGACGGGCAGGGGCAGAAGCGTGATGATCTCGGGCAGGTCCTTGGTCTTGGTCTGGCAGGCCAGACCCGGGCGGCCGTTGATGACCATGGCGCAGGCCCCGCAGATGCCCGCCCGGCAGCAGAAGTCAAAGATCAGACCAGGGTCCTGTTCCTCGCGCAGACGGTTGAGCGCGATGAAGAGGGTCATGTTGGTGGTCTCCTCCATCACAAAGGTCTGCATGTGCGGAGCGGAATCCTTGTCCTCGGGATTGTAGCGGAATATTTCAAACTGGAGCAGTCGTCCCATATCGTGTCCCTCTTACTTGCTCTTCGTGATGGTCTTGGCCTCGATTTCCTGTGGGTCGGCATGAATGATCTTGCCGCCGCCATAGCCGCGCTCTCCCGGAGGAATCTCGAAGTGCGGGGTCGCCTCTTCGTATTTGAGCTCCGGCATGGTTTGTCCTTCGGGCCAGTAGGCCAGGGTGCGGTTCAGCCAGTTCTGGTCGTCGCGGGCCGGGAAGTCCTCGCGGTTGTGGCTGCCGCGGCTCTCCCGGCGCACCAGGGCGGCCTGGGCGATGCACATGGCCAGACGGACCTGACCCTGGATCTTGAGCGCTGCGGCCACTTCGTGGTTGGCGCCAAGGCCCTTGGAGACCAGACCGATCCTGGCGGAGCGCTCAAGCAAGCCCTGCAGCACCTCGACGCAAGTGCTCAGGTCCTGTTCGTTGCGGAACACGAAGCAGCCCTGCATGAGCGCTTCCTGCATCTCGGCGCGGACCTTGTAGACGTTTTCCTTGCCCAGACGACCGCTGATCAGGTTGTCGATACGTTCCTGCTGGCGTTTGGCCTCGGAGTTGATGTCGCCCGTCTTGAAAGACGTCTCGTTGCCTTTGAGGAACTCGACGATCTTGACGCCGATGATGCCGCCCGCGACCACGGTCTCGGCCAGGGAGTTGCCGCCCAGGCGGTTGAAACCGTGCATGTCCCAGCAGGCAGCCTCACCGGCCGAGAAAAGGCCTTTGAGGCCATAGGCCGCGCCGTTCTTGTCCGTACGCACCCCGGCCATGGTGTAGTGCTGGGTCGGACGCACGGGGATGAGCTGGGTGCGGGCATCAACGCCCAGGAAGTTCTGGCAGATCTCGTCCACTTCGCGCAGCTTGGTGGAGATGTGCTTGTCGCCCAGGTGCCGGATGTCGAGCCAGAGGTGCTCGCCGTAGGCCGAGGCCACGCCCTTGCCTGCGCGCATGTGCTCGGTCATGCGCCGCGAGACCACGTCGCGGGAGGCCAGCTCGGCCTTCTCGGGCTCGTAGATGTGCATGAAGCGCTCTTCGTTGACGTCAAGGAGCGTCCCGCCGTCGCCGCGACAGCCCTCGGTCACCAGAATGTCCGTGGGCACGATGCCCGTGGGATGAAACTGGATGGCCTCGGGGTTGCCGATGGGCACCACGCCCGTGTCCTGGGCGATGACGTGACCGCCGCCGTCGCAAATGACCGCGTTGGTCGTGGCCTTGTAGAGACGCCCGAAGCCGCCGGTGCAGATGGCCGTGGCCTTGGCCAGATAGGTTTCAAGCTTGCCGGTGCGCAGGCAGCGCACGATGGCGCCCATGCACTGCTCGCCGTCATGGATGAGCGAGATGGCTTCCTTGCGATCGAGGACATTGATGCCAAGCTCGGCGCACTTGTTGTCCATGGTGCACATGACCGCGTGGCCCGTGCCGTCGGAGGTGTAGCAGGTGCGCCACTTGGCCGTGCCGCCGAAGGAGCGGGCCGTGATCAGGCCTTCCTTCTCGGGCTTTTCGAATTTCTCGAATTTTTCGCCGCCCTTGAAGTAGGTGGATGTGCCCGGGACCACGCGGTTCCATGGCACGCCCCAGTGGGCCAGGCGGCGCATCTCGATGGGCGCGGCGTCGGCGAAGAGCCGGGCCACTTCCTGGTCGCAGCCCCAGTCCGAGCCCTTGACCGTGTCCATGAAATGCACATCCACGTTGTCGCCCTCACCCATGGCGCAGTTGCCCAGCGCCGCCTGCATGCCGCCCTGGGCTGCGGAGGAATGAGACCGCCGCGCCGGAACGATGGACAGGCAGATGACGTTGAAACCGGCCAACGCGGACTCCACGGCCACGCGCTCACCAGCCAGGCCCGCGCCGATAACCAGAAGATCGGAATAATAAGTTTGCATGCCTTCCCCCTTTAGCCCAAAAATGCGAAGCGCAATAAGGTAACGAGACCAATAGCCATGAACACCGCGAACATGATGTTCTCGACCTTCTTGGCCTTGGGACGGTCGGCAGTCTTGATAAAGCCCCACTTCACGCCGATGCGGTAGAACCCGACCGAACCATGCAGCTCGATGCTCGGCAGCAGGATCAGATAGAACCAGCCCCAGCCTTCCTGCACGCGTGCGGCGGACTTGGCGGCGGTGATGGGCAGGTCCGAGAGAACCACGAAAATATGGATGGAGCCCATGATCAGCACGATCATGGCCGTCACGGCCTGGACCACCCACAGCCAGGTGTCGGCGTGATGCATCATCTTGGCGTGCGCCCAGATGGTCTTCTGCCCTTCGGCGCGGAAGGGGATCTTGCGCGCGGCCAGGATGAAGTGGATGATCATGGTGAAGAAGATCACAGGGCCGCCCACCTGGGCCATGTACGTGACCTCAAAAAATTCGGCGATGGCGTCCATGATGCGCGGCGAAATGACCACGGACGAGACCAGCAGCATGTGGCACCACATGAACAGGACAAGACCGGCACCGGTGAGCATCTGGAGCCAGTCGAGGTACGCATCCCGGCGTCCAGGACGCACGACATGCATGGTGGCATCAACGGACATACTTCCTCCGAAGTTGCGGAGCCAATGCATTGCTGACTCCTGGTTGAACAACCAATTTATTTTTCAAGAAACGATGGGCGTCCGAAGACTTTCGGAAAAGAAATTTTGCAGGTATGATGGCTACTCGAATACAATTGATCAGTCAATCACATGCCGCGACAGGGCGCTTGCGACATGCGTGGCAAAAGATGCATAACAACATGAAACAACTGAAATATATCCTGGGGTAAAGCATGGATTCGAAATCACGTTCAGTACGTTTACCTGTCGGCGGAATGCACTGCGCGGCCTGCTCGACCCGCATCGAAAAAGTGGTCGGGGGCATGCCGGGAGTGGAGAAAATCTCCGTCAATCTGGCAACCGAAGAGATGGATCTGCGCTTTGACCCTCAGCACGCGCCCTTGGACAAGGTCCTGGAGCAGGTACGAGAGTTGGGATTTTCCGTAGAAGCGCCTACAGGGCAAAGCGTGCTGGAGCTTAAGATAGGCGGGATGCATTGCGCGGCCTGCTCTTCGCGCATCGAACGCGTCACGGGCCGCATGGAGGGTGTGGCGGAGGCCAGCGTCAATTTGGGCGCGGAAAGCGGGCGTTTCGTCTTTGACCCGGCCCTTGTCTCGCAACGCACCCTTCGCCAGACCATCCACGACGCAGGTTTCACCACGGACATCCCGCAAAAGGAGAATGTTGGAGACGAAGAGGCACGGATCGCCGCGCGGCTTGAGGAGAAAAAGCGGGTCGTTCTCTGGTCCATGGCCTTTGCCCTGCCGCTCCTTGTCCTCTCCATGGGGCACATGTGGGGCATGCCCCTGCCGGGCTGGCTTGACCCCATGCACGCGCCGGGAACCTTTGCCCTGGTCCAGCTGCTGCTGACCCTGCCCGTGGTCTGGAGCGGGCGGAGCTTCTATCTGATCGGCTTCCCGGCCCTGGCCAGGCGTGCCCCGAACATGGACTCGCTGGTGGCCGTGGGCACGGGTGCGGCGTTGGTCTATTCCTTGTGGAACACCATCGAGATCTGGCTCGGCGTGGACGCCATGGCCCGCGCCATGGACCTTTATTACGAATCGGCCGCCGTGCTCATCGCCATGATCTCGCTGGGCAAGTTTTTCGAGGCCCGCTCCGTGTCGAAGACCACGGGCGCGGTGCGGGCGCTCATGGCCCTGGCGCCGGACACGGCTACCCTGGTGGACGGCGAGGAAGAGCGCAAGATCCCGGTGGAGGAGATCGAGCCCGGCGACCTGTTGCGCATCCGCCCCGGCGAGCGCCTGCCAGTTGACGGGGATGTGGCTGAAGGGGAGAGCCATGTGGACGAATCCATGCTCACCGGTGAGCCCCTCCCGGTACGCCGGGGTCCCGGCGACCGCGTCTTCGGCGGCACGCTCAACACCACGGGCGCGTTTGTCATGCGCGCCGCCCTGGTAGGCGAGGACACCATGCTCGCCCGCATCGTAAAGCTGGTCCGCGACGCCCAAGGGTCCAAGGCCCCCATCGCCAGCCTGGCCGACACCATCAGCTATTATTTCGTGCCCGTGGTCATGGTCCTGGCTGTGGTCTCTGGTCTGGCGTGGTACTTTTTCAGCGACGAACCCTTTGTGTTCGCCCTGCGCATCGCCATCTCCGTGCTGGTCATCGCCTGCCCCTGCGCCATGGGCCTGGCCACGCCGACCTCCATCATGGTCGGCACGGGCCGGGGCGCACAGCTGGGCGTTTTGATCAAGTCCGGTCGCGCCCTGCAGCGCGCCGGAGAGCTTGGCACCCTGGTCTTCGACAAGACCGGGACGCTGACCGTTGGCAAGCCGGTGCTCTCTGAAGTCTGGATCGACCCGGCTGCGGGGATCGACAAGGACACCCTGCTGCGCCTGTCCGCCTCCATCGAGGCCCAGTCCGAGCATCCGCTGGCCCGGGCCGTGGTCCAGGCCGTGCAGGGTCCGCTGCCCAAGACTGCGGACTTTCTGTCCGTGCCCGGCCAGGGCGTGACCGCCACGGTAGAGGGCCGCACTGTCGCCATCGGCAACGAGCGGCTGATGCTGGCCCGGAATCTGAATCTGGAATCGGCCAAGGCCGAGCGCGAGCGCATGGAAGAAAACGGAGCCACCGTGGTCCATGTGGCCGTGGATGGACGCCTGGCGGGCCTCTTGGCCGTAAGCGACCAGTTGCGGCCCGAATCAAAGGGAGCCGTGCAGCGTCTGCGCGAGCTGGGCATGGAGATTGTCCTTTTGACGGGAGACTCCGAGCGTGCGGCCCAGGCCGTGGCCGAGCAGCTTGGCATAACGCGCGTCGTGGCCGGAGTGCTGCCGGACCGCAAGGCCGAGGAGATCGCCCTCCTGCAAGCGGAAGGGCGTGTCGTGGGCATGGTCGGCGACGGGATCAACGACGCCCCGGCCCTGGCCAAGGCCGACCTGGGCGTGGCCATGGGCGGCGGCATGGACGTGGCCCTGGAGTCGGGAGATGTCGTGCTCATGCGCGAAGACCTGTCCGGCGTGCTCACGGCGCTGTCCTTAAGCCGGGCAGTGATGCGCAACATCCGCCAGAATCTCTTCTGGGCCTTCGCCTTCAACACCATCGGCCTGCCCATCGCCGCTGGCTTCCTGTACATCTTCGGCGGGCCGACCATGAGCCCCATGCTGGCAGGCACGGCCATGGCCATGAGCTCGGTTTTCGTGGTCACCAACGCCTTGCGGTTGCGTTTTTTTGTTCCACCCCACGCATAAATGTAATACGTTCAAAACCAGTCCTTATTTTTTGCGCGGAGCGAAGAACATGAACAAACGCATCGAGCAGGTCCTGCCCGGTGAAATTCTGGCGGCGGACCTCAAAGACCCTGCGGGCCGCCTTCTTTTCCCCCGGGGGGCGACGCTGACGGAAAACGTCATCGAAGCGTTGACCCATCGCGGGGTGACCGATGTCGAGGTCGAAGACGCCCGCAAGCGGCTGAGCACGGCGCAGTTGAAGCAGGCCGCCGAGCGGGCGCGCAAATTCTACGCCGGGCATGACGTGAGCTTGCCCCCCGGACCGGTTCTGCTGGGCCTGCGCACCGAAGCCGAAGCCCTGCGCATGGAGCAGGGACTCTCCCCTCTGCTGCGTGACTGCCGAGGCCCTCTCGGATCGGTTCTCTCCTCCAAGGAGCTGCCCGTGTTCTGTCTGGAGAGCTTCGAGCCCCCGCAGCTCTCCGCCGTGGCCCAGGAGCTCAATCTGGCCCTGAGCGTACCCGACCCTTCAAGCAGCACGGTCGTGGAGATCATCAGCCGCAGCCCCGGCCTCACGGCCAGGCTTCTGCGTCTGGTGAACACGCCAATCTACGGATTCCAGCGCAAGGTCGAAACCATTTCCAGGGCCGTATCCATCGTCGGCCTGCGCGAAGTGGGCCTGCTCGCCTCCAGCCTGCTCATGGTCGAGCAGTTCGGTGTCATCCCCAAATCCGTGATCGAGATGCGCACCTTTCTCGAACACAGCCTCGGTTGCGCCCTGACCTGCAAGGAACTGGCAGAAACCACAGGTCTGGCCGAGGCGGAACAGGCTTTTGTGGCGGGCCTGCTTCATGATGTCGGTCGGCTCTACTTTTTCACGTCCTTTCCGGAACGCTCCAGATTCTGCATCGACAGCGCCCTCAAGCATCAGCGCCCTCTTTTGACCGAAGAGGCCCTGTTCTTCGGCGTAGACCATGCGACCATGGGACAGCGCCTGCTCGACGGGTGGAAAATGCCCGAAGGCCTTGGCCGTGTCGTGGGCAGTCACCACGATCCTCTGCTGGCCCCCGGGCTGCCCCTGGCCGGCATCGTCCATATGGCCGACATCCTCACCCACGCCACCGGACTTGGATGCAGCGGCGAATGCGGGCCGCCCCAGGCTCATCCCGAGGTCATGGACCTGGTGCCCATCCGGCCTGAACAGATGGTCGATATCGCGACCCGCATCGAGCAACGGCTCGGCGCGATCATGGGGGCGTTTTAAGCAAATTCTTATAAAATAGGAGAATACATGCAGATCGAGCGCAAGAGCATCCCCGCCGCCACGGTCATTGAGGCGGCCGCGACACTGACCATCCCGGAAATCGCGGCCCATGCCGCAAAGATCATCCCCATGCTGATTGCGGAAGCAGAATTCAGGGGCATGGCCGTGACCGGCCCATGCATATTCACGTATGAGGGCTGCGACGGATCTTTCGACAAGGAGTTTTCCCTGAAAATATCCTTTCCCGTGGACGCCTGCCGGGGCCAGGGCGCCTTCGGCTGCGTGGAAATCCCGGCCCACCAATGCCTGAGCACGAGCTACCGGGGCCCCATAAGCGGGATCGGACCGGCCTGGAGCGCCTTCACCCCGCAGGCCGTGCAGCAGGGGCTTGCCTTGCAGCCCGTGGGACGTGAGGTGTACGTGGAATGGATAGACCACAGCAGCGTGGACAATCTGATTGAACTGCGGATTCCTCTACAGGGCTGATCATCCAGGCAACATTCCGGTTCAGCGCTCCTCCTCTACCAGCAGCCAGACGCTGCGGGTGTCACGGGTGCCCTTTGACGCGACGCCCGTGAGTTCTCCTGTGTCCTCCCGCCCCTGCTGCGCACTGCCGCCGAGCTCGATCCACTCGCCAAGCCGCCCCATGACTGTCGTCGAAAGCCGCTGGGTTTCCACGTCTAGGCCATGGTTCACCGTGCTGTCGGAGAACGGGCTGATCTCGATGCTCACATGGTCGCCCGTCAGCCGGGGGACGGCGGAAAAGCCCTGTCCCACGTCAACGTAGACCACTCCTTGGCTGACCGTCACGCCCCCCGGGCCCGCCGCGACCCGGCGGAAGGGCACGGCCAGGGAGCGGCCGATGCTGATAAAGGCCTCGCTCCCGTCCATGACCCGCACGAACTGGTCCGCGCCGCTCTGCGTGCTGCGGCGCGTGTCCCTCCCGTACACGGAAGCGGAGGAGCCGCCCCCGTGGATCTCGGCCCCGATCCCCCCGGGCATGGGGGCTCCAGGGCGTACGATGTCCACGCCCTCCCCGATGCGGACACGCCCGGACACGTCCACTTCACGCTGCCGGACCACCGCGTCACGACTCTGGCTGACGCGGATGACGAGCTGGCGCGGCGGTCGGTCAATGACGGCCAGCACTTTGCGGAGTTCTTGGAGGTTGGCGGGGGAAGTGCGCACGACAAGGTGCCCGTTCATGCCCGACAAAACCCCTCCCGGTTCAAGCAGGGGGGTGAGCACGGGCAGGACGTCCTCGACGACGCGGTGGCGCAATTCGATGATTTCGACCTCCTGCGCAGCGAAGACCGGCGCGCAGAGAAAAAAAACAAGCAACAATGCGAGGCGCATGGAGCCTCCTTGAATGGTCAAGTGTTAAAGATTTAAAGCCGCACGGCCTTGAATCACGGCGCGGCGACTCATGCATACCCCCATGCCGGCAGGCCGTCGAGGGATGCGAAGCAGCCTGTCCGCCACGCATGAAAAAGGCCGCCCCGGTGAAGGAGCGGCCATGTGGTCAACGCGGAGCTGATTGAGGCCTTAGAGGCAGGAGTCGGCAGGCGTGTAAGGCAGATCAAAGGCTTCGGCCACGCCTTTGAAAGTGATCTTGTCGCCGACCATGTTCAGGCCGTTCCTGAGGCCCACGTTTTCCTTGCAGGCGGTCTGCCAGCCCTTGCTGGCTATCTGCAGGGCGTAGGGCAGGGTGGCGTTGGTCAGGGCCATGGTCGAGGTGATGGGCACCGCTCCTGGCATGTTGGCCACGCAGTAGTGGATGATGCCATCGACCTCGTAGATGGGATCGGAGTGGGTGGTCGCCCGGGAGGTCTCGAAGCAGCCGCCCTGGTCGATGGCCACGTCCACGAGCACGCAGCCGGGTTTCATGTCTTTGAACATCTCGCGGGTGATGAGCTTGGGGGCCTTGGCCCCGACCACAAGCACCGCGCCGATGATCGCGTCGGCCTGACCGGCAAGCTCGCGGATCATGGACGGGGAACTCATCAGCGGCGTGCAGTTCTTGGGCATGATTTCGGCCAGATAGCGCAGGCGATCGAGGTTCATGTCCAGGATGTAGACTTTGGCTCCGAGCCCAGCGGCCATCATGGCCGCGTTGGTGCCGACGATGCCACCACCAATGACCAGCACCGTGGCCGGAGCCACGCCGGTCACGCCGCCAAGCAGAATTCCGCGCCCGCCGTGGACGCGCTCGTTGTACTTGGCCGCTTCCTGGGCGGCCATGCGCCCGGCGACCTCGCTCATGGGTGTCAGGAGCGGCAGGCCGACGCCAGTCGGACCGGTCACGGTCTCGTAGGCGATGGCCACGGAGCCGGTCTTCATGAATTCGCGGGTCAGCTTCTCATCGGCCGCGAAATGAAAATAGGTGAACACGATCTGGCCGGGACGCACCATCGCGTATTCGGACGGCTGCGGCTCTTTAACATGCATGACCATGTCGGACTGGGCGTAAACCTCGGCCGGAGCGGCCACAACCGTCGCCCCTGCAGCCTGGTAGTCGGCGTCAGAGAATCCGCTGCCCGCGCCAGCCGAGGCTTCCACCAGCACGGTGTGTCCATGCTGCTTCATGACTTCAACTCCGGCCGGAGTCATGCAGACCCGGTTTTCCTGCGCCTTGATTTCCTTGAGAACTCCGACGATCATCTGCCTGCTCCTGGATGCGTTGTTGAGTGGATGAAGATACTCCGTTCTTCGCAAGAAGCTTACCA
>Ga0180017_100326_pt1 | contig 17652 bp, 15 predicted proteins | sample KR46_S_MetaG_FD_129674 | JGI IMG/M metagenome (GOLD analysis project Ga0180017, IMG submission 129674) | Groundwater microbial communities from the Olkiluoto Island deep subsurface site, Finland - KR46_S_MetaG | ecosystem: Environmental > Aquatic > Deep subsurface > Groundwater | place: Finland...
CTCCTAAAGACCTCACTGCCGCCAGTCTAACACCAAAATCTTCATCTTCCATGACCTTAATCAAGGGTTCTAATGCTTTTTTATCACCTAATTCCCCTAATGACCGGGCTGCTACTTTTCTAACCCCCCAGTCTTCAGCATCCAATGCAGATATGAAATAGTCCACGGTGGATGGATCTCCAATTTTTTTAAGGGCAAAAGTAGCATATCGAAGTGTTTCTCCTTCTTCCTTATTTAAAATTTCAATCAAAGGATTAACTGCAGATTTACCAAATTTAGATAAGGCCTGTGCAGATTTAAAACGAACCTGAGGATTTTCATCTTTAAGTGCGTCTATTAAGGGTTTTAATGATTCATCACTGCATAATTCACCTAAGTCATCAGCTGCTTTTTTTCGAATTTCAGGATCATCACTTTTTAAATTATTAATTGCTTCTGTTAAATTATCATGAGAACTGGTCATTACATTCACCTTTTATAATATTTGTTGAATTTTAATAAAGAATTCATTTATGGATAAAATAAGTATTGTGGTACCTATAAATCATGGGGGCTTAATGGAGATAATTATTTCCCGAGCCATATAAATATAATTTAATTCATAAAATAAATATATGGAAATAACCCGGGACAATCTGGTTAAGATAATAAAATTAGGCAGGATGCAATTTTTAATTGCTGGTTTTATACTTTATTCTATGGGAGGTCTTTTAGCCGGATTAATTATGGATGATTTTTCTGTTTTTAGATTTTTATTTGGCTATGCCATTTTAATGCCCGCCCATTTATCAGTATCATATAGTAACGACTATTTTGATCAGGATGCAGACCGTTTCAATCCAACCCATGGATTTACCGGGGGTAGTGGTATCCTCCTGGAAAACCCGCAACTAAGAGCATTCTCTCATAGTTTTTCCCTTTTTTTAATTGGCCTTTCTCTAGCACTGGCCTTTTTATTTTCATGGTATTATTCCTCTCTGGCCTTTTTCATATGGGCCTTATTAGGGAACCTGTTAGGATATTATTATTCTGCCCCTCCCCTTAAATTATCTTATAGAGGTTTAGGAGAAATATCCACTGTTTTAACCGGTTTAATAATCCCAGGTTTTGGTTATCTGGCTTTAACTGGATATATCGACCTTAAAATATTATTATTTTCCCTGCCCCTTATGATTTTCCAGTTACTATTCATTTGCAGTGTGGAAATTCCAGATAGAGAGGCAGATATCAGGGGAGGTAAAAATAATTTGATAGTAAGATATGGTAGAGAAACAGGATTTAGAATAATGGGTTTATGTGCAGTTTCTGGTTCTATAATACTGGGATTATTATTTTTTAGCGGTATTTACCCGGAAATTATCAATTTTGGAGTTATGTTGGCCTTTTGTATGATACTCATGGTACCCAGTATATACGGATTTATAAAAAAGCCGGTAGAACGACAAGAAGCCACTAAATTATCTTTTTTAATTTTAAATTCCCTGGTACTCCTGGGTTTGGCCAATGCATCTTATTTTGTTTATCTACTCTTTTTCCAGTAATTAATCCCGTGAAATATTTTTCATCTTTAGATTTCTATTAAAAAAAATGATTCATTTTAGTTTCAATAAAAATATAACGAATATAGTTATATATCTAAAAAATTAAATTAAACATTCCTTACCAGGTTCTGTTGAAAAACATTATTATGAAGGGTGGGCCATCGTTCCACTTTCAGTCCTGAGGGAAGATATGAAAAATAATAGGAGACTATATTGATTTGAATTCATTAACTACTATTCCCATTATAGAAAGTGGGGAAATAATTGATTTATCCCTGAAGATAGGAGATTATCTGGTCCTTTCCGATTTACATTTAGGTTATGAGCAATCATTAAATAGAGAAGGACTTATGATACCTAAATTTCAATTTAAAAAAATTTTAGAACGTTTAGAAAAAATAACAAAATACAGCGGCCTTGAGAAAATAATAATAAATGGTGATCTCAAGCATGAATTTGGTAAAATTTCCTGGCAAGAACAAAAGGAAGTTAAAAGCTTTTTAGAATATTTACAGGATTATTTTAGTGAAATAGTGCTAATTAAAGGCAATCATGATAATTTCACTCCTTACATCAGTGAAAAACTGGATATTGAAATGAGAGATAACATTTCCCTTAATAATTGCCTGATTCTACATGGACATAAAATACCCGACTTGAATGAGTATAAAGAACCAACCCTGGTAATTGGACATGAACATCCCTGCATCGGGCTTAGAAATGGGGAAAGACTGGAAAAAATAAAATGTTTCCTTAAAGGGCAGTTTAAGGATAGGGAATTGATTGTAATACCCTCTTTCAATTTCATTTCTGAAGGATCAGATATTCTACATGAAAAACTTTTATCACCTTTTCTAAATAAACAGTCCCTGGATAATTTTGAAGTTTATGGTGTGGAAAATTTTGAAGTATTTCCCTTTGGAACGGTGAAGAATATACTCCAGGCCAGTGCCAAATTTGTATGATAATGACATAAGTTGCCCCTGGTAAAATAAAAAAATCGTCTTTTTTGATAACATGATACAAAAACAGGACAGGATATACTCTTCTAAAGAGATTTTTGCTAATTTACATCCCTGGGTAAGTAAATGGTTTAAAGGAAAGTTTGAAAAATTTACTCCTGCCCAGAAATACGCCATCATGGATATTCATCAGCAAAAAAATGTGCTGATTTCATCCCCTACCGGTTCAGGAAAAACTCTTACTGCCTTTTTATCCATTATAAGCGAATTAACTTCTTTAGCCCAAAAAGAAGAATTAGAGGATAAAGTTTACTGTATTTACATTTCCCCTTTAAAAGCCCTGGATAATGATATCGAAAAAAATTTAGAGGAACCTTTAAGGGAAATAGAGATGATTTCAGGTAAAAATCTGGGAATACGAAAAGCAGTGCGTACCGGTGACACCCCCCAATCTAAACGTGCGGCCATGCTCAAAAACCCACCCCATATCCTCATAACCACTCCGGAAACACTATCCATCCTTCTGGTGGCACCTAAGTTTAGAGAAAAGTTATCCCATGTTAAATATGTTATTGTGGATGAAATTCACTCCCTTGCAGAAAATAAAAGAGGAGTACATCTTTCTTTAAGTCTGGAAAGATTACATCATCTCATAGGTAATTTCACCCGTATTGGTTTATCAGCCACCGTTCATCCCCTGGAGAAAGTAGCCCGGTTTTTGGTGGGATATGAATACGGCCAGGTACGAGAATGTTTGATAGTGGATATTAACTATCTTAAACAACTGGATATGGAAGTTATCTGTCCTGTGGATGATATTATTGCTGCTGATCCTGATGAGACCAATACCGCCATGTACCACCTTCTGGATGATTTAATTAGCCATCATAAGACCACTTTAATATTCACCAACACCCGGAGTGGTACTGAAAGCATTGTTTATAACCTGAAAAAACGTTTTAAGGAGAATTATAACCAGGAAAATATCATGGCCCATCATTCTTCCCTTTCTAAAGAAATACGTTTAGAAACAGAAAATAATTTGAAAGAAGGGAAGTTGAAAGTGGTGGTTTCCTCCACCTCACTGGAACTGGGAATTGATATTGGCTATATTGACCTGGTAATACTGGTGAGTTCCCCTAAATCTGTTTCCCGGGCCCTGCAGCGCATTGGCCGCAGTGGCCACCAGTTACATGAAAAATCTAAAGGCCGGATGCTGGTGGTGGATCGGGATGATCTACTGGAGTGTTCGGTGATTTTAAAAAATGCACTGGAAGGGAAGATAGACTCTATAAACATACCTAACAACTGTCTGGATGTATTATCCCAGCATATCTATGGGATGGCTATAGAAAATAAATGGGATATTGATTATGCCTATGAAGTTGTAAAAAAGAGTTACTGTTACCATCAACTTTCTAAAACAGATTATTTAAGTGTTTTAAGTTATATGGCTGGAGAATATACCAGTTTAGAGGATAGATATGTTTATGCCAAAATATGGGTGGATTATAACAAGAACATGTTTGGAAAAAGAGGAAGATTAGCCCGGATGCTTTATTCCACCAATATTGGTACTATACCGGACCGCAGTGGAGCAGTGGTAAAATGTGCCGGTAAAGTGGTAGGCCGGATAGAGGAGGATTTTATGGAGAAACTCCGTAAAGGAGATAGCTTTGTTTTGGGAGGTAATATTTACCGGTTCAATTATGCCCGGGGTATGAGTGTAAATGTAAGTCCTGCTTCAGGACCCCCTACCATTCCTTCCTGGTTTTCTGAGCAGTTACCCCTATCATTTGATCTGGCAGTTGATATTCAACGTTTCAGGGATATAATGGATAGTAAACTAAGTTATGGTAAGAGTAAAGAAGAAATCATGGAATTTATTCATGGTTATTTATATGTGGATTACAATGCCGCCCACTCTATCTTCCAGTATTTCCAGGAGCAGTACCTTTTTGCCCATATTCCCAGTAATCGGCGGCTTCTGGTGGAATATTATACCGGTTTTGGTGGTAGGAAATTTGTGGTTTTCCACACTTTATTTGGAAGACGGGTTAATGATGCCTTATCCCGGGCCCTGGCATATATAATTGCTAAAAAATTTAAAAGAGATGTGATGATTTCTGTATCAGATAATGGATTCTATTTAAGTTCAGAAGGAAAAATAGGAGGATTAGAGGCTTTCAAAGAATTGAATTCCGAGAACCTGGTGGAGATTCTAATTAAAGCCATAGATAAAACCGAAACTCTGGCCAGCCGGTTTCGTCATTGCGCCGGGAGGTCTTTAATGATACTGCGTCGTTATAAAGGCCAGGAAAAATCTGTAGGGCGTCAGCAGGTTAAAGGGAAAATATTGCTTAAATTTGTACAGGAACTTGATGAGAATTTTTCTATCCTGAAAGAAGCACGAAGGGAAGTGATTGAAGATTACATGGATGTTAAAAATGCCCAGAGAGTTTTAGAATGGATAGAAAGTAATCAAATGGAAATCAAACAGTTCAATACTAAAATTCCTTCTCCTTTTGCATTTAATCTGGTAGCCCAGGGATATCTGGATGTTTTAAAGTATGAAGAAAGAATAGAGTTTATAAAAAGGATGCATGAAGCCATTGTAATGGAAATCCGCGGATGAAGTTATATTTTAAAAAAAAGATCTTTTTTAAGTTTTTGAAATAACCAGCATCTGGTTTCCCCCGGGGCGGAACTGGTAATCCACCTTCACCAATTTAGATTTATAATTATCAGAAAGAGAATTAGTTACCTTTTCCACCATGGTTGATTTTATTCCCTTATGTTTTACCAGGGGATATAATCTCAGTTCTTTTCGGGTAACCCTCATCATTTCCTCTACCGCTTTCTGGTGGAACTCTTCACTCAGGCGGTGATCATAAATAAATAGTAAATGAGCACAGAGTACCAGATCAAAGCTGTTATCTGGAAAGGGAAGGTCTGTTAGATCCCCTTTAAGATATCTTTCCCCTTTTCCTATCTTGTAATCTAGATAAAAATCCTGACAGGACTTTTTTCTGTGTTTTTTTAGTTCATCCAGATTATTAAAGAAACTCCAGATAAATTCCTGTTTCATTTTTTCCAGGGCATCAACTAGAGCTTGCAGGTGTTTTTGGCACTGGAGTTGTAAAAATTCAGGGCTTTTATCATAAATTAAATCAACAGCAGTAACTTCAAAGTCCTGTTTATGCATATATGATGTAAATGAGCTGGCCCCTGCTGCACAGTCCAAAATTTTTTGATTTTTCAAATTTTTAAGGTCCAGATCAAACATTTTAAGATATTCCATCCAGCTGCGTCCAATAAATATAGGTCCGGTAATTTTAGTTTTCTTTTTCATTTAAAGACCTTTTAATTGTTTTAGAGATTCCTAACTATTTATTATTTTTAATATTCAAATTAGCATCGATTAAATAGATTGGAATTAACTCTGCATTGTTTTAAGCCCCTGCATATTGCATATTTATGATAGAAGCGATAAGTTTATATATGATAACAAAGTCATATAATGTTGTGTGTAGTATGCACACATCACCCCAAAATTGTAGTTTTCGACGCGAAATATCTATTTATTTTGTTGAAAACTCGAAACATATAAGCTTCCAGAGAAACACACCTCCCTTTTCACTCCTAACAACCCCTAAATTATTCTCTGGGAGCTTATTTTTATTAAATTTTACATACTAACTAGAGATAAAAACTTATTTTTTATAAATCTAATTTTTTTCTTAAAATAACATCAAAAAGATATTTTTTTTATGAAATCAGTTTTCTTTATTTTCTAGCTAAATTAGAAAATCATTAATAATTTATTAAAATAATATTTAATTAAAAATTTACGCTTTCTATTTATAATAGAGAACTTTTGTACTTATTTTTGTTTTTAGGCCCTGAAATAGATAAAAAAAGACTAATAAAGCAAAAAATAAATAATTTGGACCCGGAAAAGAAGGAATAAAAATAATACCTCCATCCAATAGAACTATTAATAAAATGTTTCAGGGGGTTAGTTAGTGATTACTAATCATAATGTTTTAATAATTGGTGGAGGTTTAACTGGACTTAGGGCAGCCATACAATTATTTGATTCCAGTCTGGACGTAGCAATTATTAGTAAAGTTCATCCCTTAAGATCACATTCTGTTGCTGCTCAGGGAGGTATGAATGCTTCTTTAGGAAATGTGCCTGGTGAAGATGGTAGCGTTGATAACTGGAAAAATCATGCCTTTGACACGGTAAAGGGTTCTGATTACTTAGCAGATCAGGACGCAGTGGAAAAAATGTGTCGTGAGGCACCAAAAACTGTAATAGAATTGGAACATATGGGAACAGTTTGGTCCAGACTAAAAAATGGAAAGATCGCCCAGCGACCCTTCGGAGGAGCAGGATTCCCCCGTACTTGTTATGCAGCAGACCGAACTGGTCACAATGCACTTAATACTCTTTTTGAACAGGTTAATAAACGTAATATTCAGATATATAGTGAATTTTTTGTAACTTCTCTTATTATTGATCAGGGGAGTTGCGTCGGTTGTACCGCTCTAGATTATCTGCAGGGTGAAGTTCACGGTTTATCAGCTAAGGCCGTGCTGATGGCCACTGGAGGATTTGGTAGATTATTCAATAAATCAACCAATGCTCTAATTAATACTGGCGACGGACAGGCTCTGGCTTTACGTGCAGGCGTGCCTTTAAAAGATATGGAATTTGTGCAGTTTCATCCCACTACTCTCTATGGTACCAATATTTTAATCACTGAGGGAGCACGTGGAGAAGGAGGTATTTTACTTAACCAGGATGGAGAACGTTTTATGAAAAAATATGCTCCAAATTCACTTGATTTGGCCCCTAGGGATGTGGTTGCCCGTTCCATTGAAGAAGAAGTAGCTCAGGGGCAAGGATTTGAAGGAGATTATGTTCATCTTGATCTTCGCCCACTTGGTGCTGAACGAATAAATGAACGTTTACCAGGCATAAAGCAGATTTCCATTGATTTTTCAGGCGTTGATCCCATAAATGAGTCCATACCAGTCCAGCCAGGTCAACACTATTCCATGGGAGGAATAGATGTGGATATCGATGGAAAGACTCGTATTTCAGGATTATATGCAGCAGGAGAATGTTCTTGTGTTAGTGTTCACGGTGCAAACCGTCTGGGGGGAAATTCACTACTGGAAACCGTAGTATTTGGACGTCTGGTTGCGGATCAGATCATAAATAATGTCAATAATATTGAATCTCCTCCAAAAAAACTTGCCCAGGCAAATATCAGGAAATCAGAAGACCATATTAAAGCTCTGATTGATAGGGAAGGTGGGGAAAATCAGTTTGAAATTAAAGAAAAGCTTAATAATACCATGAGCACCAAATTTGGAATTTTCCGTGAAAAGGATACCATGCTAGAAGGGCTCAATGAGATCAAAAAATTGCAGGAAAAGTTTTCCCAAGTTTCCATTAAAAATAAAGATCTTAAAGTTAACAAGGCCCTGATAAGATTATTAGAACTGGAAGGAATGCTTTTACTAGCAGAAGTAGTTGCCCTGGGGGCTATTAAAAGAAAAGAAAGTAGAGGATCCCATACCCGAACTGATTATCCAGAACGTGATGATACTAAATTCCTCAAGCATACCCTGGTTACCTGGGAAGATGAAAATATGCAGGTTTCCTACCTGCCAGTTAAATTAGGAATGTTTGAGCCTAAGGAGCGTGTGTATTAATGAAACTAAAAGTTTATCGTTACCAGGATGGAATGGAATCACCTCGTTATGATAGCTTTGAATTAGAATCCAGACCGGGTTTAACTGTATTAGGGGCCTTGTTCCAGTTTCAAGAACAATTTGATGATTCATTATCATTTAACTATTCCTGTCGGGGAGCGGTTTGTGGTACCTGTGGCATGTTAATCAATAAGGTCCCTCGTTTAGCCTGTCGAACTCAACTAAAACCACTTTTAAGGGGAGAATTGAAAGTATCCCTATTTTCTTATCCCGGTATTATGGAAACCATTCCCTGGGATCCTGCAAAAGAAGTTTTAGTGGAACCCTTACCACATCTACCTGTAATTAAGGATCTTATTGTGGATATGGATAAGTTCTTCGAGTATTATAGGTTTGTTGAACCTGTTTTTAGAACATCCGATCTTAATCCTGAAAAAGAACGGTTAATGAATCCAGAAGATGTAAAACAATTGGAAGAGTATACCAATTGTATTCTTTGTGCTGTTTGTTTTGGTGGCTGTCCAGTTGTCGGACAAAATCCCAAATACTTGGGCCCTGCTGCCCTGGCAAAACTTTATCGCTTCCATCTAGACCCTAGGGAGACTACAGATACATCCCGCCTGGAAATAGCAGACATAAAAAATGGTTGGTGGGCCTGTGACTCCTATGGAAACTGTCGTAAAGTCTGTCCCAAAGGTGTACCTCCCATAAATGCCATAGAAAACGCTGCAAATGAACTAAAAAGTAAAAAAAAATGATAAATGATCTTTAAATAATATGGATTAATCTTAGCTATGAAAAGGGGATATAAATGAAATATTTGTGTAGTAATTGTAAAATGTTCAAATACGATGAGGAAAGGGGTGATGAAAAAACCAGCCTTCCGCCCGGGACGAAAATTGAAAACATACCCAATTCCTGGAGATGTCCTGTTTGTGGGGTAAACAAATATTATCTGCAACCATTAGATAATCAAACTAAAGAAGAAACTGAGATTAAAGATCTAACTTATTATCGTGACATCGCCCGAAAATTACTTACCGGTTTTTGTGGGGTTTACCCGGTATGCGATGGTGATCCGGATCATATATGTACCGGTCAAAAATACGGTGCCCCCATAGGTTTGGGAGGGGCAGGACAGGCCAAGACTTTTGAAGCTAATTATCAGGCTCTTCAAAAATATCGGCTGATGATGAGGGTCATTAAAGCTCACCATGAACCTGAAATGTCCATAAAAATCTTTGAAAAAGACTTAAAGATTCCTGTGATGGGAGCTGCACTTTCTGGTGTCAAATCAAGTTTAAAAGACGCTGTTCCAGAAGTTTTTTTTTATGAGGGACTTTTAAAAGGAGCTCGAAATGCAGGTACCATAGGTATGGTGGGAAACACACCCACGAGTCCCGAAGACTTAGGGGTTAAAACAGTGGGAGAAAATCAGGGCTGGGGAATTCCTTTTTTTAAACCCCAGTCCCAGCCACGTCTTTTAGAATTATTTGAGCAGGCGGAAAAATTGGATGTGCTTGCCACTGGAGTTGACTTGGGAGGGGCAGGATCTACCTTCTGGGTTACTCCCGAAAAACAGGTATTCCGGAAAAGTGAAATGGAATTGCAAGAACTGGTGGATTGCACCGAAAAACCAGTTATATTCAAAGGAATTATGAATACAGAAGATGCAGCTACGGTGCTAGATTCTGGAGCCAGTGCATGTTATGTATCTAATCATGGAGGAAGAGTTCTGGATTGTGGTCAAGGAGTGGCAGAAGTCCTTCCAGAGATTTCTAAAGAAATATCTGGTAAAATACCTGTTTTAGCCGACGGAACGGTGCGTACTGGTTTTGATGTACTTAAGATTTTAGCTTTGGGGGCTGATGTGGCTCTAATAGGCCGTCCCCTTGCAAGAATGGCAATAGCTGGTGGAGAAAAAGCAGTACAAATGTATTTTGACTATGTTAAAGATGATCTTCGTCGAGCTATGATTTTAACTGGCTGTGATACGCTTCAAGAGATCAGTGAAAATATCCTTATAAAATAAAAAAAATAAGTTCAGGGTAGTGCTCCATCCCTGCAGTAGAATCCTTTTGGTTTTTGGTTGGGCAAGTCGTATTCTTCCCATAATGCACACTCATTACAGATACATCGTTTATTGGTATCAATATCCCCACAGCTGGATTTACCTGTAGCACAGTACATACCTGGAACCATTTCTGGATCAGGCATCATTTTGCTTTCCATCATTTTAGGCATCATATCCTGCATTTTCATGCCTTTTTCTTTTACACAAGCACTATCTTCCTGTATAGGGCAGGTAGTGTATAGGCATTTTTGCAGGTTTTCCATATTCTATTTTGCTCATAAAATTCCCCCCCAAAAATGTCATTTGAGGTTGATTTTACTCTGCTTGCCCATCCCGACAGTAGTAACCCATGGGTGAGCCTTCAGGTAAAGCATATTCTTTCCATAGTGGGCATTCGTTGCACTGGCACATTTTACTGTAATCCAGATCTCCGCAAGATGCTTTTCCACTGGCACAGTACAAACCAGGAACCATTTCTGGATCAGGCATCATTTTGCTTTCCATCATTTTAGGCATCATTTCCTGGACTTTCATTTTTTTTTCTTTAGCACAGGCACTTTCTGCTTGTACCGGGCAGGTTTTACAGATGCATTTTTGCAGGTTTTCCATATTAAATTCTACTTTTGACAAAATTTCACACTCCTATTACTTACCAAACATTACATATGTTATCTGAAGCATATAAATTTTGTTTTCTTTATAACTAGATATATTCCCCATTTATCCATTTAATACCAGTTGCCTGGGACATATCTCTATTGGCAGAAATTAAATCCTCAGAAGAAAGCTGTTTTATGTCTTTTTTCCCCACAATCCGTGTTAAATTTGCTATTTCTTCAGTGGATAATTCAATGTAATTGGAAAGTTTTTTTATGCCTTGATTGATATCTAATTGTTCCATGAGTTTAGGATCCTGGGTGGTCACACCAGTAGGACATAAACCAGAATAACATATTCGATATTGTTGACAATTTATTGCTATCAGGGCTGAAGTGGCAATATAAACTGCATCAGCACCTAAAGCCAGACATTTGGCAAAATCAGCTGAATTTTTAAGCCTTCCTCCTGCTATCAATGATATTTTATCCTTCATACCCATTTTGTTAAGGGTTTTATGAGCCTGAGGAATAGCAACAAATACAGGTATGCCAACGTTATCCCTAACATATAAGTTAGTAGCTCCGGTACCGCCCCCAAACCCATCCAATGCAATATAATCAACACCAGAATTAGCTAATACTTCTACATCTGCTTTAACATCACCACAACCTATTTTAGTCCCAATTGGTACTCCATTACTTATCTCACGAAGCCATGAAACTTTTTCTTTTAATGATTGTTGATCGGTTATATCGGGGTGATGGGCTGGAGAATAGGATGCTTCACCGGTTTTCAGGTTTCTGGTTCTGGCTATCTCATCAGTTATTTTTTCAGCAGGCAAATAACTCCCTTTTCCAGGATATGCTCCTTGACCAAATCTTATTTCAATTGCAACTGCCGATTTAAGGATTTCCTCATCAATTCCAAATCGCCCTGTAGAGTACTGCACTATCCTGTAATCTAAACCTATGTCTTTTTCTTCATCTATGATTCCGCCCTCGCCTGAATTAAAGGCAATTTTTAATTTTTCGGCTGTTTTGGAGATTACTAATTTTACATTTTTAGATACGCCTCCAAAACTCATCCCGGAGATCATGATTGGAGAGGTGATTTTAAGAGGATTTTTAGATTTGGGGCCAATTATAGTAGTGGTATTAACTGGTTCTTCATGATTAAGGGGAATTTTGTTTACTTGAGCTGGTATAAAATATAAATCATCCAGAGCAAAAGGAAATTTTTTCAAAGACCCCATGGATCCCACTATGCTTTTTCCTTCTATGCTCTCTTCCTTGATATTTACCACTTTTTGATAAAAAAGAGGGTCTTCACCTGAATGTTTTTTGCGCATTAAAAAGTCAGTATCACCCACGCATAATTTATCACAATAATATAATCCTTTCAGGTCATATTTGAGGTATACCGGACATTTATTACAAAGACAAGTTTTTGGTTTAATATCACATTTACTTTCAGATTTACCGCAAAATAGAATTTCACCAACACAATCATGAGGATAACTGTTACATAGTCGGCATAGACATTTTTGGCGGTTTTCTTCCGAATCGGTGACTTTAACTCTAATATTTCCTAATTCATCTGACATGCTTTTTTTTGCCTCTTTAATTCTTACAGGGCCCAAATACTTATTAAATTAAATGAATCTCCTGGGATCAGTATCTATATCAACTAAAACCGGTTTTTTTGATTTTAAAGCTTTATCTACAGCATCATCAAGCATTTCAGCTTTTTCAACTTTTATACCTATTCCCCCACAATTTTTGGCAAAACCGGCATAATCACAGTCCTGCAATTCAGTTTGGTAGTTAGGATATTTTTCAACTTTTTGTTCCTGCATTATCATTCCCAGTTCTTTATTGTTCATCAAAAACACCTTTATAGGGAGTTTATATTTTACTGCAGTCATAAAATCAGCCATAACCATGGAAAATCCTCCATCACCAGTTATACATACCACTTGACGATCAGGATATGTTAGTTGTGATGTTAGTGCTGCTGGTAAACCAAATCCCATGGAACCCAGGTTACCTGATAATAATAGCTTCTGAGTTTTTTTCATCCAGAAGTTACGGCCCACCCACCAGCAGTTCTCTCCTACATCCACAGTTATAACAGCATCATCATCTAATTTCTGATTAAGGACTTTTATAATATACTGGGGCCTGATCGGAGTTTTATCAGTTGATATTTCCTCTTCAAGTAGCTCAATCCAGCTTTGTTTTAAATTTTTCATTTCTTCCTGGTATTCTTTATCCTCACGCTCCTTAAGCATGGTTGTGAGTTTAGGTATAATTTGGGCACTGTTTCCCACCAGGCCCACCTCCACTGGATATTTTTTGGCTATCATCAGAGGGTCAATGTCAATTTGGATCATGCTTTTTTCAGGTATCTGAGTTAGATCTGAGAAAGATGACCCAATAACAATCAAAAGATCAGACTTTTGCACCAGTTCGGTGGCTGCAGTAGAGCCTATGGACCCGTGACTTCCCATGTAAAAAGGATGTTCTTCATTTATAACTCCTTTTCCACGATAAGTAGTTATAATAGGAGAATTTATCTTCTTTGCTAGTTCAATCAAGCTGTCTCCTTGACCCATAGCCCCAAAACCTGCTATAATAACTGGTCGTTTAGAATTATCAATTTTTTTAGCTGCACTTTTTAGCAAATTATTAGAGGGCAATAGGGACTGGTCAGCTAAATTTCCCTTAAAGGATTTAATTTTAGTATCATAAGGTAATTTCTGGATATCGTTAGGTATACTTATATGGGAAACGCCTTTTTCCAATAAGGCATGTTTAATGGCATGGGTAACTAGAGATGTGGATTGTTCTTTGGACATTACCGCTTTATTAAAAACACATATTGGTTCAAAGAAGGAATGCTGATCAATTTCCTGAGTTGCGCCCGTACCTATCTTATGTCTTTCCACCTGACCGGTTAAAGCCAGTACCGGAGCATGGTCTAATTTAGCATCATACAATCCGGTGGCAAGATTGGTTGCTCCGGGTCCAGCAATTGTTAAACAGGCTGCGACATGTCCTGTAAGTTTTCCATAGGCAGAGGCCATAAATGCTGCAGTTTGTTCATGCCGTACCTGATAATATTGGATCTGATCGTTTTTTCTTAAAGCATCAACTACACCTAAAGAAGATGTACCCGGAATACCAAAGATATACTTTACACCCCATTCCACCATTTGATCTATCATGACATCAGAAACTGTTCTTTCATCTTTAGAAATTGTTTCTTTTTCTCCTACTAGTTCTACGAAAACATTTTTAGGAGAGTTACATACGGGACATCTCCAGTCTTCAGGTAAATCTTTAAATTTTACTCCTTCTTCTTCCTCATCATATACATAGTTACAAACCGTGCATCTATATTTTGCCATGAAAAACCCCCAAATTTTAATTTTTATATGGTTTTTAATAAAAACCAATCTTAAACTGCGATTAGCCCATATTTTTTAGAATAAATTTAAAAATTCAGATTTTAGTTTTAGTTGTAAAACATTAACCGGATAAATAATAATATTTATAATCCATATGATTAATATATAATGGTTGAGTAAAGGTGAATTTAGTGAATGACCAAATTAACAGCATTATAATATTTTTTACATATCTATTTGCTATTGTAGGCAGTATAATTATTATTTACGGTGGTTTAAGGGCAGCTATTACTTTTTTTTATCGTGAAGTTAGCCGTACTACCGAAGATTTTTATAAATTTATTAGAATAAAATTTACTTCAAAAATTGTTTTAGGACTGGAATTTTTTATTGCCGCCGATTTATTAGCTACAATTCTACAACCAAGCTTAAATGAAATAATTATATTGAGTATTACCGTGAGTATAAGGACTGTTGTTGGTTATTTTCTGGATAAAGAAACTAAAGAGCTGCAAAAAGGTAAATAGCCATAGGAATAATACTTTAGAAAAAGGGGTTTATCATAATACCATGAATTATAAGGGATTAAAATGACTGGAAAATTTCGTAAGGAGTATGATAGTTTAGGAGAAGTTTTGATACCTTCAGATAAGTTATGGGGGCCTCAAACCCAGAGATCTCTAGAACAATTCAGTACAGGTAATGAATTAATCCCTCGAGAAATGATTGAAGCTTATGCTATTATTAAAAAATCATGCGCCTTAACCAATTTTAAATTTGAACTTTTAGATGAGCCTAAAAAGGATCTAATTGTCAGAGTATGTGATGAAATTCTCTCTGGCCGCCACCTGGAGCAATTCCCACTCCATGTGTGGATGACCGGTAGTGGGACCCATTTCAACATGAATGTAAATGAAGTGATTTCCAACAGATGTTCTCAGCTTACAAAAAATGCCCTGGGTAGTAAAAAGCCCCTGCACCCTAATGACCATGTTAATTTATCCCAATCCTCCAATGATACTTTCCCCTCAGCCATGCATATTTCTACAATTAAAGTACTGCAGGATAGATTAATACCATCTGTTGCCGATTTGCGTAATTCCTTAAATGAAAAAGCAGAAGAATGGAAGGATATAGTTAAAATTGGAAGAACCCATATGCAGGATGCGGTTCCAATCACCCTGGGCCAGGAATTTTCAGGATATGCCGGACTGTTAGATGATAATTTAAATCGCTTAAAAACAAATATGTCAGAGTTATATTATCTGGCCTTAGGAGGAACAGCTCTTGGTACCGGTATAAATGCTCCTGATGGATTTGATAAAAAAGCAGCTTTTGAAATTGCAAAAATAACCAGTTTGCCATTTAAAACTGCTCCCAACAAATTTAAAGTGCAGGGATCCCATGATGCTCTGGTGATGGTTAGTGGAACCTTAAAAACTCTGGCCACATCTTTATATAAAATTTCCAATGATATTCGTATTTTAAGTTGCGGTCCCCGCTGTGGTATACATGAACTGGATATACCTGCTAATGAGCCAGGATCATCCATTATGCCTGGTAAGATTAACCCTTCTCAATGTGAAGCACTGAGTATGATTGCAATCCAGGTTATATCCAATGACGTAGCTGTTACCATGGGTGGAGGGGGAGGTTATCTGGAAATGAATGTTTACAAACCACTCTTGATCTACAATATCTTACAGTCCATAAATTTACTGGCCGATGGTTGTAATAATTTCAGGAAGTATCTGATTGAAGATATGAATCCCAATCTTAAACAGATTAAACTCTTTTTAGAGCAATCACTCATGTTAGTAACTGCCCTTAGCCCGGTAATAGGATATGATAAAGCTTCTAAAGTAGCCCATCATGCATTAAATAATGATTCAACTCTAAAAGAAGCTGTTTTGGAACTTGAATATTTATCTAAAGATGAATTTGATTATTTAGTAAATCCAAAGGCTATGGTTCATCCCACCCCTAAAAAAATAGATTAATTTTATATTGGCAAAATTAATTTTTATTCCTCCCGTTCCATAATTAACCTTATATCCAGTAACATGGCCCATGCTTCCTCTTTCATATGTGCCAGTTCAGGAGGAGCTATGGCTATGAACTTTTCTAGTACTTCTGCTGCCTCTTGGTATCTTCCTAAGAACCTTAAAGCAGAACCTTTACCAGCCAGGGCTTGAGGATTATCTGGATTTATGTGGAGTGCTTTTTTGAAATTTTCCAGTGCCTCCGGGTAACGGGCCATGGAAATAAGAGCGGAACCTTTGTTATTCCAGGCTTCATCATCCTCTGGATTTAGTTCCAGCGCCTGATTGAAGCAATTTAATGCTTCTTCAAATCTAAGTGTGGCTGCCAGGGAGACTCCCATATTGGACCAGGCCCGGGAATTATCGGCTTCAAGTTCCAGGGCAATTTCAAAGGATTCTGTGGCCTGACTATGCCAACCCAGTGAAGATAGTACCACGCCCCGGTTATCCCAGATTTTACTGGTATTTTGATCCAGTTCCAGGGCCCTATCATATGAAAAAAGAGCCTCATGATATTCTCCTTTTAAAAAGTATTTATTCCCCCTCCGGGTCCAGTACAGGACCTTTTCCAGAACATTTTCCCTGATAGACTCATCCATAGTAACACCGGGTGTATATTATTAATTATGAAAAAGAATTTAATTAATTTTATCCCCCGGGCATGATTACCCGGTTGTTTTAGAAGGAATGAAAGTTTCATAAAACTATTAATAATTTCTCTCTAATAATAATCTTATGAATTCTTTGGAAGGTAATCTTTTTGAAAAAAATATAGGGGAAGATATGGAATTTATACGAATATTGTGGTGTGATAATGCCAATATAATCCGTTCCAAAGCATTATACATTAATAAAGAAATTAAAAACCGGGAATTACCTTTAAAAGTTGGTATAAGTTCTGGCCAGCAGGGAGTGCCGGTGATGTATGACCAGGTTTTAGAAAGCTCTTTATTAACACCGGTGGGGGGAAATAGAATTAGAGGCAGATCTAAGGACTTTAACTCCATTACCCTATGCCCCGGGACATTTCAGGGCCATGGGGGATATGAAGTTAAAGGGTAGGGATTGGGAATACTGTCCCCAGGGTTTTTTAAAAAGAATGATTGGTAAGTTATTTAAAACGGGTTTAAGTATTAAGACCTCTTTTGAAAACAAACTTTACCTCCTGGATCTGGTTGAAAAATCTAAAGAATCTAAAAGTATTCTTCCCCGGGAAAAAACTCCTTTTGCATCCACTTATTCCCTGGATTTAAATCCAGACTTCATTAGAGATGTGGTTGGTGCCCTGCATAAAC
>Ga0180017_100327_pt1 | contig 17620 bp, 19 predicted proteins | sample KR46_S_MetaG_FD_129674 | JGI IMG/M metagenome (GOLD analysis project Ga0180017, IMG submission 129674) | Groundwater microbial communities from the Olkiluoto Island deep subsurface site, Finland - KR46_S_MetaG | ecosystem: Environmental > Aquatic > Deep subsurface > Groundwater | place: Finland...
ACGCAGAAGAACTAAAAAAAGCTTTTGAAGAACTATTTAAAGAAATAATAGGGGAAACATCATTTTATGAAAACTGGATCTCAAAATTCATTAACAGTGAAAAAAATTAAGTAATCAACTATAGGTAAAGGGGTTATTCATCATATCTGTATAAAAAAATTCTTATGATCAACATAAAAGAAAACATGGTTACCATAAAAATCGATGGTGAACCCGTTAAAGCTAAAAAAGGGGCTACAGTACTTGAAATTGCCATTAAAAACGATGTTTACATTCCTAATCTTTGTCACAGCTCTCAGTTAGATCCATGGGGGGCTTGCAGACTTTGCATGGTGGAAAACCAGGAAGGTCGGCTGATAACTTCCTGTGAAGCCAGAGTAGAAGATGGAATGGAAATTGTAACAGAATCTGATGAAATAAACCGGGGCAGAATCTTGGTAGCTCAGTTGTTAATTGCCAACCACGAAATGGACTGCCTTACCTGCGCCCAGGATGACCATTGCCAGCTTCAAGAAGTCACTTCTTATCTGGGAATACAAAAAGAACATTTGAATAATTTGAGGCGCAAGGTTGTTGAAATTCCTGTTGATGTTTCTAATCCCTTTTTCGTAAGAGACCTCAAAATATGCGTCCTTTGTGGAATATGCGTCCGGGTATGTAACGAAGTTTTAGGTGTTAATGCGGTGGGCTTTGGCTTCAGGGGCTACGAGACCAAAATCACCACCTTCCAGGACAAGCCCCTTCTTGAATCTAACTGTGTTTCCTGTGGTGAGTGTGTAGTGGCCTGTCCTGTGGGAGCACTGGTACCAAAAGAAACTCTCAGCCCATCTCGAGAGGTTAAAACGGTCTGTTCTTACTGCGGAGTGGGCTGTAACATCTTCTTGGGACTGCGCGATGAAAAAATAGTCCAGGTTAGAGGAGATCCAGAGAGCGCAGTTAACGAGGGCAATCTGTGTGTAAGGGCGGTTACGCTCACGGATTCGTTAATCATCCGGAACGCTTAAAATCACCCCTTATTAAGTTGATGGAAAGTTCAAAGAAGTTAGTTGGGATGAAGCCCTGGACTTTGGCTTCGAAAAATTATCAAAATATAATGGAGATTCCTTTGCTGCTCTGAGTTCGGCTAAGTGTACCAACGAAGAAAATTACCTCTTACAAAAGTTTACCCGGACCGTAATGGGAACCAACAACATCGACCACTGCGCTCGATTGTGTCACGCTCCCTCGGTCGCTGGACTATCGCAGACCCTGGGCGGCGGGGCCATGACCAATTCCATCGGGGAAATATCAGATTCTGAATGCATTCTGGCCATCGACACCAACACTACGGAAAACCACCCGGTTATAGGACTCCGAGTGATTGAAGCTGTTAAAAAGGGAGCTAAACTTATTGTAGCCAACCCTAAAGATATTGATCTGGTTAAACACACCCATATATTCTTGCAACATAAGCCGGGGACCGATGTGGCCCTCTTAATGGGGTTAATGCGAGTGATTGTAGATGAAAAACTTCTGGACCATGATTTCATTAATAACCGGTGTGAAAACTTCTCTGAGTTTGAAAAATCTTTAGAAAAGTTCGATCTTCCTCGAGTAGTGGAAATTACCGGAGTTCCAGAAGATAAAATCGTAGAAGCCGCTAGATTATACGCACAACCCTCCCCATCCTCCATATTTTATTATATGGGTATCACACAACACGCCCATGGTACTGACAACGTAATGGCAGTGAGCAATCTGGCTCTACTAACAGAAAATATTGGTAAAAAGTCTTCGGGGGTTAATCCTCTTCGAGGACAGAACAACGTCCAGGGGTCCTGCGATATGGGAGCTCTACCCAACGTTTTTCCGGGTTATCAGTCTGTTACTGACCAAAACATTTCTGAAAAATTTGAAAAACCTTGGAATTCACATTTAACACTTAAAAGTGGCTTAATGCTTCCTGAAATATTGGAATCTGCCTTAAATGGGGAAATTAAGGCCATGTACATCATGGGTGAAAACCCACTTCTAAGCGTTCTGGACTTAGCCCAAGTAGAGAAATCACTGGAAAAACTGGATTTTCTAGGGTTCAAGACATGTTCCTAACCGAAACAGCTAAACTGGCGAATTTGGTGTTACCGGCCTGCAGTTTCGCTGAAAAAGAAGGCACTTTCACCAACACGGAACGGCGTGTCCAGCTCATTCGCCAGGCACTGAATCCTCGTGCCGAATCAAAGTCGGACTGGTGGATTATCAGTCAAATTGCTAAAAAATTAGGTGCAGATGGGTTTGACTATGCTAACCCTTCTGAAATTTTTGATGAAATGGCTTCGCTTACTCCTATATATCAGGGCCTATCTTATTCTCGCCTGGAAGAAGGTGGAATTAACTGGCCCTGTCGAGATGCGCAAGATTCAGGCACTCTTATCCTTCATAGGGATGTATTTTCTACGCATAATGGAAAAGCACAATTTCGGCCTTTGGAATACGTTCCTCCGGCTGAACTTCCAGATAAAGAGTATCCTTTACTTCTCACCACGGGCCGCTGCCTGTATCAATACCACACCCGCACCATGACCGGATTAGTGGACGGTCTTAACATTCTGTATGGTCAAGAGTTAATGGAAATAAATCACAAAGATGCGCGGGATCTGGAAATTGAGGACGGTAGTTTGGTTCGGGTTATTTCTCGTAGGGGAGAGGTTGAAACCAGGGTAAAAATCAGTCCTTCCGTCCCCGGGGGTATGGTGTCCATGACTTTCCACTTCCAGAAAACCCCGGTAAACCTACTTACCAACCCGCTTTGTGACCCGGTTTCTAAGACACCGGAACTGAAGGTTTGTGCGGTGAGGGTGGAACCTATTAAACCATAGACGGTGTTTCTTTGTTTTTGTGGGTGTTTTTGTTTTTAGGTGAGGGTGGAACCTATTAAACCATAGACTTAATTTTAATTAAACACTGATTCATTTCACGAACCAAGTGAGGGTGGAACCTATTAAACCATAGACTGCAAAAAATCAAATCATCATTTTGTAACTTAAAATAAATTATTAGTTTTAAATGCCGACATGTTTATATATACATTTCGTGGAGTTCGATTTAAAAATAAATCATGGTAGAATCAATTTATCAGCATGGCGATAAACCATTCTTATATCAAACCCTATAGTTCTGCGTTTAATGAGGAGCGTGTACCCAAATATATCCATAAAAAGGCCTATTTTATTAAATATCAGGATATGGAACTGGAGAAGGCGCGTTTTAAGGCGGGGGATAAACGTTTGAAAGGTCTTAAAGATGACAATTATTGTAATGTGCATATATTTTTTTTGCTTAATTTAGGTAAGTTTTTAATCCAGTTTTTAGCAAATGAGAGTGATCTTATGAGTTTATAGGATGATTTCAGGATATTATTTTCTAATTCTTCTATTTGGAGTGGTAAAATGTTTGATATAATCTTTTAACATTTTTCCACACGAATTTTATAGGATTGAGGTCAGGAGATAATATGGTGGCAGATGTAAAAGGAGAATAATTTAGTTCTTCTGCTTTTTCTTTCACTAGTAGGGCATGATGAGTCAGAAATTATCTAAAATTCTTACTGCACGTCCTAAAGGGTCATATTCTTTTATTTTATCTATGAACGAGGCAAAATTCTATTTTTTATTGTTTTCCGGAAATTCAACCACATCATGTCCATTTATGCTGTAAAGGCCTGTTAATTTAGTTTAAGATAATTGATACCTTTTTAACTGGTTTTATGAATGCACATAAAGGTGAAGAATTAGAATTGGCGTCAACGGCTATTTTATCCAGAAATCCCATAATATCATTTTCTTCAACCTCGTAGTCTAATGTTTTTTTAAAATCTCTTCTGCATTTTTCGGTTTTTTGTAATATTTCTGCATTGGTTTGGCGTATTTCATCATGAAAGACTTGATAATTCTTCTTATTTGCCAGGAAGAATATTCCACTCCTAATTCTTTTTTCACCAGATCCTGAATTTCTCGTGTTTTCCAGGTATCTTTCTCTTTTAACATGGCTTCTAATTCCTTTTTATTCTCATCAGAAAGCCAGGCACGTCTTCCACTCTTAGGTTTAGATTGCAAACCATCATAACTATCTTTATTTCAGGTCTTTAAGCCAATTATAACCTGTGGCCTTGGTGACACCTACCAGATTAGTGGAATTTTCCACACTTTCGTCCTGATACCAGTTTTTAATGAATAAAAGCTTTTTAAGAACCTTTAAATTCTGCTTCAAGCCACGAATTTTCTGATCCAACTCCTCAACCGACAAATGCCGCTTCATATAAAACTTTTTCCAGGTCATGTGCTAACAATGTACTAATGATACCATAAAAATATTTGCACTAACTATAAGCCGATAAGTATATAACAACATGTCGTTAAAGAATATATTATCACATATAAAAGGAGGTGAAAATGTGAACAAGACAAAAAATAAATTCCTGTTAACTGTTATTCTGTTCATATTCACAATAACAATGTGTGGAGCCGTTTCTGCTGCAGAACCCAGTAACCAATCAGAAACCTATCATTTAGGACAATTGGTAACTATAAATGCTATCTCAGATTCTGAGTTAGGTTTTCTAGAAGCAGATGATGTTTTGTGTATATCAAACGGAGGTTCTGCCCGTTACAAGACTAATATGAGTACAGAAGACAGTTTACAGGGTGTAATTGATGCCACAAACCATAAACCATATAATCAGCAGATAACAGTTGGAAAAGGAAACTTAATAGGGCTATCTGACCCATTAGGGGACTTATCAGCTACTTATGTAACCAAAAAAGGCAACCAACTAATGGCCAAACAATATACTTACACTTCAACTGGTTTATTATTTAGCAAAACTGTGAATATATCCAGTTTTACAGACTCTCAATGGAACTTAGTAAATAATGAATTAGGAGAAAACACTTTTGAATTAGTAAGTATAGCACATGCATGGGCAGCTGGTGCACCTGCGGACCTTTTAAGAACAGCAGGATCCAGTGGTGGTGTATCTCAAGGCCTTTTAAGTGGTTATGTGATGTCTAAAAGCTTCCAGAATAACTTCCCATTGATAAATAGTAGTCAATCATACCATGTTATGACCACTCCTGGAGGAGGAGATGACAACGTGCCCATGAGCATATTAAGTGTTAATCCTGCACAATGGGTAAGACAGATACCATCAGAAAAAGATCCACTGATGATTAACTATCAGGCCATGATCAATGGCGATCCACTTGAAAGTGCCTACATCTGGTGGGATAGAAGTGCTAGTAACAATCAACCTGGCAATGGAAATCTGGCTGTAATGAGGTTTAATAGTAAACTATTAACTCAATACGGAATACCAGTGCCAAATGGTGGATTAGAACAAATAAAGTTCCTGCAATGGCTATATACTCAAAAGAATATATTCAATGGAGATATGGGCTCATTAATAGTTGTTGATCCCCTGAAAAAGATGAATCAGAGCGATTTCAACCACCTTTGGGGACATGTTGATGGAACTACATACACACCTGGTCATGGGATTGACAAAGTCTATATAAGTAATCTGGAGGACTTAAACCACCAGTACAATAAAACTATAGGTATTTTAACAACCACCGATTACCCTAACCTGAAAAATATCGGTAAAGAAGCAGCTATAATGGCTCAAAACGCATTTAGGACCCATTACAGTGACCCTAACTTTGTATTAACCAGTGAGGACCTAGTCATAACCTCAGCAGGCTATGCACTATTAAAAGATGAACAGGGAAAATTAACCATATCCACCTTAGGAGCCCTTGATGGTATCAGAGGTGTTACCCGTAGCACAGTAGATAATTTATTGAGCCTTAGCAGGCCTATCTGGACTCCTTTATGGTTTGTGTTTGTTAGAGAATCTGGGAATTTGCCTAATGTGGTCTTAGACGCTGTATTTATACAGTATAACGCCGCCACAAAAAATCTGGAAGTAGTTCCAGTGAAATACAATGGAACAGATTACAATGTATTTAATATAGGGCTTAATTCCAATTTAGCTGGCGACAAAAATACTGATGGTTGGAATAAATCACTTGCAGTTGAAAATGCATATACAAATAACAGAGCATACAATATACCAGAATGGAATCAACAGGATTACTACATCGTGGCTATAGCTAATATATGGGCCTACAAAATTCCATATGAGTTATTAGTACCTGCAATATGTGGTGCTTGTCCTGGTTCAGGGTTTACACAGGGTTATGTAATTGCAGATTATGTCAGAACCACTTTCCCTGTTAACTCATACCACATGTATGTAGGTTTCCCTGCCCACTGTAAAGAGTTGGTTATAAACTCTGTTCTTGGATTGTCACCTGCACAAGGTACTTACTACACACCAGGCGTCAGAATCCGTAACACAAATTCAGCTGGAATATTCATCCTTTGGGATGAAGCCACCCAAACAGGTAAAGCTAGATTGCTGAATATGGATCGTACTATCATAAACGCGATGCAAGACGTGGACATACCTAACAACAACCACTTTTATCAAACAGCCTACTGGGCTTTATGGTACGTGGATAAGGCCATCCCTGGTAAAGAAAGGTACAACGAACTACTGAATGCTTTCAGTGTTGTCAGAGAAATACCATTAACTCAAAATGATTTAAGGGCCATGTTAGCTGCTGGTGGAAATCCTGAGAACTTCGTATTAAATTACGTGGTCCCTGTGACTCCTCCAGTGACTGACCCTGTGACTCCTCCAGTGACTGACCCTGTGACTCCTCCAGTGACTGACCCTGTGACTCCTCCAGTGACTGACCCTGTGACTGACCCTGTGACTCCCCCAGTGACTTCTCCAGTGACCGACCCAGTGACCGACCCAGTGACTGATCCACTAACTTCTCCAGCACAAACATCTACTGTTCAAGGCATACCGGTGGCAACTCTGATTGCCGTGCTTTTATTGTGTGTCTTAGGAGCAGGACTATACTTTGGAAGAAAAAGCGTCATTTCTACCATCCAGAAAATTGAAAAATTAGGTAAGTAGGTTTAAACCTACTCCCATTCTTTTTTTTTAATTATTGAAAGTTTAAGGGATATAATAAAAAATAATATATTTTCAGCAATGATTATGAAAACTAAAAATTTATTTTCACAGCAATCCCCCGGCCCATTAATACATCAGTTTTTTAGCCGACGCAATAATGTTTTTCTTTTTAAATCAGAAATAATTAAAACCGATAAATCGGTTATAAAATTTTATTCTGAACCGGAATCAGAATTAAAAAGTACTATAGAGTACGAAAATCTTAAAAAGCTTAATAATTCAGGGATAAATGTTCCTAAAGTTCAAATTAGAAATACTAATTATAATATTTTAGAATACATTCCTGGAATTTTAGTCAGTGATTTAGCTTACAACCTTAATATGGGATCATGGATAGAAAAATTAGCTTACTGGATGGTTCAAATTCATTCAATAACTGCTAAAACTAATAAAAATAAGAATGAAGGATGTTTTTTAAAAGGGGACTGCAACTTGAGGAATTTTATTTACTATCATGGGGAAATTTATGGACTTGATTTTGAAGAAAAAGCCTATGGAGACAGGCGAACAGATTTAGGTGAAATATGTTTTTTCCTGTTGGATAACCACTCCTACAGTCCTAAAAAAATAAGTATGACTCAAAGATTTTTAAAATCATATGAAAAATTTTCAGGCGCCGAACTAACCAATTTATGGCCTTTTTTAAAAGAAAGTGCCTTAAAAGCCCAAGAAAGAAGAAAAAAATGGAGAAAAAAATAGAGTATTTTTTAAATAATTTATTATTCAGCGATCATTACTTCATTGGACTTAATGATTGCCATTAACTCTTAATCTTCCTTTATATCTAATTATATATATATATATATATATATATATAAAAATAAAAGTTTTTACGAAGGGTTAGTGTGTGATTTTAAACGAAAAATCACCAATTGGAAGAAATTAAAGTCAGTAAGAAGCATGATCGAAGACTGGAATAAATCTCGAAACTCTTCGTTTCGAGTTTACTGAGCTTGCTCAGTAATTTAACGAAAGAAGCCTTTTCTATGAAGAAAATACACAGATTTACTTACAGATCAGTTGTTAAATACGTTTCTCTAAATGCACTTTTAGCAGGCATCATCACACTGCTCGGTTATAACTCTAAAAAAAGCCATACAATACCTCTCCAAATGGTAAAAAATGGAGGAGGTTAAAAGTTTTCATTTCCATGGTGGCAACAATAACATTTCCCGCAGGCCGAATTTATCCAAGCTACTCCCACACGATCACCCCATTTTTATGTCCCGGAATCACTGATAACTTGGGTATGAGTCTTCCCTCAATCTCATCAAGTTCAGTGTGACAGATACCACAGGCTGATACCTTTATTAAGATCTGTTTTGAACTGGGCTGTGGAATAGGCCAATCTTCTAATTGCAGAGGATTTTCTTCAATAGAATAAATCTTATTCAGGACCATTGATGTTCCAGTTGACATATTTTAACCTTCTTTTATGCTGTGTCACGTCCCACAATCATTTCAAAGTATAAAATCCGTGGAAAGAAAGGTTGATTTATTCTCTCTTACAATTTTTTTTATTATAACCTTGTTTGCATCTGTTTCCTTTGCCGCCACAATGGCTTCTATTGAAAATGTGCGCAGAGCCTCTGGAACAGAAAGAGTTCCTTCTGCTGAATCCTTTCTACCTGTAAATGGAAAACTATCTGGTCCACGCTGACATTGACTGTTGATATTAACCCGGGCCACCTGATTGACCAGGGTGTCTATGAGATTTGCAATTATCTGGGCATCTTTTCCAAAAATACTCGCCTGCAACCCATAGTTTGATTCAACAATATATTGTATAGGCTCTTTAATATTATTAAAAGAAAGGACTGGAATTATGGGACCAAACTGCTCCTCTCTATACACTCTCATTTTAGGATTAACTGGATATAATAGTGCAGGATAAAAGAAAGTTTTGTTTACCGTGCCACCTGCTTCATTAATTATTCTGGCACCATGACTCTGGGCATCATTCACCAGTTCCGTAAGGTATTCTACTATCTGTAGATCGGGCATGGGCGTTATAAAAACATCGTTTTTCCATGGCATTCCAATTTTCAGTTTACTAATAGCTTCTGCAAGCTGTTTAAGAAACGAATCAATAATTTTAGAATGGACAAATAATATCTTCAAAGCAGTGCACCGTTGACCATTGTAGGACAGTGCTCCAGTAATACATTCTTTAATGGTTAGTTTTAAGTCAGCGTCTGGAAGAATAATGGCTGTGTTCTTGGCATCCAGTCCCAGAGAACAATGCAACCTGTTAAGTTTAGGGGGCTGCTTTTTTAATGCGTTAGCTACTTTGCATGTTCCAATATAGGCAAGGGAATCAATTTTGCCTGAAGATATCAAAGGGCTGATAATTCTTCGACCTTCGCCATAAATCGTGTTGACCACACCCTCTGGAAAAGACTTCTGGAATGCTTCCATGAGAGGATGAAGAATCAAACTTCCCGGTCTTGGTAGTTTGACAACTACTGTATTCCCCATTGCCAGAGCAGGGATGAGAGTGGTGAATGTTTCATTTAAAGGATAATTTGATGGTCCCATGCAGAGAACTATTCCTCGCGGGGCCCGGCGTATCTGTCCAATTATTCCCTCTTTAATTACAAACCCGGATGAATCACGATCAAGATCTTTCAGTGCATCTATAGTATCATGTATATAATCAACTGTTCTATCAAATTCACTTTCAGAATCCTGATAAGACTTTCCGATTTCCCACATCAAAAGATTTACCACCTCACTTTTCGTTTCTCTCATCTGATTGGTAAATTCTTCAAGGTGTTCAATTCTTTCCTCCGCATGCATTGCAGGCCAAGGCCCCATTCCATTGTCGTATGCATTAACAGCAGCGTCCAAAACAATCAATGATTCTTCTTCGGTTAAAAGAGGATGACTACCAATGAGTTTCTGTGAAAAACCTGATGAAGTTCTAACACATACTGGTGAAAGGACCTGCTGCATTGGACCATCCCAGTGACGCAGCTCACCATAAACAAGATATTCGGTCTGGTTAATTGGGGTTTCAAAATCAAATTCTTGGGGCACGTCTCCTTCATTAGGAAATAATGAATCTATTTTTTTCCGTAACTTCATTTATTTAACCTCCAGTTTATAGTTTTCAAGCTTTTTATAGGGTTAAGGTGTAAAAGAAGTCCTGAATCATGAATTGTACCCTTCTTTTTGATGTTGTGAATGTAACCGTTTTATTTCATGAAAAAGTCTTTGGTTGTAGATATGGACTAATAAAGCACAGTATTTTTACATTTACACCACATTATTATTATGTATCGACAACTATTAGAAGATTTCTATTAACTTCCGAGAATTTTGATTAACTTAACTTTTTAGATTTTAGATTTTAGATTTTTTATTTTTTCTTATTTTTTATTTTTGGCTTGTGTTTTGTGCTTATTTTGCATGTTTTTGGCTATTTTTTAACTATAGTTTTTGATAGCGTTCGTTAAGTGGTGTTTTTTTTTGGGAGTATGGTGAGTTGTTGCAGGTTGTAGCTGAGGCAGCTGAATATGTTTTTTGTGTGGATTCGGAGGGTTGTGGTGACTATTTGGTGGCCGGAGTTGAAAATATTTTTGATTACTGCGAATGGGCGTTCCCAGGGCGCTCTTTTTCGTGTTATTCTTTTGTTATGCATTTTTCGTGGATGGTTATTTTTATGTCCACGGACGTTTCGATCCATAGTGGCGTTATAACCCTTGCACGGCGCCCCGAAATATCCTCTGTCCCGGTAACTACTTCACCGGGTTTACTGAGGTCTATTTGGCTGTCATGCACATTGCAGGAGATGTTCATGCTACAGTTTCTTTAATACCCGGCACCAGAAAAAGAGTGGTTTCTTTAATGAATATTAATGAGGAGAAAAAGTCCAGAAGATTGCTGGAATGGGAATTGAAGGTAAATAAATCACTGGCCCGAATATATTCTCCACTGGTATCCATGAATACTTCTTTAGAAGAAATTGCTGCCAGTATATTAGAAGTGTCTCTGGATTTAACATATAGTAGTATAGGATGGGTGGGAGAATTAAAAGAAAAAGATGATGAACTGGACCTGTTAGTCCTGAAACCTGCTCCAAAGAATAATTATGGAAAATCAAGCTTAAAATTAGAGTTAAAAGAAGGATTAGAACAATTAATTAATTCCCTGGTTGAGAAATCAGGTTTTTATGATAATCATTACCAGCAAGTACTTTATAATGATAATATAAATGGAGAAGTTCTTTTAAATAAGCTTCTTTCTGTTCTCCATCACCCTGGATCAGGAAGTGGTAGGCCAGATAGTAATTTCCAATCCTGAGGGAGAATATGGTAATCATCATTTACAGGCTTTGCAGCGATTAGGAGAATTTTATGCACTGGTCATACAAAGAAAACAAGCTGAACAAAAAATTGAAGAATCCCTGCATGAAAAGAAGGTGCTGTTAAAGGAAATTCATCATCGTGTAAAAAAATAACCTGCAGATTGTCTCCAGTCTGCTGAGTTTGCAGTTGCAGTACGTGAATAATCCAGAAGCACAGAACATTTTTATTGAAAGTCAGAACCGGGTACGGTCTATGGCCCTTATCCATGAAAAATTGTACCGTTCCAGTAATTTAGCCAGAATAAACTTTAGCAATTACGTGGAGAGTTTGGTAAAAGGATTAATAAGTAGTTATTCTAAAATTCCCGGCCAGGTCAATGTTATATTGGATTTAGAAGATGTATCCCTTAATATAGAAACAGCGATGCCCTGCAGACTTATAATAAATGAACTGGTTTCCAATAGTCTTAAACATGCATTTAAAGATCATTTAAATAATGAAATTAAAATTAAATTTTTTTATATTGATGGATTACATACCCTGATGATTTCAGATAATGGTTCTGGTTTTCCAGGAGATATAGATTTTAGAAATACTGATTCCCTAGGAATGCAGCTGGTAAATAGCCTGGTTAGTCAATTTGATGGTAAAATAGAAATGGAAATAGGTGCAGGGACTTGTTTTAAAATAATATTTAAAGAAATTCCCCGCAAAGAAAATTAAGATAGATATAATAAACTATGGGCCTTAACCTGTTAATTCTAAAAAAATAGAATATTCAATTAAGATTGGATGGAAATTAGAAGAACTGATAATTAATGGTCCATAAGCATAATACCATCAAATACCAGTTTAGCATCTCCCTCCATAAAGGCCCCCAGTTCTTTTTCCTGTTGATAAACTCTAATTTCCAGTTCTCCTCCCGGCAAGTGCACCAGTACATTTTCTTCTAATTTTTCCAACTTATTTCCTGCAATTACACAGGAAGTAGCCCCGGTACCACAGGCCAGGGTGGGTCCTGCTCCTCTTTCCCAGGTGATCATTATAATCTCCCGGGAAGATATTATCTCTACGAAATGAACATTGGTGCGCTGAGGAAATGAAGGGTGGTTTTCAATAGCCGGGCCCCATTTATCCAGATTTACCTGTCCTGCATCATCCACAAAGATAACGGCATGGGGATTTCCCACACTAAGAGCAGTCATTTGCATGGGTTTACCTTCTACCTTTAAGAATAAATCAATAAATTCATCTTCCACCACATCCATGGGTATCTGATCTGTTTTAAAGGTGGCCAATCCCATATCAACCTTCATGGATACTGCCTGGCCTTTTTCAATGTCCAGTTCCACGGTTTTGATTCCGGCCAGTGTTTCCACCTTAATTACATCCTGGCGGAAAATGCTGTTGTCATATACAAATTTGGAAAAACAGCGAATACCGTTCCCACACATCTCTGCTTCACTTCCATCTGCATTGAAAATCCGGAAACGAATATCACCTTCTCCTTGAGGGGGTGAAACAAATATAACCCCATCAGCACCGACAGAAAAGCCTCTGCGGCATATTTCAGCCGTTACTTCTCCTTTTTTATCTTCTTCTATGCATTCAGATTGGCTTTCATCAATAATTATATAATCATTGCCCAGTCCCTGCATCTTAGAAAATAAAATGGTTTTTTTGCTCATTTTAAAAGCCTCACTGGAAGGACCTGTTTATTCAATAAATCAGCAAAAGTTTCCCTTTCTCGTATAACGTCAGTTTTACCATGTTTAACCAGCACTTCTGCTGGACGTGGCCTGGAGTTATATTGGGATGCCATGGAAAAAGCATAGGCACCAGAATTCATTATGGCCAGCAAATCCCCTTCTTTAATTTTAGGCAAGGTACGGTCCCGGGCAAATAGATCCCCTGATTCACATACATTCCCGGCGATATCTATTTTTTCAGTTTCCTCATCCCGGGCTCGGTTGGCCACCACAATATGGTGGTAGGAACCATACATGGAAGGCCTGAGAAGTGTATTAAAACCAGCATCCACTCCGGCAAAATTCCGATAGCTCTTTTTAATGGTATTAACCTTAGTTAAAAGGTAAGATGCATTACCCACTATGTAACGACCGGGTTCCAGGCACATGGTAGGTTTTCCCAGACCATAGTGTACCAGTTTTTCCTTGAATAGGCCTGTTATTTCCCGGGCAAATTTATCCAGATCCAGTTCCTCTTCATCAGGGTGGTAAGGGATCCCTAATCCGCCCCCAAAATCTATGAAATCAAATTCAATCCCGGTCCCCTGGGCAATGTTCCCTGCAATATCCATCAGGGCCTCCACTGCGAGCATAAATGGTTCACTTTCCAGTATTCCCGATCCGATATGACTGTGTATTCCCACCGGTTCGAAACCTAGATCCTGGGCCATTTTATATACTTCTACAGCCTCGCTTTCTTTTATACCGAATTTGCTCATTTCACCCCCAGTGATGCAGTGTTCATGGTGGCCGGCACCTACCATGGGATTCACCCGGAAGGATATTTTGAATCCATCTGGATCCACTATTTTAGATAATCGTTTTAATTGAGAAACGGAGTCCACATTAAGCCGGATTCCAGCTTCTGCAGCAAAATGCATTTCTTCGTCTTTTACATTATTTCCAGTATATAAAACCCTATCACCCTCAAATCCCGCCAGAAGAGAGGTATATATTTCTCCCGGAGAAACTGCATCTATCCCACTGCCTTCTTCTTCAAGGATACGCATTACAGCCAGGTTAGTATTGGCCTTACAGGCATAAAATATCTGAAAATCAGCATAATATTTTGAAAATGTCTGGTAAACCTTCCTGTAGTTTTCCCTGATTTTCATCTCATCAATAACATATAACGGAGTTCCATACTCCTCTGATAGTTTAGTAGAATCTGCTTTGCCAATCATTAGATGGTCTTTTTCATTAATATCTAAATCAAAACCCATTTGAAATCCTCCAGAATAATAAAATTAAGAAGACAATAAAATCTTTAAACTTCTTAATATATATATTTAGAAAAAAATATCCCCATAATAACTATTTTTAAAGATAAACCCTTTTAATGATTAGGGTAAAGAGGGTTTAATTTAAGGCAATAATATTATTAGGATAACCCCAGGAGATATCATGAAAAACAATCCATTTAAACTGGTAGTGCGGGCACTGATTAAAGATGAAAAAGGAGAATTGCTGATTTTAAAGCGTTCGGTACATTCCCGTAGTAATCCCGGCCTCTGGGAACTACCAGGAGGTAAGGTGGAACCAGGTGAAGACTTTGACCATGCGCTTGTACGGGAAATTAAAGAAGAAACCGGGTTGAATATCTCCTTAAAAAAGGCCATAGGAGTGGCCCAGCAGGATCATACCCATCGCCATTCTGTGCATATCATTATGGAGGTTGAGGTGGATTCTGGAAAATTCAAAATAAGTGAAGAACATGAAGACTTTAAATGGATCCCTCTTGAAAAATTAAATACTTTTAAACTGGCTAACTGGCTGGATAGCTTTTTGCAGGATAATATTCAAATTAATGATTTAAATTAAAAAAGTGCCTTTTTTATACAATACCGGAGGTATTAAATTAAATAAATCAGGACAATTCCGCAAATACTTCATCCAGCACATTAACCAGTTTATCCATCTGAGTCATATTTATTAAAAGAGGAGGGGCTAAACGTATAACCTTTCCTGCAGTACAGTTGATTAAAACTCCTTTTTCACAGGCTTTTTTAACCACTTGAGAACAATCCATGGTAATTTCAATACCTATAAGTAGACCCCTACCCCGTATTTCTGAGATAAGTGAGTATTTGGATTTTAGTTCTTCCAGTTTTTTCTGTAAGTAGTTTCCCATTTCTTTGGATTTATTTACAAGATTTTCATCCAAGAGGACTTCAATAGCCGCCTTAGCTGCTGCACATCCTAGAGGATTGCCTCCAAAAGTGGATCCATGATCACCAGGCTGGAATGCTTCAGCTATTCGAGAATTGGCTAGAACTGCTGCAATAGGATATCCTCCCCCCATGGCCTTGGCCACGGTGGTGATGTCCGGTTGTATTCCTTCATGCTGGGAGGCGAACATTTCACCGGTCCGGCCAAAACCAGTTTGAACCTCATCCATTATTAATAAAACATCTTTCTGGCGGCAAAGGTTCTCCACATCTTTTAAATAGCCTTTTGGAGGTATTATAACCCCTCCTTCACCCTGAATTGGCTCTAAAATAATAGCAGCAGTGTCTTCACTTAGGGACCCCATCATAGCCGAAATATCTCCATAGGGAACGTGTTTAAATCCAGCAGGTAGTGGTTTAAAAGGAATTTTATATTTATCCTGACCGGTGGCAGTAACCGTGGCTAAAGTTCGACCATGGAATGAATTATCTGTGGCAATGATTTCACCCTTTCCGGTGAATTTTCGGGCCAGTTTAATGGCTCCTTCATTGGCTTCAGCCCCGCTGTTGGCCAGGAATACCTTATCATGCGGTGATATCTGAGTGAGTAGTTGGGCCAATTCAGCCTGTTCCTGCGTGTAATAAATATTGGAACAATGGATCATTCTCTGGGCCTGATGGCAAATGGCTAAAGTCACTTTAGGGTGAGAATGTCCCAGATTATTCACTGCCACTCCGGCAAAACAATCCAGATAACTGTTTCCTTCCACATCCCAAACCTCAACTCCTTTTCCATGAGATAAAGCCAGCTTTTGACGCCCATAAGTTTGCATGACAAACTTTTGATCCATATCCATAATTTCTTGCGTATTCATTACATCACCTGAAAATCATGATAATAATTAATATTTTATATGGGATTCCTTAAGATAATTTTATATTAATTGTCTCTGGTTATTAATAAGTGCTGCTGTAATAAATACTGAGTTTATCTAAAAAATTGAATATAATTAAGTACCACTAAGTACTTAGCCTGAATATTAAATAAATCAATTATCAAGGTGATACTATGAAAAAAGCTATTATTGAAACTAAAAAAGGAATTATTGAACTGGTTTTATTTGAAGAAGACGCCCCTAACACCGTGGCCAACTTTGAAAAGTTAGCCAATGATGGATTTTATAATGGATTAACTTTTCACCGGGTTTTACCTGATTTTGTAATTCAAGGAGGATGTCCTAAAGGTAATGGAACAGGAGGCCCAGGCTACACCATAAAATGTGAGATAAACCCTAATAAACATGTTAAAGGCGCATTATCAATGGCCCATGCCGGTAAAGATACTGGTGGAAGCCAATTTTTCATAACCCACTCCCCTCAGCCCCATCTGGATGGATTACACACCGTTTTTGGTAAAGTCACCAAGGGTATGGAAGTGGTGAATGCCATTAAAGAAAATGATGTTATGACTTCAGTAAAAGTAATTGATGAATAACTTATTCATCAATTATTAATAAAAAAATTTATTTTATTTATTTTTAATTAAAGCAGTTTATCCAGGGCTAAAGCATAAATACTGGCTATTTCATCTGTAATTTCTAATTCAAGTTCAGAATAATCCTTTTCAGGATTGGCCAGGACAATTTGACCTAATATTTTATCATGGTGTTTAACTGCTACTGACAAAAACTGATTAATGGTCTCGTGTCCTGGTGGAATACCATGGGCTACGGGATGATTTACCGGGTCGTGGGTAAAAAAAGACTCTCCTGTATCTAAAGAGTAGCCTAAAAGTCCACCGTAAGTTCCATCCTTTCTGATTTTAAAGCGAGCTTCCCCTAAATCAGCATAATACTGACAGCCAGCAGTAAGGTGTGAAAAAGAAACGCCCACACTATCCTGATTTTCTGGATCAACAACAGCCACATAACAGTAATCACTGCCTGTAAGACGGGTAGCTTCTTCTAACACCAGATCAGATATTTTCTTAAGAGAGGAATCCCCTATCATCTGAGATACTCTAATATTTAACTTTTTTAAGTCCTCCGATATTATTTCCGGAGTTAAATTATGATTCTTTTCCATCTTACTTCCCCTGATAAGATTAATTAACCACAGTTCCCCTATAATTCATAATATTAAATATTAGCCAGAGGATTTGAACTACCATGACCTGTGGAGGTCATAGGATTCCTAATCCACCAACTAACGTGTTGATTTTTACTAAAGGCAAGCCCCGTAGTTCCTACGGTTAGAATATTACACGCAGCGTTTATATCCCTATCATGGTGCATTTTGCATTCAGGACAT
>Ga0180017_100330_pt1 | contig 17408 bp, 12 predicted proteins | sample KR46_S_MetaG_FD_129674 | JGI IMG/M metagenome (GOLD analysis project Ga0180017, IMG submission 129674) | Groundwater microbial communities from the Olkiluoto Island deep subsurface site, Finland - KR46_S_MetaG | ecosystem: Environmental > Aquatic > Deep subsurface > Groundwater | place: Finland...
GACAGAAAAAAAACGGGGAATGCTGTATTTTTGCGGCCTGCAGACCCCGTTACTCGAAATCCGGGCTAGGGCAACTTCTCCAGTTTGAATATACCCATTTAATTAAAAAAAATAGATTTTACTTGTCAAAAGAAAATCAGAAAACAACAGAACAATTGCGCGTTCATAAAAAAAGGATTTGATTGGAGTGTGGTTATAATGGCAGATATAGGTGCATCGATCCTGGTGAAACTAAAAAAAGGTGAAAACCTCTGACATCGGTTATCAGCAAATGAATTGGTTGTTCGAAAGAATGCTGAGAATATAGCTTGTAGAGGCTGAGCTGATTGATCGTAATGGAGATTTTACAGTAAATCGATACTATTGAGATCTTTTAGAAGAAGCATATGCAGGGAATGTCAGGCTTTCTGTTGAATTTTTCTTAAAAAACTTGATATTGATTCATTTATTTGGTATAATTAATAAAGCATAATAAAAAAACATTAAAAAGAATAGTTCGTCAGGGTTTTAATTGAAATTTTTCAAAGAGAATAACCCAAATAATATTATGTGAGAGTTTATCAAGAGAGGAGAAAAGAAAATGAATGAAAGAGTAACAATTGCGATTGACAAAAGAGAGCAAATGAGTGGCAATGCAGGTAAAAAACTAAGAAAAATAGGTTATATCCCTGGAGCCATTAATAGAAAAGGTCTCGAATCAGTTTCAGTAAAAATTAAAAAAGATGAATTGATGAAAAACGTATTTAAGTATGGAAAAAACTATTTATTTACTCTCGATCTTGAGGGGCAAGAATCATTTCCGGTAATGATCAAAGAGATGCAGTATTCGCCAATAAAGAATGATCTTTTAAATGTTGTTTTCCAACAGGTCTCAATTACCGAACCAATTAAGTTCGATCTTAATATTAGAATCGTTGGCAAGGAAGCAATGGAATTAAAAAAACTTCATATTGTTCAGCAAATGGACAAAATACTTGTAACTGGATTACCGCAGGATATTCCTGATTATCTTGAAATCGATGTAACGGATCTTAATTTGGATGACAAAATTTGCGTCGGTGATATCAATTATCCTGATGGAATTGAAACAGAAATAGAAGCTGATAAAATAGTATTGATGATCAATGAAGCAAGATTAGATGATACAATTCTAGAAGATGTTGTAGATGATAAAACCTCAGAAGTCGAGCAGTAAGAAAATCAGTTAAGTTTATTACTGATGTGAACCGACCGAAAGATTAAGGCGTTATGGCACTTATAGTTAAGGTGAAACGGCGTCAGGATCAATTATCGGCAAAAACACGCCATTGATTGATAGCAGAACAAATAAGTAAAGCCATTCTCCATTTTAGGAGGATGGCTTTTGCGACGTTTAATCAGGCTTTCAGCCTATCTAAATTAAGTATCTTGACTTTATATCGTCGCGGGCGTATACTGGTTATAGCTAGTTATGATCATGCGTAATGACAGTGTCTACTGTTGAAGAGCTTTGGATCAGATGCGTGAAATTGATCTGGTTCCACTGCATCACATGGATAAACTGACAATTGTATAAGCGTTATACTTTTATTAGGCAGTGGTTTAGAGTAGGATTAAATAATAGAGTTATATCAGAACGGATGGAATGTAAAAATAGAGGAGAAGTCATGGAAAATATCAGAAGAAAAAATCCCAAACCATTGTATGTTCAGTTAGAGGAATTAATCCGCAATAAAATTGAGGGTGGTGAATGGAAGCCCCATACGGCCATTCCATCGGAGAGTGAGCTCAACAAAATGTTTGGTGTCAGTCGGATGACGATTCGCTCGGCTTGCTCACAGCTGGTTCGGGATGGATTGCTTTACCGGGTGCCGGGAAAAGGAACCTTCGTAGCTGATGCCAAAATTGAAACCGAATCGCTGGCATACATGGGATTTCGAGAACAATTGGAGCGGATGGGTTACGAAATATCAACGGAAGTGCTAGGAATTGAAACGGTGGCAGCTGAAGGTCGGATCAGTCGACGTTTAAGCTGTCCGACGGGAACCCCGATTGTCCAAATACGGCGCCTGCGTTTTTTAAAGGGACAGCCAATCAGTCTGCACTATTCCTATATACCGGTGGCTCTTTGTGCAAATTTGGAAAATAATATCCTGGAGCGCGAACAACTCTGTGTGCTGCTTGAACAGCAACGGGGCTTAAAACCACTGCGGGTTATTGAAACCCTGGAATCCGCAACAGCCACCGAAACGGAAAGCACCCTCTTTGAGGTGGAGCCCGGTTATCCGCTCCTGGTTCTTGAAGATGTGCTCTACGACCAGCATGATGCACCCTATGAATATTCTAAGGTGGTTTTTCGTGGCGATAAGATTAAACTAAAATTCGAATATAAGAATTGTTACTAGTCGATAATTATACCAATGGATCACGAGCGCTGAAATCCGATTACCATCGGAGCATCAGCGCTTTTTTTATTGAAGCGAGGGTTATAATTTGCTTGACATACTAGTCATATCTAGTTACAATAAGATTAATACCAGTCATGACTAGTCTAGCGTGCTGTTTTAAATCGAAGTCTGATAGAAAGGAGAAAAAATGGTAGATTTATCAAAAATGGACCAGAAAAGAATGGGGAAGTTGTTTGACTATGCAATTCTTCCCAAAGATACAACCACACAGAAAGTTCTGGATGGCGCAGCAGAAGCAAGAACATGGAATTGTGCTGCAATGTATGTCTCCAGCCCTTTCTGGATGCCGGTGCTGGTTGATGCCTTAGCCGGATCCGATGTCTTGCCGGCCTGCGGGATTAACTTTGCCTGGGGTAGTGCAACCCCGCAAACAAAGGAATTCGAAGCCAAGGAAGCGGTTCAATTGGGAGCCAAATCGATTGATATGTGTCTGAATTTGGGGGCCTTGAAGGATCACAATCTGGCGGTAGTTCGGGATGAGCTTAAACGGTTCAAGGGAGCAGCCGGTGATCAGGTGCTTACTAAAGGTATTCTGGATATGGCTTTTTTAAGTGATGATGAAATAAAAATTGCCTGTGAACTGCTGGTGGAATGCAAAATCGATTATATGAAAACCGCCACCGGTCAGTTTGAAGGGCCGAGTATGGAACAATTTCTGATCGCCAAGAAAGCATGTGCAGGCACACCGGTTAAGCTCAAGGTTTCGGGGGTGAAATTTCCGCGGCCTCAGAATGCATACGCCTTTATTTTGGCGGGAGCAGATCTCATTGGAACTCGAGCAGCACCGGAAATCATCTCGGCACTGCCGATCATGCGTGAAATCGGAATGGTACCAGCCTTTCTCGAAGATTGAAAAGGCTCTTTGCATGTGGAGTTACAAACTTGTTGCTCCCATGCATTTCTTAGAAATAGCATGGTATAGACTGGTCATGCTCACACGCAAAGGAGAAATTATGAATATCAATTGGACTATCAATGATCTGGGTTTGCCCGGAGTCAGCGGCGAAGAGTCGCTGCTTGCGCGGGTAAAAAATTTACCGCTGACATTCGCAGAAATTTCTCAGTTAAGCGGACGGGCGGATCGAATTGGGGTTACCAGGGCGTTCCGGAAGGTGATTGAAACCTTTCCCGTGCCGGAGCAAGAAATCCCAGCGGGATTTAAGGTCGTTTTGAGCTTTGCAGAACGGGTTTTACGAGTGGATCTGGTTCGGGATATCAGCTATGATAAAAACAATTGCCTCAGACCCACCAAAGTCTTGTTTTCCGCTGATAGTGCCAATCCTTACGAGATTGCCCCAATTAGGGATTATATCGCCAACCTGACTTGTAATCCGGGAATCATTTATGATTTATTCATCAACAATCCCGATGCCAATGTGGGGAATCATTTTAAGACCCGGGATGAGGTGATGGCGGAAATCGGCCGGATTCTTGGTTCCGGCGCTGATATCAGTGTGGAACTTAACGATCCTTTCGGAAAAAGTGACAGTGAACTGTTAGAAGAGGCTGAGAAGTTCAGGGAAATGCTCAGCGAATATCGGGTAGTCATCAAGGTGCCCCATACTGGAGTGGTCAATGCTAACAATGTGGGTAACTTGCTCGCGGGCGACAAGCGACTCAATATGCACTACAATAGCCCTGCTACTGAGGATGCTTTTAGGGGTCATCGACTGGCACTGCTGCTACGGGAACACGGTTTCCGGGTCAATTTCACCCTGATGTTTGAACCCTGGCAGGCTGCGCTGGCGCTTCAGGCTCGGCCATATTTTATTAACAGTTTCATCCGCCATCGTTTGATCCAGTCGAAGACGATCGATCATTATCTTAAATTGTATCAGAACACCGCCGATAAAAAATATCTCGAACAGTTACGGGAATTTATGGTGGATAAGGATTATTTGCCAGGAAATCAAGCAAATATGGATCTTGATACCGTCTTTAACGAAGCTGAAAGCATTTTAAAACACCGGCAATTCAGGACGCACGAAGGAGCGGATGGATTGGATGCAGTGCGACAAAATTTGCGGTTGCTGCGCGAGAGCAATCTGCCGGACACCCGCCTGATTGTTTGCAGCATCGATGGCAATGACAACTACCCGGACATTGATCGACTGCTGTCGACCAATCAATATAGCGATATGGCTGGATGGGTGGTGGTAACGGCTGAGCCTCGATATCTGGCTCGTTTTACCAGCGCCAATCAGGTTGTTTCCTATCAACGACGCTTTTTGAATGCGGCTAATGGGATGGGCTAGGCGGGGCAAGCTGGACAAGCGAATTTTGACCCGGCAACAGACAGCAGTAGCCGGTCTACCTGATTGTCCAGGGGATGCTTCGAACCAGTGCGCACTGCTATGCGGGTCATTGCGATGTCAGTGGGATGATCAAATTTGTTCAGGAAAATCGATAAGAACCGAAAACAAAGCCATTCGCCCAAGGGAGAATGGCTTTGTTAATGTATAGCCCTGCTCTGGAGTTATTTCGGTTAATTCAAGCTAAGTTTGTACAATGAAAATAGAAGATAGGACTAGAACCATTCGGCTAACCAGTTACGCATCATATGAATTTCATTACGCTGGGTATCGCGGATGGTTTCGGCAAAAGGAATAATTTCCTGATGGTCGGCATATCCGCTGGTGATCAGTTGTTGGGACATCATCACCGCATCCATATGATGGAAAATCATATCTTGCAGGAAGGCCTGATCCAGGGCATCACCCTGAAGACCGGTAAGATCCCGCATCATTGGCTGGTAATTAACTTGATGATCCTGGTTGGGATACCAGATTTCAAGCCAGATCTGCATTTGTTCGATTTCCGCTGTCTGGGTTTTGATAATATCGTCAGCGAAATTTTTCATCTCGTTACGGTCAGTCTTTTCTTTAAGGATCGTGGCGGATGCCACCGCTTCCTGATGATGGGCAATCATATGTACTAAAAAATCATGTTCACTTTCGATTGTAGCATGCATCATGCCCGAATTCATCATTCCTGAACCCATTATCTCGGAACCCATCATCCCGCCGGATCTGTTTTGAAAGTTTTGCTGAGAACTGCCGTTATTTGACAACAAAAATATAATATAGCCGATCATGCCAATCAGAATCAACAAGACCGTAGCTAAGCTTACCCCAAGAATAACAAGGGTTGAATTTTTCATGTCAGATACCTCCACTTCTTTTCGATTATTCATCGCTGGATTAAATTTGAACCCCGTCTAGGGTTAGTAAATTTTTTATAATCAATTCCAATACCAGACAGTATCTTATTTTGTTAGTATAGCATGGTTATGAATTTATTTATGTGATTGAATCACATAGGCTTGGTTAAATTTGGGTATCAATGAGATATTATCTACGGTTCATTAAAACACATGGATTAAACCATCTGAAGCGGGTATAATAACAATCATAAAGCCCAACTCGAAAAGAGGTGAGACCATGTCAGCTGAACTGATCAAGGATCTGTTATTCAATACGGCCCTGCTGCTTTCGATCAGCATTGTTTATAATCTTTTTTTTATCCGCATCAACAGCCGGAAAAAATGGCTGGAGGTTGTTCTTGGTATTTTCTTGGGTGGGGTGGGGATTCTGCTGATGATGAATACCGTCAGCTTTTCAAATGGCATAATCTTTGATACCCGATCCATTTTGATCAGTGTTTCCGGACTCTTTTTGGGCTATCTACCGACCATCATTGCCGCCCTGATGATCTCGGCCTATCGGATTTATTTAGGCGGCGGCGGAGCCCTCACCGGGGTGCTGGTGACGATGACCTCTGCCACAATTGGCCTGATCTGGTATCGCTACCGGATGCCCGCGATCCTGAAAAAGCCTCACAAGGTCTGGCCAGAGCTGTACCTGTTTGGGGTGCTGATCCATCTCGTCATGCTGGCCGACATGCTGACCCTGCCTAATCAACAGGGGATTGTAGTTCTCCAGGCGATCACCCTACCGGTGCTGATTATCTATCCCCTGGGATCCCTGCTGCTGTGCCAGGTGATGTTCCAGGGTCTGAAAAACCGGGAAGCCGAAAAAAATCTGTTGGAAAGCAGGGAAAACTATAAAAACCTTTATTATGAATATCAGAAAAAAGAATCGCTACTGCGTTCGCTGCTGGACTCCGTTCCGGATCTGGTTTTTTATAAAGATCATAAGAGCGTTTATTTAGGCTACAACAAAGCCTTTGAAGCTTTTGCCGGCAAAACTATGGATGAATTGATGGGTCTTACTGATGCGGATCTCTTTGATCAGGAAACGGCGACCCTGTTTCGGACCATGGATGAGATCATGATGCGCGAAAAAAAGTCCCGCCGAAACGAGGAACTGGTTACCTATCCGGATGGTCGAAAAGTTTATCTGGAAACCCTAAAAACCCCCTATTATGATCAAAACGGTGAGAACCTGGGCTTAATTGGGATCAGCCGGGATATTACCGACCGCAAGAAAAATGAAGCTGAGATCCTCTATCTAAGCCAGCACGACGTTCTCACCGGGCTCCATAACCGCAGTTATTACGAAGCGGAACGACAGCGGCTGGATCATCCCGATTATCTGCCTTTGTCACTGATTATCGGAGATATCAATGGGCTTAAACTGATCAATGATGCCTTTGGCCACGGTGAAGGAGACAAACTGTTAATCAGCATCGGCAAGATCATGAAAGACTGTGCCCGGCCACAAGATGTGCTGGTGCGCACCGGCGGGGATGAGTTTGTCATGCTGTTACCCCAGACCACCTATCGGGAAGCCGGGGTTCTGGTTGGAAAAATTAAAAAATCCTGCGATGAAGGCTACAAGCTGGACAATGAACTGATCGTGACCAGCATCTCGCTTGGCTTTGCCACCAAGGCCAATGAACATGAGTCTTTTGAAAAAGTATTTAAACTGGCCGAGGAATCAATGTACCGGAAAAAGCTGTTGGAATATAAGAGCTTTCATTCGGCCGTGATGAATTCGATTAAGACCACCCTGTTTGAAAAAAGCAACGAAACCGAAGAACACGCTGAGCGGATGGCCGATCTGGCTAAGCAACTGGGTCAGGTATTGGAATTGGATCAGGAGGAACTGGTGTCCCTAGAACTGGTGGCCACCCTCCACGATATCGGCAAAATCAGTATCGACAGCAAGCTGCTCCTGAAAAACACCCCCCTAACCGATGACGAATGGGCAGAAATCAAAAAGCACCCCGAGGTCGGCTATCGGATTGCCCAGACGGTGCCAGAACTGCGTAAGATCTCTGAATATATTCTCTGTCACCATGAACGCTGGGATGGTAATGGCTATCCCCAGGGTCTCAAAGCCGAGGAAATCCCCTTATTAGGCCGGATTCTGGCGATTGTAGATGCCTACGATGCGATGACCCAGGATCGCTCTTATCGTCAGGCAATGACGGAGCAGGAAGCCATTGACGAGCTAAAGCGCCATGCTGGCAGTCAATTTGATCCGGCTCTGGTGACGGTGTTCATTAAGGATGTAATCGAAAAGAATATCAAAGAAAATAGCAGCAAAGAAAATAGCAGCAAAGAAAATCTGATCACATACGATTATTAAAAAGCAGATCCGGTCAAAGGTCGAATAGTCAACCCGGGTGAATTTCTTAATTATATTTAAAATACTAGAATACGGGCATAACGCCCCTTTGGGTCAGGAAGCGCCTGATTCAAAGAAGGATTTGCGAAACACCATTAGAAAGCCGATGATAACGACATCAAAGATATAAGTTTAACCGGTTAAGTAATGCTTGTAATGCATTAAAACTGATGATATAATTAATTTTACAAATATACACGCATTTAAAATGTATATCACCAATATTTTATAGGAGGAAATGATTTATGCTTACGAAACGACAGAACCTACTGGAAACGATTAAAGGTGGCAATCCGGATCGCTTTGTCAATCAGTATGAGGCCTTTGTGTGTACGGATGCCATTTACGGAATGATCATGGGTGATCCAATTACCGGCCAGGGCAGCATGCCTATGCCCGGTGGTGAACCGGTCAAAAATGCCTGGGGCATTACCTTTGCCTGGCCAGCCGGCACCCCCGGAGGATTTCCCTTACACGACAAGGAGCACAAGGTTCTCCAGGATATCACCAAATGGCGGGACGTTGTTAAGGCACCTAAAACAGACTTGCCAGCCGAAGCCTGGGCGCCGTTTTTACCGGCCGTTGAAGCGATTGACCGCAACGAAGTCTTTGCTACCATCTTTGTCGCCCCTGGCGTCTTTGAACAATGTCATCATTTAATGGGAATGGAAGATTGTCTGATGGCCTTTTATGAAGAACCCGAAGAAATGCATGCCCTGATTGACTACATCGTCGAATATGAACTTCGCTATGCCGCTGAACTGATCAAATATTACAAACCCGACTGTCTCTTCCATCATGACGATTGGGGCAGCTCCCTGAATTCGTTTATGGCTCCGGAAATGTTTGCTGAATTTATCGTTCCAGCTTATCAGAAAATCTACGGCTTCTATAAGGCCAATGGGGTCGAGCTGGTGGTTCATCATAGTGATTCCTATGCCGCTAATTTAGTACCCCACATGATTGAAATGGGCATCGATATCTGGCAAGGCTGTATTTCTAACAATAATGTACCCGAGCTGATTAAAAAGTATGGCGGCCAGATTTCGTTTATGGGCGATATCGACAACTCCCTGATTGATGATGAAAACTGGACCCAGGAAAGCGTTGGAGCTGAAGTCCGCAAAGCGGTCGCCCGCTGCGGCAACCACTACTACATTCCCTGCATTACTCAGGGCGGCCCCGGTAGCGTCTACCCCGGCGTTTATGAAGCGATTACCGCGGAACTCGATCTGATCAATGCCGGAAAATAATTAAACTCTGATCAAACCAATCCATCTAATTTAAAATAAAGCCTAACCATAGTCGGAGAACTTTCTCCGGCTATTTTAATTTCCGGGTAATTCCAGAGGAGACGGTGCAAATTGAAAACGCCAGAGCTAGTGAATGCCCTGGCATTTTTTAGGGATAGATCGGCGGTAGTGAATAATTTCAAATTGGCGAGTCATATAATTTATTCATTGACAAAGGCCATCGGTGGGTATAAAATAACTATAGAACATATGTACTAATTTGATTGAGGTAGATAAAAAGGTGAGCCGTGGAACGAATTATTTTACACTCAGATATAAACAGCTTTTATGCCAATGTAGAATGTTTATATCATCCCGAAATCAGAAATCTCCCGGTGGCAGTGGGCGGAAACCCCGAGAAACGCCATGGGATTATTCTGGCCAAGAACCAGAAAGCCAAGGAAGCTGGGGTTAAAACCGGGGAAGTTTTATGGCAGGCTCGGGGGAAATGTCCTGAGCTGGTGGTGATGCCGCCCAATTATCAATTGTATCTGCGTTTCTCCCGGCTGGCTCGAAAAATCTACAACCGCTATTCCGATCAGGTCGAGCCCTTCGGTCTCGACGAAGCCTGGTTGGACGTTACCAACAGTGCCCAGATTCACGGAAGCGGCCGGGTGATCGCCGAAAAAATCAGTCGGGATATCCAGGACGAGTTGGGAATCACCGTTTCCATCGGGGTTTCCTGGAACAAGATCTTTGCCAAGTTTGGTTCGGACTATCAGAAACCCAATGCCATCACCGTCATTACCCGCGATAATTATAAAAAAATTGTCTGGCAGCAGGAAGTCGGGGATCTCCTCTATGTGGGGCGATCTACTAAGAAAAAGCTAATCAAATACGGCATCTATACAATTGGACAATTGGCCCAAACATCCCTGGATTTTCTGGTTCTTCAATTTGGCAAAATGGGAGCGGTGTTATGGCGGTTTGCCAATGGCCAAGATGACAGCCCTGTCAAATCTTTTGACGAGCATTATAACGGCAACGAACGGATCCTCAAAAGCATTGGTAACAGCATCACCACCCCCCGGGATTTAAAAGACCTGCAGGATGTGAAGCTGATCATCTACATGCTCACCGAAAGCGTGGCGATGCGGTTGCGGGAAACCGGTTGCTATTGCCTGACTGTGGCGATCCATGTAAGGAACAAAGAATTGCACAGTTTCACCCGGCAAGTGAAACTGGCCAAGCCATCGGATCTAACCCGGGAAATAGCGGAAGCGGCCATTGCACTGTTTGAAAATAATTATGATTTCAGCTCAGATATCCGCTCGATGGGGGTTCGCGTCACCGATTTGGTGCCCGACTCAACCCCGATTCAGCTGGATCTGTTTAGTAATGAGATTATCCGGGTGCGGCAAGCCCGGCTTGATGAGACTGTCGATCAATTACGTAAGCGTTTTGGTAATCTGGCACTGCGGCGGGCTGTGACGATCGGAGATCAGATGAGTGGCCTGGACCCCAAAAAAGATCACATCATTCATCCGATTGGATATTTTTAAAGGAGATGTTAGAGAATGGCGATAAAAAAATTTGTCCAGGTAATTGCAAAATTCGAAGAAGATGGAAAAATTATTCCCTTGAAGGTTTTATGGGAAGACGGTCGGGTTTTTATAATCGACCGGGTTCTGGATATGCGCCCGGGGGTTTCCCTGAAGGTCGGCGGACAGGGAATTCGCTATACCTGCCGGATTCAGAATAAAGAAGTCTGCCTCTATTATGAAGAACCCAAGTGGTTTGTCGAGGGCAAGGAAAAGTCCTAGCTCAATCAAAACCGAAATCAAATCTTACCGCTGCTTTGATAAAAAATTCACTAAAAATAAAGTAAAAACATCTACTGGTTTTCCCCGGCAGATGTTTTTTTTTGGTGATCACGCCAGCATTACGATTGGCTCCAAAAATCTTGCAAGGATTTTTTCAAATCCGCCTCAGACCGGATCTGGCGATGAGGAAACCATTCCCGGGGAAACAGTTGGCGATAGCTGGAGCTACCAAAGCGCTCATCGATGAGGACGATCACGCCACGGTCGGTCTCGGTTCTAATCACTCGTCCGGCGGCCTGAAGCACCTTGTTCATGCCGGGGTAGAGATAGGAATATTCATAGCCGGCGTGGTTCTTTTCATTGAAATAATCGCGGATGATATTGCGCTCAAAACAGATCTGTGGCAAACCCACCCCGACAATAATGGCGCCGATCAGGCCCTCGTGTTTTAAATCCACGCCTTCGGAAAAGATCCCGCCTAGTACGCCGAAGCCCAGCATCCCGGCCGGGGTAGTGCCGGGTTCCGGCCGGAACTGACCCAGGAACAGCTCCCGGTCATCCTCGTTCATTTCCGGGGTTTGCCGGATTGTGATGATCTCGGGGTAGGTTTCGCTAAAAATCTCAAATACCGCGTTTAGATATTTATAGGAGGGAAAATAGACCAGATAGTTGCCGGGGTGTTGCGCCAGCACCGTTTTAATCCGGTCGGCAATGACGGGGTAGGTTTTTTCGCGGTTCCGGAAGGTGGTTGAAATGGTATCGTCAATCAGCAGTTCCCGGTTTTTAACATCAAAGGGCGAGGGCAGGCTGATCTTATAGCTGTCGGGGTTACCGCCCAGAATTTCTGCAAAATAGTCCAGCGGGGACAGGGTGGCAGAAAAAAAGATCGCTGCCCGACCGCGTTTGATCGCTTCGCCCAGCAGGTGGGAGGGGTCGAGACAAAAGAGTTTTATCTTGGTATCGCCGTTGCTGTTTTCAACATAGGTCAGATAGCGGTGATCGTAAAATTCGGCGGTGCGCATAAAGGTCAAGGCGTTGAAATACAGTTCTAGCAGCTGTTCGTGGGATTCGTTGCCCTCGTTTTTTACCAGCCATGCTTCGGCCAGATGAATAAACTGCATCAACAACGAAAAAAAATCTTTGGGAGCTTCCGGCTGGCGATAATACTGGTTGGCTTCAGCCAGTTTCCGCAGGCCAATCATATGGGCATTGAGCTTGCCTAGAGCCTTGGCGATACCGGGATCACGATCCTTAAACAAGCGCTTTAGCTCCAGAATCGGTTTTTTATAAAGCGCCGCCGAAAACATCGACCGAGCCCGGTCGACCAGATTGTGGGCCTCATCAATTAGAAAGGTGTAGTCGCCCCCGTTATCGGTAAAGAACCGCTTGAGGTAAACCCGGGGGTCAAAGACATAATTGTAATCACAGATTACGCAGTCACTAAAGAGTGTTAAATCGAGGGAGAATTCAAAGGGACAAACCTGATGCTTGTGCGCATAGCCTTCAATGATCGGCCGGGTCAAGCGGTTTTCCTGCGCCAGGATGTCAAGAATAGCCCCGTTGATCCGGTCGAAATGACCCCGGGCGTATTGGCAGTGATCGGGATCGCAGATGGTTTCTTCCCGAAAACAGATTTTTTCCTTGGCGGTGAGGGTGATGCTTTTAAAAGCCAGCCCCTGGTCCGCCATTTTGGCAAAGGCTTCCTCGGCCACTTCCCGGACAATGGTTTTGGCGGTCAGATAAAAAATTTTGCCAGTATGTCCTTCGGCCATCGATTTGATGGCGGGAAACAGGGTCGACATGGTTTTTCCGATCCCGGTGGGTGCCTGAACAAACAGTTTTTGATGTTCGGCAATCGTTTTATAAACTGCTACCGCCATTTCCCGCTGGCCCCGACGATAGCTCTCGAAAGGAAAATTCAGGACTCTAATGGTAGCATTTCGTTTGGCTACCCAGTCGCTGGTTAGGCTGGCCCAGACTAGGTATTGATCGATCAGATCGTAAAAGAAGAGGGCTAGTTCGCTCTGCGTAAAGCTTTTTAAAAACTGCTTGATCTCATCGTTGTCCCGCTGAAAATAGGTCAGCTGAACGGCGATTTCCGGTAGCTCATGCTGGAGCGCATAAATAAAGGCATAGCATTTGGCCTGAGCCCAATGGGTATTACTAGATTCTTCATCGATCTGTGAAAGCGGCCGGCTGGTGGACTTGATCTCGTCAACAATAATCCCTGCCTCACTGGCGATGATACCATCGGCTCGACCTTCGATCCGGAAGCTGAAGCCTTCATATTCGAGGCTGTATTTTAGTGATACCTCGGGGGTATAGCCCTTGTCCTGATTGTCTTTCTGAACCTTCTGGTGAGCCCGGGTTCCTTCTAGAGCGCTGGCATTACTGATAAATTGGGAGTCAATATTTCCGGAACGAAGCATAAATTCGACCAGATTTCGAACAGACAGTTTTATTTCGGGTTGCTTGGTCATTTTTTCACCTGTGACTTGACTTGTTTTAATCTAGAGGGTATTTGTTATCTGGTATAAAATTATAGTATAAATGGCAGAGATGTCAAAGTAATTAATGAACTCAGGAGAAAATAAATAAAGGGATCAGGGCTTGATTATTTAAAGGTAACGCTTAATAACAGCAGAGCAGCTGAAAAGAAGCGATTACAAGAGCCGGAGATTGACAGATAACAAAAAAATACAGATTGTTCAGATAAAAATAGAATGTAAACGAAAACAATGACATGAAAATTAGAATATTTGATAGAATTTACTAAAAAAGTATTGACAGTGCTATTGAATACGAGTACAATGATATTGAAATTATAACAGTAAATACAATATTATTTACTGTTTATTAAACAGAATCGAAAGTTCTAAGAATCTCTAGTGCCTCCCCCGTTGAATTTTAAATAATTAGAAGGAGTATTGAAAAATTGTACCATGACCTGAAAGCATGGCCACAAATAATCCTCGGGAGAAGGAATGAGTGGATAAATTTAAGTGTATGATTGGCGTGAATATGGGGACTGACTGTTCACGAATTTTGTGAAAACAGTCATTGAGAAGGAATTGTCATTGTTATTAAATTTAAACTAAAAAGGAGAAAAAATTATGAACAAACCACTAAAAAAGTCGGCTATTAATCTTTATGGTTTGCCGTCGTTCGGATTTCAGACCATGGTCAATATCGAAGTTATGTTTTTCGCAGCATTCCTTACTGATTTTGCAAAAATACCATTGGCTTTGGTAAGTACCATTTTATTGGTAACCAGTATTGTTGACATTGCAGCAGTACCAACCGCAGGGGTCATCTTAGAAAAAAGCAACATGAAATGGGGTAAATACCGTTCATGGCTGCTGGTCGGACCACCGATTGCTGCACTCTTTTATGTTTTGCAGTTTTCGCAAATCGGGGGCACATCAGAGATTAATGCCATTATCATCTTTTTAGGATTCGCGATCAGTCATCTGGTCTGGAATACCTTCTATGCTGCCCATATTTCGATGAATAACGCTTTGACGACTGTCCGTGAAGAACGGATCTCCATGGCTAGTAACCGGGGGATGTTTAACGCTGCTGGAGCCCTGGTATTCTCGTACTTTGGCGTAAAAGCCATCACTGCTATCGGTGCTGGTGTCGGCAACCCGGTTTTAGGCTACACTTATATGGCTGTCATCACCGGTGTGATCATGATTGCTTGTAACATTATTTATTTTGTGATCACCAAAGATTATGCCCAAAACGGTAGCGAAGTACAAGCTGGAAAACCAGCTACAAAGATGTCAGTTGCCGAAATGCTCAAACAAATTATTGTTAATCCCCCTTTATTGGGATTAATGTTAGTAGAACTGGGGAGATACTTGGGTCGATTTGTAATTTTCGGGATGGCATTCTACTACTTTAAATATGTCATCAACGATTTGCCGGGATTAGCTTTATTCATGACCGGATTAACGATTTCCAGTTTCTTTGCCGCGATGATCGCCGCGCCGGTTGCTAAGCGTCTAGGCGAAAAAACAACCTATATGATCGCACTGAGTCTTTTAGTTGTCGGCTTACTGCTGGTATGGTTTCTGCCGCTTGAGGCAACCGCATTCAAGATTATTATGTTTGTTGCCTATATCGGTTATGGTCTACCTGATTCACTGGGTGTTGCGATGTATTCTGCTACGGTGGATTACGGCGAATGGAAAACTGGTAAAAATGCCCGCGGTTTCATTATGTCACTGATCAGTTTTCCAATTAAAATATCAGTCTTTGTCCGTTCGGTAATTATCGCAGCAGTATTAGGTTCTGTTGGTTATGTTGCTGATATGGCTGCAACACCAGAACTGGTGCAGGCGATTAAAAATGGCTTTGCCCTCTATCCAGCGATCATTATGATTATTGGACTAGTATTAATGTTTGGGTTATATTCATTAACTCCTGCAAAAATGGCAGAAATGAACAAAGAAGTTGCACAACGAAAACAACAGGGATAAATCATATATTTCGACCGAAGTGGGTTATGCTCACTTTGGTTGAAATGATAAAGTCACTAGAAAACCATCAAAGGAGAAAAATATTATGTTAACTAAAAGACAAAATCTCGTGGAAGTAATGAACGGTGGAAATCCGGATCGTTTTGTAAAACAATATGAAGCATTTGCATTAATGATGAAAACTCCGATTAGCCGTATAAAGCCGCCAGTGGGCGGGCAAATAGTCAATGAATGGGGGGTTACCTTAAGTTGGCCGGAAGGACAGCTCGGCTCATTCCCAGTGCATGACAAGGAGCATATTGTCATTAAAGATATCACGAAGTGGCGGGACTACGTCAAAGCGCCAAACCTGGAATATCCCGAGGAAGCTTGGGCAACTGCTATTGCTGAGGCCAACGCGGTTGATCGTAATGACAAATATGTCACGGTGTTTGTTGCTCCCGGTCTGTTTGAACATGTCCACTATCTGATGAGCATGGAAGAAGCCTTAATGGCCTATTACGAAGAGCCAGAAGCAATGCATGAACTGATTGACTACCTGGTCGATTTTGAATTGCGGCTGGCCAAAGAATTTGTCGATCATCTTCATCCGGATGCGGTTTTTCATCATGATGATTGGGGCAGTCAGATTAGCTCCTTTGTTTCACCGGCGATGTTTGAGGAATTTTTCGAGCCGGCTTACAAGAAAATCTATGGCTACTATAAGGATAATGGTGTCGAATTAATTATCCACCACAGTGATAGCTACGCCGCTAACCTGGTGCCATCAATGATTGAAATGGGTATCGATATCTGGCAAGGGGTTATGAACACCAATAACATTCCTGAATTGATTAAACAATATGGCGAAAAGATCACCTTTATGGGTGGTATTCACAGCGGTCTGGTTGATTTTCCCGGCTGGACACCAGAAATCGTTGCCGAGTATGTTAAGAAAACCTGTCAAGAAAATGGGAAACTGTATTTTATTCCGTCACAGACCTCGGGATTGCCGATTGACTCCTTCCCGGGCGTCTATGAAACAATTAATCGTGAAATAGAGAAAATATCTAAAGAAATGTTTTAATTTAGGAAAGTACGCTGTTTAAATCTAATTTTTAGATTTAGGAGGGTTTATAATTAAAGGCAGGAAGTCTTTTAGAAATCTGAATGGACTTCCTGCCCGTTTATTTTAGAGATAAAAAATCTTGAGGTGGATTATGAACAAAAAACAGTTGTTCGGAATGATCATGAGTGTTGGGGTGCTGATTTCAGTTTTCCTGTTGCCAATCCCAGCGGGTTTAACGGATATTGGTTTTATTACCATTGGACTTTTAATTTTCTTTTTGATTATGCTGATTACAGAAGCACTGCCGGTAGGGATCATCTGTTTCTTGAGTTTGGCTTTATTGCCAATTCTGGGAGTAACAAAAAACCTTGGAACCGGTTTAGTGGGATTCAGCAATACGATGCTGTTTTTTGTCCTAGCTTCATTTGGGTTGGCAGAAGCAGTGACATCGACGCCAATTGTGCAGCGCGTCCTCCATATCTTACTTGAGAAGTTTGGAAAAGATGTAAAAACCTGTATCCTGGCAATTATGGTGGCCGGAGGGCTGATCTCATCGGTCGTCACGGATGTCCCAACAGTAGTTGTTTTCATGGGTATTGGGGCAAGTTTTTTAAAACTATTTAACAATGAAGCGGATCGCAAGAAAACAGCCAGACCGCTGATGATTGGTATTCCGGTTGCGATCATGCTCGGCGGAGTCATGACCCCGGCCGGTAGTGGGATTAATATCCTGACCATCGGTTTATTGCAAAACATTGCCGGTATTCAGATTACCTTTATCCA
>Ga0180017_100332_pt1 | contig 17353 bp, 13 predicted proteins | sample KR46_S_MetaG_FD_129674 | JGI IMG/M metagenome (GOLD analysis project Ga0180017, IMG submission 129674) | Groundwater microbial communities from the Olkiluoto Island deep subsurface site, Finland - KR46_S_MetaG | ecosystem: Environmental > Aquatic > Deep subsurface > Groundwater | place: Finland...
GGATTGAAACAGTTCGCTAACGGTTTGTAACCAGGCTGCAACAGGTCGCCCCCCGCACGGGGGCGTGGATTGAAACAACTTCGGCCTCGTAGAGTACACCGAGGCTGAGCGTCGCCCCCCGCACGGGGGCGTGGATTGAAACAAACGTGCGGGGCCAATAGTAGGTGTCGCACGTTTGTCGCCCCCCGCACGGGGGCGTGGATTGAAACAAGCATGACTATGAGTTTGCCAAAACCGAGCGGGTCGCCCCCCGCACGGGGGCGTGGATTGAAACGAGTTGGTCAGAGAGCACACCGAGCTGTTCAGCGGTCGCCCCCCGCACGGGGGCGTGGATTGAAACCGATGAGGACCTGTACGCTAAGCAGATGTACTGCGTCGCCCCCCGCACGGGGGCGTGGATTGAAACGGATCCTGGCAGTCGAGCCCGTAGTTTACCAGGCTACAGGTCGCCCCCCGCACGGGGGCGTGGATTGAAACGGATCAGCTTTTCGCCGGTGCGAATAGCTTCCAGCGTCGCCCCCCGCACGGGGGCGTGGATTGAAACACATCTCGCCGGGATAATCCCGGTTGACAAGGCTTGTCGCCCCCCGCACGGGGGCGTGGATTGAAACAAAAATCAAAAAGGAATCGGTTCTTCGTCCTGCCGTCGCCCCCCGCACGGGGGCGTGGATTGAAACTCCTTCTTGGTCTGCTTGATTGAAGGTTTACGCAGGTCGCCCCCCGCACGGGGGCGTGGATTGAAACGAGTGTCCCAACCGGTCAGCCACGGACTTAACAGGTCGCCCCCCGCACGGGGGCGTGGATTGAAACATTTCCACTCTCCACTTTCCCGGCGTATGCCTCACAGTCGCCCCCCGCACGGGGGCGTGGATTGAAACAAAGGGTGCGCCCAGTCTGACGCACATGTTCACGTCGCCCCCCGCACGGGGGCGTGGATTGAAACGAATTAGCTACTCCCAGCCACGCCCGCACCCGTCTGTCGCCCCCCGCACGGGGGCGTGGATTGAAACACACTGAAATATCAGATCGTATAAGGCCTCCAGCAGTCGCCCCCCGCACGGGGGCGTGGATTGAAACGCTTGGAGGGCACGTGGGATGGTGATTATCATTTGTCGCCCCCCGCACGGGGGCGTGGATTGAAACCGGTTGGAAGAACTTGAAACTGAAAAGGAAAGCCGTCGCCCCCCGCACGGGGGCGTGGATTGAAACTGGTTCGGGCTGACTTGGTCGCTGGAGTTGTACCGTCGCCCCCCGCACGGGGGCGTGGATTGAAACAGCAAGTTCGTTTGCAGTGGCTTGGATGGACTGGTCGTCGCCCCCCGCACGGGGGCGTGGATTGAAACAGGGTGGAGGGTTACTACCGTAAGGATGGTACATAGTCGCCCCCCGCACGGGGGCGTGGATTGAAACACGATGTCACTCGTAATTGGGTAAATAACTCAGTGTCGCCCCCCGCACGGGGGCGTGGATTGAAACTGCTTCGTGTTGTTCATCGTCGCCCTCAATCAGCGTCGCCCCCCGCACGGGGGCGTGGATTGAAACAAGGCGTTATATGGCTCGGATTCAGTTTCGGGCCGTCGCCCCCCGCACGGGGGCGTGGATTGAAACTTGATCAACGCCCGGGGCCCCGAGGGACTGAGTCCGTCGCCCCCCGCACGGGGGCGTGGATTGAAACATTGTCATATGTTAATGTAATTCTTTTCCACCCCAGTCGCCCCCCGCACGGGGGCGTGGATTGAAACTTGGCATCCCCCGGGAAGGCTCCGTCATCACTGGGTCGCCCCCCGCACGGGGGCGTGGATTGAAACAAGACAGCGGTTGAGACACCGATTAGAACCGTAATGTCGCCCCCCGCACGGGGGCGTGGATTGAAACGCAATAAGATCGTTGATCAAACCTATCAGCGGATGTCGCCCCCCGCACGGGGGCGTGGATTGAAACCTTGTACCGCCAGCACCGCCGCCAGCACTACCGCCGTCGCCCCCCGCACGGGGGCGTGGATTGAAACAAGTTTCCGGCGAGACAGATACCGATTGATCTATCGTCGCCCCCCGCACGGGGGCGTGGATTGAAACTTCAAAAACTTTTGTGGTTAACATCTTGCTAACACGTCGCCCCCCGCACGGGGGCGTGGATTGAAACCTTAAAGATAATCCATGATTCAGCCAACCCATAAAGTCGCCCCCCGCACGGGGGCGTGGATTGAAACTTTAATTGTTTTATTGCTTGGCATATGGCTAATCGTCGCCCCCCGCACGGGGGCGTGGATTGAAACGTTACAAAAGATGGAGCAACATTAACAGTATAATCGTCGCCCCCCGCACGGGGGCGTGGATTGAAACAGTAGATGATAAACATATAGGGTCAGTGATAGAAGTCGCCCCCCGCACGGGGGCGTGGATTGAAACCAGTCACTGATAATGGCGCAGCGCATAGCGGATAGTCGCCCCCCGCACGGGGGCGTGGATTGAAACTACTACAACCACGTCCCAAGCATCGAAGCCGTAGAAGTCGCCCCCCGCACGGGGGCGTGGATTGAAACAGACGAGGGGATCGTTGAGAAGCACATCGACCGGTCGCCCCCCGCACGGGGGCGTGGATTGAAACCTGCTGGTTTTGAGAGTTATCGCATATTCTCAAAGTCGCCCCCCGCACGGGGGCGTGGATTGAAACAAGGCCGACCTGGTAAGCAATCGGTTCTCTAATTAAGTAATTAAGGGGACACCGCACTTAATTATGCTTAATTGTGGGCTTTTCTCCTGTGATAGAATACCCGTAAGGTTTCAGGGTACGGAATCATGGTGCAGCCGAGAGGAATGGGTGTCATTGCTGGGTGATCGGCGCGGTGACCCGGGCGCGGGTAGGCTACTACAACCAGACGGGGCGCAGCTACCATGCTTTGGAATGGAATGAGCATCTGGAGATCCTGTGTTTGGTGGGTAATGTATCGGTTAAGGACGGCGCGCCGTTTGTGCACGCGCATGTGACGCTGTCGGACCGGTTCGGTGGGGTGCGCGGGGGGCACCTATTTGGAAGGTACACCTGTGTTTGCGGCCGAGTATGTACTCCGGGAGCTGGTGTCCCAGGACGGAACTCTTGAGCGTGCGTTTAATAAGGAGACTGGCCTCTTCCTCTGGGCGTAGCGGCCGTCCAAAATAATTGAGTGCGGTGTCCCCGTAATCCCAGAACCAAACAACGTGGGTTTAATGGGCCCTCCCCGGCATAGGTTTTACGGGGAGGGTTTTTCTATGGCTTGGAGTGATGTGCGCCGGAAGGCGCGTCGAGCTGTGGCCGACATCTTTGAGATACCAGGTGAGGTGGCGCTGGACCTCCCCAAGATCGTCCTGCTTGGAAATGTGCAGGTCTTCATCGAAAACCATCGCGGGATTGTGGAGTACACCAACGAGGTGGTTCGCGTGGTAGTGCCGTCGGGCGAGGTTAGTGTCCACGGTCAGGGCCTCATACTGCGCAATATTCAGAAGGACGAGATTTGTGTGGAGGGTGAGATTGAGAGTTTGAGTTTTGTCTGATGAAAGCGGTCTGCTGAGAGGCTTCCAGGTTGTACTTTAGGGGTGAAATTGAGAGCTTGAGCTTTGTCTGATGAGAGGGGCCCGGGGGGTCCTAGGAAATAGAGGCCAATGGGCTCATGTGGTGGACAATGCTGACGGGCTCTCTAGTTTGATTTTTGCCGGGGGAGGGTGTAAACTTTGTTTGTCCTGAGAATGCTGTCGTTTCTGCTTGGCTACGTGACAATGGTGGTGCGTGGTGATGCGCTGGAGCGCTTTATTAACATGGCCAACAGCCGGGGCATCCGGTTCTGGGATATCCGGCGCATCGGGCCCGATGAGATCCTTCTCAGGACCAGGGTTACCGGAGTAAAGCCGCTGCGTCATATCGCCCGGCGTACGGGCAGCCGTTTTCACGTGTCTGAGAAGATTGGACTGCCCTTCCTGCTCTACCGCCTCCGGCGGCGTAAGATGATGACCCTGGGCGCGGTTCTTTTCCTGTTTGCACTGTACTTCCTTTCCTCGTTCGTGTGGATCGTGGATGTGAAAGGGAACGCGGTGATTCAGCGCCAGGAGATTGTCGGGGTGGCCCGCGAGGCCGGTCTCTATCCGGGTGCCTCGAAGTGGCGTTTTGAAGTGAGCGGGGTGGAGCAGCGGCTCAGAGACGAAATGCCCCGCATCGCCTGGGTGGGCATTGAGATCCGGGGAACACGGGCGTACATTTCGGTGGCTGAGAAGAAGCTGGTGACCGATGATAACGATTCCCCGTCTAACATCCTTGCGGCGAAGGCGGGATTAGTGAAGGAAGTCCTGGTTCTGAGCGGTCAGGCAGTGGTTCGCGAGGGGGATACGGTTTTACCGGGACAGCTCCTGATTACCGGGGAGATCTGGCCGGGGGCGATTCTGGAAGAGAAGGAAGACTCGATTCTAGAACTTAGACCCCGGTATGTCCGCTCCCGCGGTATTGTGCGGGCCAGAGTCTGGTACGAAGAATACGGCGAGGTCCCGTTAAGTGAGGAGATCAGGGAATTAACGGGCCGGGAGGAGCGGCAGACGGCATTGCGGGCAATGGGTCGGACCATCGTCGTGGCCGGTGCGCGAAAGTCCCCCTTCAAGGACTTTGACCAGGACATGGATCTGGTGGAGCAGCTCGGTTGGAGGAATTACACTGTCCCTGTCGAAGTGATAACGACCACATTCCGGGAGGCTAAGACGACGGTCGAACGGCGCAACCGGTCGGAGGCTTTACAGATTGCGGAAGACCGTGCCGTGCAGATTCTGACGGGGGGTCTTCCTGAGGATATCAAGATCCTTAACCGGCGGGTTGAAGTGGTACGTACCGGCAAGAGTGAGGATCTGGTGCGGGTTAAGGTGGTCCTGGAGACCTTGGAGGACATCGGGAAGGAAAAGTACTTTCAATAGTTTGTGATTCTATTGCTAGGAGGCATTAGCCAGGATTGATAGAGCAGGTTGAACTCCGGATGGAAATGGAAAACGCGAACGTGACGGCGGCTGTTTTCGGCCGCTACGATGAGCATCTGAAGGTAATCGAAAATCAGCTCGGCGTGACGTTGGTAACACGTAACGGTGATTTAGTGATCATGGGTTTAGAGGGACAGGCGGAAATGGCGCGGACGGTGGTGCAGCATCTAGAGTCATTTTACAAGGAGCGTCAGGAGCTTACCCAGAGGGACGTGCGCTACATCATCAACACGGTGCGGCAGGGCCAGCAGTCGGGCCTGAAAGGCCTGGCTCAGGAAGTGATCATTTCCACTCCGCGGGGCAAAAAGGTCCGCCCAAAGACGGTGGGGCAGCAGCACTATGTCCGGTTGATGCGGGAAATGGATCTCGTGTTGTCGATCGGGCCGGCCGGTACCGGCAAGACCTATCTGGCAGTGGTGATGGCGGTTCGGGCGCTGAAGGCCAAAGAGGTTAACCGGCTGATTTTAACCCGACCGGCAGTGGAAGCCGGCGAGAAGCTTGGCTTCCTGCCAGGCGACCTGCAGGACAAGGTTGATCCCTACCTGCGCCCACTTTACGACAGTCTTTATGATATACTGGGGTTGGAAAATACCCAGCGTTATTTGGACAGGCATATCATCGAAGTGGCGCCCTTGGCCTATATGCGGGGCAGAACACTGGAAGACGCCTTCATCATTCTGGACGAGGCTCAGAACACAACTCCGGAGCAGATGAAGATGTTTCTTACCCGCCTCGGGTTTGGTTCGAAGGCGGTGGTCACTGGTGACATTACCCAGATCGACCTGGCCAAGGGCCAGACTTCAGGTCTGATTGAGGCACAAAGTGTGCTGGCCGGTATTGAGGGCATCGGGTTTGCCTACCTGACCGGGGCGGATACGGTGCGTCACCCTCTGGTGACCGAGATCGCGTCCGCATATGAGCGGGCGGGCAGGCTGGAATAGGAGTGACGGAATGGGTCTAAAAGACCTGATCCATAAATCCGGTGTCGGTCTTTCAACAGCGGTGCGCAGAGAAAGGGTCCGCCGAGTGGCTGTGGTCCTGTTTTTCTTTGCGCTTCTGGTCTTTCTATTGTCTGTAGAGCTGTTCCCGCACAATATGAAACTGGGTGCGGGTCAGCCTTCGCCGCGTACCATCAAGGCACCCCACGCGGTTACTTTTGAAGACAAGGCGAAGACGGAAGAAGCCCGACGTCAGGAATCGGCCAGGGTACAACGGCAGTACGACTTCGACCCACAGGTTACGGTGGCCGTCCAGGATGAGGTCGCCGAGGTGCTCAGCGCGCTGAGAGCCATCCAGGCTGATGAAACGCTGGAACGGGCGGAGAAGGTCGAGCAGATTAAGGAAAACCTGCCCTTTGCGCTGGCAGCCGATGTCGTCGGAACACTGGCTGACGGATCTCCGGCAAACTTAGAGATTTTGGGCCGGGAACTAGGGGCCATGATCGAACGGATCATGCAACGCGAGGATGGCATTAGGGCGGAGCATCTGCCTGAGGCTAAGAGGCAACTTCAGGACGACATCCGGGACAGCGGGTTTACTCGTCCGCATGAAATGCTGGCTCGTGGGCTAGTTGATGAGTTACTCCGGCCCAATTCCTTCTACAACGCGGTGCTGACTGAACAGCTGCAGCGGGCGGCGATGGATCAGGTGCCTCCGGTTCAGGTTTCCGTGAAAAAAGAAGAGAAGATTATCGGTGAGGGTGAGATCGTAACCGCCGAGCACCTGGCCAAGCTCCAGGCCGTGGGTCTGCTACAGCAGCCGTTGCCCTTTAAGAGCGTAATCGGTGTGGCTCTGATGATATTGTTGCTGTTGGGTGGGGTGCTGTTCTACATTTACCGTCAGCACCGGGAGATATACCGTAACATTCACTATCTGTACCTAATCGGGATCATCCTGGTTACCGTGTTTCTGCTGGGCAAGATCCTTATCGCCGTAAACGTCGCCCAGTGGCCGGAGTTCGGAACCCTGATGGGGTACGGCGTACCCGTGGCTGCAGCCGGAATGCTGATTGCGATCCTCATCGACTTCCGTCTGGCGGTCGTGGTTGTCGCGGTAATGGCTGTCCTGCTCGGGATGATGACCGGTAATGACCTCCGTTTCGCCTTGGTCGGGCTGGTCGGCGGTGTGGCCGGTGTGTTCAGTGTGTCCAAGCTGAGCCAGCGTACCGATCTGGTGCGAGCGGGGCTTTTCGTGGCAGTGGCGAATACCGCGGCTGTCTTTTCGGTAGGCCTGATTACGAACGAGTCGTGGGGACTGCTGTTAACTTCGAGCCTGGTACTGGGGGTTGGCAACGGCCTGCTGTCCTCAATTCTAGCCAACGGGGCGCTGCCCTTCCTGGAAAGCACCTTCCGGATCACTTCCACCGTGAAGCTTCTGGAACTGGCCAATCCGGCTCAGCCGCTCTTGCGTAAGCTCCTGCTGGAGGCACCGGGGACTTATCATCACAGCATCATCGTTGGGAACCTTGCTGAAGCCGCTGCGGACGCTGTCGGCGGGGATTCCGTGACGGTCCGGGTCGGTGCCTACTACCACGACGTAGGCAAGATCAGGCGTCCGTACTTCTTTATCGAGAACCAGATGGGCGCGGAGAACCCGCATGACAAGATCGCCCCCGGGCTTTCCACGCTGATCCTGACTTCACACGTTAAGGATGGCGTTGAGATGGCCCGGGAGCAGAAACTGCCCGAGAAGATCGTGGACATTATCGAGCAGCATCACGGGACCAGCATTATCAATTTCTTCTACCACAAGGCGCTGGAGCAGGACGAGAAGAACGTGGTCAAGGCCGATGACTTCCGGTACGAAGGGCCGAAGCCGCAGAGCCGGGAAGCCGCGATTGTGATGTTGGCGGACGCTGTGGAGGCGGGGGTGCGGTCGCTGTCCAATCCCACGGAGGGCAAGATCGAAGGCCTGGTGCGCAAGATTGTGAAGGACAAGCTCGATGACGGACAACTGGAGGAGTGCGACCTTAACTTCAAGGATCTTAACCGGATCAGCTCCGCCTTCGTGCGGGTTCTGACGGGTATTTTCCACCGCCGGATTGAGTATCCTGATGCCAAGGATGTGGAAAGGAGAAAGGCCCGGAATGAGCGTAGTGGTAAGCAATTTACAGGATAGTACCGAAGGTATCGAGAGCCTGTCCCAGGCAGCCGTGAACGCGGCCCAGGCGGTGCTGGTGCGCGAGGAGCGGGTGAACGGGGTTGAGGTGAGCGTGGCTCTGGTCGATGACGAGCGGATCCGTGAACTGAACCGGGACTACCGGGGTAAGGATCAGCCCACAGACGTACTTTCCTTTCCGATGGACGAGGATGACATGGACGAAGCAGGGGTGCCCACGCTCCTGCTGGGGGACGTCGTCATTTCCATCCCCACAGCAGCCCGTCAAGCTCTGGAATACGGTTGGCCGCTGGAAACCGAGGTGGCCAGATTAACTGTACATGGTACATTGCACCTGCTCGGTTACGACCACGAGGTGGATGAGGTTGAGGGTGAACGGATGCGCCGGCGCGAAGAGGAAATACTGCAGGGGCTGGGTATTGAGCTATGATCCAGCCGGTGTCTGACGCTGATCTGGTTCAAAGGGCGCTTGCCGCACGTGAGTACGCCTATGCCCCCTATTCCGGCTACCAGGTGGGAGCCGCCGTGCTGACCGCCGATGGCCGGGTGTTCACCGGGTGTAATATTGAAAACAGCTCTTATGGGCTTACAGTTTGTGCCGAGCGGGTTGCCCTCCTCAAAGCGGTTTCGGAGGGCTTCCGGAAGTTCACCACCCTCGCGGTGGTCGGCCCCGGAGATGACTACTGCCTTCCCTGCGGGGCCTGCCTGCAGGTTATGGCCGAATTTGCCCCGTCGTTGCGGATACTCACCGCGGACAGTACGGGTCGCTTCCGCTCCCGAACCCTCCCGGAACTCCTCCCCGAAGCCTTCACCCTGATACCAAGTCCTTAAGTTATTGAGTTATGCAAGCGTGTGCTGACCCTTTCTGAAGGCGGGCCTGGAAGGGGAAAGCTAGAGGTGCGGCGAAAAAACAAAGAGATTTGGCATAGTTTGGTGTTCAGGCCTAAAGACTTAATGGCTAAAGGGCCTGGCACCGCGCTGAAAGGTTGGTGTCCAAGTGAAGGACGGATACAGGTCGGGTTTTGTAACTATCATCGGACGTCCCAACGTGGGTAAGTCTACGCTCTTAAACAGTCTGGTCGGACAGAAAGTGGCGATTATCTCGGACAAGCCGCAGACCACCAGGCATCGGATCCGCTCGGTGCTTACCACTCCGCAGGCTCAGATGGTCTTTGTGGACACTCCCGGAATCCATAAACCGAAGCACCGCCTCGGACAACTGATGGTGGAAGCGGCTCTCGGGGCCATCCGTGATGTGGATTTGATCCTGATGGTGGTGGATGCTGACAAAACCAGCGGCCCGGGTGACGAGTTTATCCTGGAGAAGCTTAAAGGGACGGATATTCCGGTGATTCTGGTGATCAACAAGGTCGACCGGATCGAGAAAAGGCAGCTCTTGCCGCTGATTGACTCCTTCAGTAAACAATTCGGCTTTGCAGAGATTATCCCGCTGTCGGCCCGTACCGGTGAAAACCTCGACCGGCTGCGGACCGTAATGGTCGGTTATTTGCCTAATGGACCGCAGTATTACCCGGAGGACGTGGTGACCGACCAGCCGCAGGACCTGATCTTAGCAGAGCTTGTCCGGGAAAAGGTGCTTTGGCTGACCAGACAGGAAGTGCCCCACAGTGTTGCTGTGGTGATTGATGAAGTTCGCGATGGCGAAAAGGGAGTGAAGGTGATCAGGGTGACCATCTTCGTGGAGCGCGATTCCCAGAAGGTGATCCTGATCGGCCAGGGCGGAGAAATGATGAAGCAGATTGGTCAGAAGGCCCGCGTAGAAATTGAAAAAATGCTGGGAGTTAAGGTGTTTCTTGAACTATGGGTAAAAGTGAAGCCGGGCTGGCGGCAAAACGAGCGTGCCCTCCGGGACTTGGGCTTTGACTATCGGGATTAATCTGAACCTGTTTCTAATTAATTTGCATATATGGCAGGATTTGCCCGCGCAGGGGTGAATTAGAGTAATAATCAATAAAATGGTTTATGTGCGCGGCGTACCTGCATTCTGGTGCTGGGCCTAAGGCTTCCGGCGGCGGGTCGGCGGTCGGGGAGAAGCCCTGCCCGGTGGCTAACCGGGTTATATCCCGTGCGGCAACGTGCTTATGGCACGGCTAGCAGTCGCTTTTCAGCGGGAGAATCAAAACCTCCTCCAGTCCGATCAGACCATCCCACCCGGTAGGGTTCAGGGTACGTTGCGTCTTTTTCTTTTCGCGGATCAGTTAATCTATGTTCGGTCGCCGGGAAGGAATGGGAGATCCTTTGTCGAATAATTAACCGCACAGCAGTATGAGGAGTGGAGGCTGGTGACTTTGAAGATTGACGGCGGCCATCTTTGGGCCTTGAACGAAAGCTTGCGCCGGGCGCTCAATGATCTGCACGGCGAGGAACTGAAGAAAGAGGTTCGGAAGCACTACGACGAGTTGTGCGCGCGTTTCAGTTTGCCTCCCAGCGTGGATCAGGACAGCCTTGAGCAGTGGACTGAAGAACAGTGGCGGGAATGGGCCAAGTGGCTCGAAGAGAATAACTCCTTAAAATAAACGGGCTAACTGGTGAACTTATGGACCGGGTCTGGGAACAGACCCGGTTTTCCTATTCCCTCTTCTAGCCCCACGCCTTACGCAGAATCTCCTCCAATTCTGAAATCAGCGGCTGGCGCGGGTTGGTAATCACGGTTTGGTCTTCAAAGGCCTGTTCCGCTAAGAGTGGAAGCTTAGCGAAGAAATCCTGTTCGTTGACACCGCACTCTTGGATGCTCAGAGGCATGCCCACCTTCTGCATCAAATCCCTGACCGCTGCGATCAGGCTGGAGACACCCTCTTTGTTATCTTCGGCCGGGAGGCCGAGGTGTTTTGCGATTTCCCGATACCGCTCGGGGGCCTTGTAGTATTCATACTTCGGCCAGGCCGTTAGTTTGGTAGGCGGTGAGGCGTTATAGGCGATAACGTGGGGGATCAGCACCGCGTTGGCCCGCCCGTGGGGCAGGTCGAACTCGCCGCCCAGCTTGTGACCAAGAGCATGGTTAACGCCGAGGAAAGCGTTTGTGAAGGCCATCCCAGCGATGGTCGCGGCATTATGCATCTTCTCCCGGGCTTCCCGGTTCGCCGGTTCACGGATCACCTGCGGCAGGAATTCGAACACGATGGTGATGGCTTTTAGCGCGAGGGCATCGGTGTAATCGGAGGCCATGACCGAAACGTAGGCCTCGATGGCATGGGTGAGCACGTCCATCCCGGCGTCCACGGTTAATCCGGGGGGCTGCCCCATGGCCAAGTCGACGTCGATGATGGCCACGTCCGGAGTCAACTCGTAGTCGGCCAGCGGATACTTGATGTCCCGCCCACGATCGGTGATTACCGCGAAGGCGGTCACCTCTGAGCCGCTACCCGAAGTGGTTGGAATGGCGACCAGTTGGGTTTTCCGACGGAGGCGCCGGTACTTGTAGGTGCGTTTGCGGATGTCCATAAACTTTAGTTTCAGGAAATCGAACTCCACTTCCGGATGCTCGTAGAACAGCCACATCCCCTTGGCCGCGTCAATGACCGAGCCGCCCCCGAGGGCGATGATGGTGTCCGGGCGGAAGGCGTTCATGATCGCGATTCCTTTTTGGACGGTCTCCAGGGACGGGTTCGGTTCCACCTCTTTGAACACCTCAACGGTCACGCGGTTGCTGCGGTTGTCCAGGTGCCGCAGTACCCGCTCCACATAGCCCAGGTTGGATAATACCGGGTCAGTGACGATAAAGACCCGGTCCAGGTCGTTCATCTTGGTCAGATACTGCAGGGCCCCGCTCTCGAAATAGATCCGGTTGGGCACTTTGAACCACTGCATGTTGACCCGGCGCCGGGCCACTCGCTTGACGGTGACCAGGTTCAACGCGGTAACGTTGGCCGTGGTGGTGTTGTGCCCAACGTAGCCGCAGCCCAGAGTCAGGGACGGGGTGAGGTTGTTGTAAAGGTCTCCGATCGCCCCCTGGCTGGCCGGGGCATTGACGATAATCCGCCCCACGGATACACGGTTCGAAAAATACTCGACAATCTCCTTCTGCTCCGTGTGGATGACAGCTGAGTGCCCTAAACCTCCGAATGAGACCATCTCCACCGCGCGCGCCGTCCCTTCCCGGTAGTCCTCGACCTCGTAATAGGCCAGGATCGGACTCAGTTTCTCACGGGAGAGGGGATACTCCCGGCCCACCCCACCCTGTTCGGCAACGAGAATCTTGGCGTCTGGAGGAACGGTGATGCCGGCCATCTCCGCGATCTGCACCGCACTGCGCCCCACCACATCAGGGTTTAACGAACACACTTCACCGCAGGTGGCCAGGGCCTCCAGCCGGGGGATTTCCTCCGGTGGGGCAAAGTAGCAGCCCAATTCCTCCATCAGGGATCGTACTTCCCGGGCTACGGTGCGGTCCACGATCACAGCCTGCTCCGAGGCGCAGATCATACCGTTGTCAAAGGTCTTGCTCAGCACAAGGTCATTTACGGCCCGCCTGAGGTTCGCCGACTGCTCGATGTAGCAGGGTACGTTCCCGGGACCGACGCCGAGAGCCGGGCGGCCCGTACTGTATGCGGCGCGGACCATCTGTTCCCCTCCCGTAGCCAGGATCAGGGCTACTCCGGGGTGGTGGAGCAAGGCCCGGGAGGCTTCCTTGGTGGGTACCGTTAACCACTGGATGCAGTGAGCCGGGGCACCGGCCTTCACTGCCGCGTCGCGTAGGACTTCTGCCGAGGCCGCACTGGAGCGAAGCGCACTCGGGTGGAAACTGAAGATAATCGGGTTGCGTGTTTTGAGGGCGATCAGGCCCTTGAACAGCGTGGTCGAAGTGGGGTTGGTTACCGGAGTCAGGGCCGCGATGACCCCCGCCGGTTCCGCGATTTCAGTGTACCCTTCGTCTTCGTTGTCCCGGATTACCCCCACTGTCCGTTCGTACTTGATATCGTGGTAGATGTATTCGGTGGCGAAAAGGTTCTTAATGACCTTGTCCTCATAGATTCCGCGCCCGGTTTCCTCCAGCGCCAGACGGGCCAGTTCCATGTGCCGGTCGACCCCGGCCAGTGCCGCAGCCTGGACAATCCGGTCTATCTGGCCCTGATCCATGTCCAGGTACTCCCGGTAGGCGGTCCGGGCATTCTCCACCAGACCGTCGATGAGCTGCTGGATTTCCTGCTGGTCTGTCTCGGGCATCCTCATCCCCCTCAGAAGCCTAATGCTTTTGGTGGTACTGATCCTTGCATTCTCGCGCATAGTATTTCCCGCATTTCCGACCTGTATCTCCTTGCTCCGGTGCTTTCCAGAAAATTATGGTGCACCAACCGCCCTCCCCTGCGTATGCATAGTTAGAGACGTTAGTTCCATCAATTGGATCGGGCAGGAGGAGTCAGGTGCATGGTGTGTAGGTTAACGGTTGTGGCGATGTTGGTCCTCTTTCAGGTTGCGATCCTGGTCAACCAGGCCTGGGGCTCGGTGATGGTTCCGGCGCGGGTAGCGTTCGAGCGGCAGGGGATCACGGTGGGTTGGGACGGCCGGCAGGTCACCGGACAATGGCCGAGCGGTGTACTCCGGTTTGTGCCCGGTGCGTCGTCGGTGTTTGTGAACGATGTGGAACACGTTCTGGAGCGGTCCACGGTGGTAATGCAGGGCACTAGCTTCGTACCCGGATCCATACTGGAGCACCTTCCGGTAAGTACGGTGGATCACCCCGGACCGGTTGAAGGGATCACCGGCACCGTGGTTCAGGTGGGAGACTGGTCGTACCTGCTTATGGAATGTCCCCCGCGTTGCTATTCCGTTCTCGACCTGGGCCTGAGCCAACGACATTGGGCCCGCCCAGGAAGCGTCTGGTTGCTCCCCGACCGAAGTGAAAACCTGGTTGGAGCACTCGTCCGGTTGTTTGAAAAAGAGGTACGCGCGGGCGGCGGTGGAAACATCTCCCTGGCACCGGAGGCCCCCAGGGCTCTGATCGCAGCGTTGGAGGCCAAACAGGCGATCGTTACGCTCCCGACCCTGCAGTTGATCGGACAGTCTGTGGTGAATTTCAATGCGGCTTCGTCCTACAACAACATGCTCAACGCCGTGCAGGCCACCAAGTACATGAACGGGACAGTGGTGCCCCCGGGGGCCGTATTCTCCTACAATCAGGCGGTGGGGCGGCGTACCGTCGCCCGGGGTTTCGTTACCGGTTACGCGATCAGCGGAAACAGCACGGTTCCTGCTGTCGGCGGCGGAGTCTGCCGGACCTCAACGGTTGTCTACGGTGCCGTTCTTGACGCCGGTCTGCCGGTTGTGGAGCGCCACCCGCACAGCCGTCCGGTAGGTTATGTCTCGGTTGGGAAAGACGCCACGGTAACCTGGGGTGTACACGATATGAGGTTCAAGAACGACCGGCCCCATCCGGTTCGCGTCGAAACCGGCGGTACGGTGCATCAACTCTATGTACGTCTCTGGGAAGTCCGGAGTTAGAAGGGGAGGGGGAGTCACCATCATCGGCAAAGTGTGGAATGTCTCCGGGGGTCTGGTGTTCTGTCATGAGATCCTGCGGTTTATCGATGAGCGTAAACACTATTACGCAATGGATTTGGGTCTGATCTCTAGCGTTTATGACGCCCCGGGCGGCCTGGCCTGGGAAGGCGGGCGGGTGGCTACCGCGCGGATCAGCCTGGAAGAGGCGGTCAGGCGGGTGAAGACCTATAATGAACGCGGCATCGGGTTTAACATCCCCTTCAGCAACGTTCTCCTGACCGAGCGCGATCTGGAAGACGAGTACTGTAACTGGTTTCTGGAACAGTGTCAGAGTGAGCAGAACGGGGTGATCGTGGCCTCGGACTTACTCCGAAACCGCGTTCGGAAAAACTACCCAGCCTACCGGTTGATCACTTCGATCTGCTTCTGCAGGACCGATCTGAAGTTCTACCTGAAGGCACAGGACGAATACGACCTCGTCGTGCTGCATCCCGACCTGAACCGGGATCTGAAGTTCATCAGCCAGCTGGACACAAGCCGGCTGGAGGTGCTGGTCAATGAAGACTGCTTCTACCTGTGTCCGAACCGCCTGCAGCATTACAAGAACATCTCGGAGATCATCCTCTCCAACCAGCGGGTGTTTTATAAAGAACGCCCGGGGTGTCTCTCTGAGGTGATGTTCGAGCGCAACCGCTTTGGAGGGGAACTGCTTCTGAGCCAGGGAGACATCGACCGGCTGGAGGCCTTAGGGGTGCGCCACTTTAAGCTCCAGGGCCGGCAGGAATCCTGGGACTACATGCACGGGGAACTGGGCAAGTACATCGAACAGCCCACCATCCGCAAGATCCTAAAACACTACACCCAAACCCGCTCCCCACACTTATCCACAGAAAAAGGCACTTATCCACAAAAGTAGCCTGTCCCCTTTATTTTATTTCCCCTTATTGGGTGGGCCTTTTAACGTCTTGCCCAGGACCATATCGTGCAGCCGCCTTTACAGTGCGCGACCTGCCTCAATTGCCAGCGTCTTCTCAGCACCTGGTACCCTCCTTCCAATACGACCCTCTGATTATCCTATGACAACAAGATATGAACGGCAACAACCGGTTATGCGGTAAGGCATGACGACCCAGAGCAGGAAATATCGGGATGGAAGTCGAATCTTATCCGTTACCATTTGGGATCCGTATCAGGGGGTTACTCTTTTGCCGCAGGCCGAAGATGCTGTTACGAATAACGAGGCGGCTGTTCTGGAAAGGGCCCGCGCCGGTGATGCCGGAGCCCGGGAAGAACTGATCCGGGAATCCCGTCACTTCATTCTAGCTGCTGCGTACCGACAAGTAAAGCGCACAGTCGGCCCTTCGGACGACGAGTTTAGCGTGGCCTTACTCGCCTTCAATGAGGCTATTGACAAGTACGACTCCGCACGCGGGGCCTCTTTCCGTACCTTTGCAGCCGAGGTGATTCGTCGCAGGCTCATCGACCACTACCGGGGTGCGGGCCGTCCTGTACCGGAGGTGCCCTGGTCGGCTCTGCCCGAGGGTACCGATTTCCCCGGCACTGACGAGGATGACGGGCGCAACTATCGCTACGAAATTGAAGCCTTTGTCCAGCGCCTCTCCGACTTCGGGATCACGCTCGAGGATCTGATCCGTGTAACTCCGAAGCACCGTGACACACGAGAAATCGCCTTTTCCATCGCGGCCCGGATCGCCGCTGACCCGGACTTGCGGCGGCAGTTTCTGGAGAAGAAGGCGATCCCTTTGAAAACATTACTGTCCCAGATCATATTCAGCCCCAAAACCGTACAAAGACATCGAAAATACATAGTAGCAGCCTGTATCGTTCTAACCGGCGACTTCCCTAGAATTAGGGAGTACCTAGCGCGTCCGGAAAAGGGGATGGTGCCTGATGAATCATAAGGGAATCGTGTTCAGACTGAAAAAACGCACGGCTATCGTGATGACCGGTGAGTTTCAATTCACCGAGATTGCACGTCGCCCGGGTATGGTGGTCGGAGCGGAAGTGCAGTTCGTTCCGGCGGAGGTGGTGGCGCCGAGGCGGTTCAACGCCGTGGGCATGGTCGCCTCGCTCATCGTACTGGCCTTGATGCTGACCGTGCTGTGGCGGCCGTTTTCAGCGGATCCAGTGGTTTATGCCTATGTCGGAATTGATATCAACCCCAGCATTGAGATGGCTGTGGACACTAGAGACCGGATATCGGAGGCGACGGCACTGAACCAGGACGGGCAGCGGTTGCTGGAACAGCTGGAACTAACGGGTCGTCCGGTGGCCGAAGCGCTCGAAGCCTATTTGCGCCTATGCCTCGCAGAGGGCTATCTTTCCCGCGGACAGGTGATCATCGGTGTGACTGCCGCAGAGGGACAGGAAGCCGGTGGGCTGGTTGAGGCCCTGGCGGACCGGGCCCGTGCAGTCGTGGATGAAAACGCTACGGCTACCGATCTGTATGTACTGACCTGCACACCAGGGATGCGTGAGCAGGCCAGGGCACTGGGGCTGTCCACGGCAACCTTAGCGATTGTGGAAGAAGCTCGCAAGACCGGTGTTGCCGTAGACTCTGAATCAGTACGCCGGGATGGGTTGGCTGTAGCTCTGGAGCACAGCGGGGGAGACCTTGGCGGAACGGCCCGCGGGTTGGCGGTGGCCCATCAGGCCACGCCGCGTACACCACCTGGTCTCAAGGATGGTACACCACCCGGTCTCAAGGATGGTACACCACCTGGTCTCAAGGATGGTACACCACCTGGTCTCAAGGATGGTACACCACC
>Ga0180017_100333_pt1 | contig 17343 bp, 17 predicted proteins | sample KR46_S_MetaG_FD_129674 | JGI IMG/M metagenome (GOLD analysis project Ga0180017, IMG submission 129674) | Groundwater microbial communities from the Olkiluoto Island deep subsurface site, Finland - KR46_S_MetaG | ecosystem: Environmental > Aquatic > Deep subsurface > Groundwater | place: Finland...
CAAGCACCGTTCCGGCCTCAACGCGGTCACCGGAGTCGAAATCGATGCGCACGACCTTGCCCGGGGCCTCGGCGGTCATGGTCACGCCCTGTACGGCAGTGACGGACCCCACGGCGGAAAAAACCGTTTCCCAGGAGGCGGAGACCGCGCCCACAGTGGAGACCACGGCCGCAGGCATGGAAAAGGACTCGGACTGCTCGATCATGGCTCTGATCTGCATGGCCTTGATCCCTGCAAGGACACCGGCCACGACAGCCACTAGAAGAACGGCGAGGAATATTTTTCTGATCATGTCGGTCCAAGGCTTGGGTTTATGCTGTTCGGCCAGTGCGGCCAATCCGGGTACTTACATTCAAAGCGCTTCATCGTAAAGAACCCCCTGGCAATGGCGCAGCATCACCAGCGAAAAGAGGACGCCATTGCTTCCGCCAAACCGTGAAAATGACCCCGGCAGTCCGCAGTTGACATTGCATCTCCCGCAGAGGAGACAATGAGCATCAGGACTACATTCCCAGGAGGAAACATGAAAAAAATCGTCGCGCTCCTTGCCCTGCTGCTGGGCGGCTGCGTGGGCATGCCCGACACCGTGCGCCCTGTTGAAGGCTTCCAGCTCGAAAGGTACCTCGGCACCTGGTACGAAATCGCCAGACTCGATCACCCCTTCGAGCGGGGCCTGACCCGCGTGCGCGCAGAGTACAGCCTGCGCGAGGACGGAGACGTCCGCGTTGTCAACCACGGCTACAACGCAGAGGAAGGGCGCTGGAAAAAGGCCGAAGGCAGGGCCCGCTTTGTCCAGGATCCGCAGACCGGCTATCTCAAGGTTTCCTTTTTCGGGCCGTTTTACGGCTCCTACGTGATTTTCGAACTGGACCACGAAAACTACCAATACGCAGTGGTCAGCGGCCCGGACACTTCCTATCTCTGGATTCTCGCCCGAACGCCGGAAATTGACGCAGAGCTGAAAGCGGAGCTCACGGTCAGGGCCGCCGCACGGGGCTTTGACACAAACGCGCTGATATTCGTCAAACACGACTGAGCCTCCTGACCCGAACATTTGATGAAATCCGGGTAGTCCCGGCGGCAGTCAAAAAATTGCTGGCCCTGGCCGGGCCAAAATGAGTATCATGGCGGGAATGACGGGCGCGGAAGCGGAATATGATGAGCCTGTCGGGAACCAGGAGCACGGTACATGAATGGAACCTGTTTCGACGAAGCAAACCTGCTGAACGTTTGCCAAGAAAGCATCGATTACCAGGGCATCGTCAAACACATCAACGACGGCGTCTTCATCCTGCGTGAAGGCAACATCATCTTTACCAACGACGCGTTCTGCGAAATCGTCGGCCGGGAGATGACCAACCTGCGAGGCAGGCCATTCGCCGACCTCGTCATCCCCGAGGACCGGGATCGGGTGACGCGGCACTGTGTGGACAAGCTCTACACTTCCGATCTTGCGGACCGCATCGAGTTCTCCATCGCAAGGCCAGGCGAAGACGCCATAGTCGAGATGAAACTGACCGTGGTCGATTGCGGCGGCGCCCCCGCCATTCTCGCCGCCATCACCGACATCACCGAGCGCCGCAAGACGCGCATCGAGCTTCAGCGCGTCAAGGACCGCCTGGAAAGCATCCTGCACGCCATGAACGACGTAGTCGTGTCCCTGTCCCCTACGGATCAGTCCATCCTGGCCATCAACCCCGCGGCCGAAGCTCTCTACGGCATCCCAAGGCGAGCCTTCAACGCAGGAGAAATGCAGCTCATGCATTTCGTGCACCCCGAAGATCGGGAGGAGGTAGGCAGGTTCTATCGCTCCCTGGAAGATGATGAATTCGGGGAAATGCAGTACCGCATCATCAGCAGCAACGGCCGCATCAAGTGGGTCCACGACGAGGGCCAACTGGTCTATTGCACCATCAGATCCATCCGTCGCCTGGACCATGTCATCCGCGACATCACCGATCAGAAGGAAGCACTGGATGCCCTGACCCGCAGCGAAGAAAAATACCGGGACTTTTTCCAGAGCACCAAGGACATGGCCTATTCCGTGACCTCGGACGGAACCTTCATCGATATCAACGAGGCGGGCATCCAGATGCTCGGTTTCGCGTCCCGCGAGGAGGCCCTGGCCAGCAACCTTAAAGACTTCTACGAAAATCTGTCCGAACGCGCCGACCTCCTGGCACAGATCAACGAGGAAGGCTACGTTACGGACAAGCACGTGCGTTTCCGTTTGAAAGACGGAAAATCCATCGAGGTGGCCATCACCGCCCGGGCCAAGACCGATGACGCCGGCTACCTGCTTTATTACGAAGGCATCGCGCACAACATCACCCAGGCCATGGAGGACCAGCGCAACCGCGTACTCAGAAACGCCGCTGGAGGCATGTGCCATTATCTCAACACGCACCTCATGCACATCCTGAACGCCAAGGACGGCATCGAGGAAGATCTCGAGAGCCTGGGCGGAGTCGCTCGGGACCTGCCCGTTGAGGCCAGAGCGGCCTGGACGAATGCAGCCTCTTCCTTAAAGTCCTATTGCGAAGATCTCGATCTTGCCTACCGCAAGATCACCGCCGTGACCAAGGCATTTAATTCCGCCTTTTTGACGTACAAGGAGGAATCCTATCTGGACAAGGCCATCCTCGACATCTTCAACTCCTGCCTGGGAGATCCGCGGAAATGCTCAACGCTGCCAAGCCCCCTTGGGCGAAAAGACGAGAAATAATGACCGACGCGGCTGCGCGCCCCTCCAGCCGAAGGTGAACAGAACATGCACGTGCTGAACTGGCTTGGCCTGGTTCTCCTGGCTGTTCTGGCGCTGGGCGCGGCCGGGCACGCCCTGCTGCGCAAAAGCGATTCCCGCTCGGCCTTGGGATGGGTCGCCGTCTGCCTGACATTTCCCCTGGCTGGCCCCATTCTCTACATTCTCTTTGGTGTGAACCGGGTCCGGCGCAGCGCGTCGCGCATGCGCAAGGAAGTGGACGCCCTGTCCGAAAACCGCCCCCCGGCCTCCGCTTCATACCCCAGCGCCGCCGTCAACCCCACGGTTCTGCACCACGCGTTCCAGCGCCTTGAACGCGTGGGGCGCAACATTCTTGGCGCGGAACTGGTCGGCGGCAACTGCGTCGAGCCCCTGTTCAACGGAGACGAGGCCTACCCCGCCATGCTGCGGGCCATGGACGAGGCCAGGCACAGCATCTACCTGGCCACCTACATTCTCGACACCGACACCCAGGGACTCAGATTCATCGACGCCCTGGCCCGGGCGGTGCAGCGCGGCGTGGAAGTGCGCGTCCTTATCGATGGCGTGGGCGAGAAGTATTCATGGCCACACGCCTCGCGCCTGCTCAAAAAAAAGGGGGTGCCCACCAGGCTCTTCATCCCCCCCCACCTCTTCCCGCCCAACCTGCATCTGAACCTGCGCAATCATCGCAAGATCCTCGTCGTCGACGGCAGACTCGGCTTCACCGGTGGCATGAACATCAGCCAGAAGCACGTGCTCGGCGCAAGGCCGCTGTGGCCGGTCACCGACCTGCACTTCATCGTGCGCGGACCGGTGGCGAACCTGCTTCAGGACACCTTTGTCGATGACTGGTTCTTCGCCACCAAGGAGCGCCTCGAGCCCCCAGTGCTCTTCACCGAACCCACGGGCGACTGCCTGTGTCGGACCGTTGTCGACGGCCCCAATTTCGCCGAGGATTACCTGATGACACTGCTCACCGGAATCATCTCCGCTTCCACGTCGAGCATCAAGATCATGACCCCGTATTTCCTGCCCCCGCGCACTCTCCTGAGCGCCCTGACGTCCGCAAGGTACCGCGGGGTCAACGTCGAAATCCTCCTGCCCGGGCGCAACAACCTGCCCTTCGTGCACTGGGCCACCAGACACATCCTTGAGGACCTGCTGCGCGCCGGGATCAAAATTTCCTTTCAGCCCGCTCCCTTCTGCCACACCAAGCTCATGCTCGTGGACGGATGCTACGTCCATCTCGGCTCGGCCAACCTGGACAGCCGCAGCCTGCGGCTCAATTTCGAGTTGACCCTGGAAGTTCTGGACCAACACCTGGCCATCCAACTGACGCGGCATTTCAACTCCATCATGGCCAAAAGCCGCCCGGTAACCCGGCAGGAATTGCAGGGACGCTCCCTGCCCGCACGGCTGCGGGACGCGTTCTTCTGGCTTTTCTCGCCTTACCTCTAACTGCAAAGGACCAGCTCCGGCAGACAGATCATGCTCCGGACACGGAATTTGACTTTGACGCGCGGGCCCCGAGTACTTAGTATACATTTCCATTATAGACCAGCAGCACGAGGAGGAACTCCGTGACCAAGGAATTCACCGTTTCCGCCACCTGTCCCGAATGCGGCCATCGTACCGAGGCCAGCCACTCTGAGCAGGCCATGAAAGAAGCATTCGGCAACGACGCAACCATCAAAATACTGTGTGCTCATTGCCAGGCCAGCTACGAACAACCCATCGGCCTGGCCTGCGCGGAGTGGGACGACTACTGCCAGGAAATCCCCCTTCCCGCCGACGTCTAGGGCCTAAACCCTCATCCACTACGGAAAACACATGATCTTTGTCGTAACCAAATGCGCGGATTGTCCGCTGATGAGCATGGAAGAGGGACGACGCGTCTGCAACGTCGGACCGCCCAGTCGCCGTCCCATCCCCGAGGAAGACGAACGCCCCACCTGGTGCAGAATGCGCAAGGAGCAGATAATTATCCGGGATTTCAAGTAACAGGAATCCAGACCGACTTCCGTCTTTCCAGTTGAAGTGTAGCCCCCTATCTGCTAGACAGCCCGGTAGTGTTGACTTGGTGGGGAAGGATGGCGCGTTGGATTGACAAAAACAATCCTTCCCCATAGGGGAAAGTCTTTGCAAACTCTTTTTCCGGAAGGAAAAATTTTGAGGAACAACATCTAAGGAGGAATTTAGCATGGCAATTATCGAATTCAAGGGCAGAAATTTCGAAATCGACGAAGACGGTTTCCTGCTGAAGTTTGAAGACTGGGGTCCGGAATGGGCCGAGTATGTCAAGGAAAGCGAAGGCATCTCCGAAATCACCGAAGCTCACCAGCAGATCCTGGACTTCCTGCAGGACTACTACAAGAAGAACGGCATCGCCCCCATGGTGCGTATTCTCTCCAAGTCCACCGGCTACAAGCTGAAGCAGATCTACGAACTTTTCCCCTCCGGCCCCGGCAAAGGCGCCTGCAAGATGGCCGGCCTGCCCAAGCCCACCGGCTGCGTTTAATTCAGCCGTTTTTCCAAAAAAAAACCCTGCAATGCAGGGTTTTTTTTTGCCCGAGTCCCGTAGCAAATTGAACGGTCAGGGCATGCGCCCGTAGATTTCGGCCAGAAAACGCATCCTGGAGGCCAGATCTTCCTTGGCCATCTCCGGGCCCATGCGCCAACCCCAATTGCCTCCGGCAATACCCGGCATGTTCATGCGCGCCTCGGCGCCAAGATTCAGGTAATCCTGCATCGGGATGACGCACAGCCCGGCCACGCTGCCCAGCGCCATCCAGATCATGGCGTCAGCCGCACCGTGCGCCGGCACGTCCCAGCCCGCATACGCGCAAAACCGCTTCCTGCCGTCGCCGCCCAATTCATCAGAGAACCAGCCACGGATAGTGTTGTTGTCGTGGGTCCCGGTATACACCGCACTGTGTTCCGGGATGTTGTGAGGAATGTAGGAATTTTTTCCCATGTCCGGTGAAAAGGCGAATTGCAGGATCTTCATTCCTGGAAACCCGAACTCGTCCATGAGCGCGACCACATCCTCGGTAATGACCCCCAGATCCTCGGCCAGGATGGACAGTCCCGGTACGCTTTCATGCATCGCCGCGAAGAACTTCGCTCCCGGCCCGGGAACCCAGACCCCGTTTTCCGCCGTCGGCTCACAGGCCGGTACCTGCCAGAAACCGCAAAACCCGCGAAAATGATCCAGCCTGAGCATGTCAAAACGGGAGCTCTCGTGCCGCAGGCGCTCCCTCCACCAGGAGTACCCGTCCTTCTCCTGACGAGCCCAGTCATAGACCGGATTGCCCCACATCTGTCCAGTCTCGGAGAAATAGTCCGGCGGTGCCCCGGCGCAGTAAATGGGCAAGCCTTCGTCGTCGAGTTCGAAGAGTTCCCGGTGCGCCCAGACATCGCTGCTGTCCAGGCTCACATAGATGGGCACGTCGCCAAGCAGGGCCACCCCGCGCATGGTGGCATAATCGCGCAGGCCTTCCCAATGCAGGCTGAAGAGGTACTGGCAGTAACGCTCACGCAGGATGTCGTAACCCAGACGTTCCCGGGCCAGGTCCAGGGCCGCGCTCTCACGCAGGCGAATCCCGCGCGGCCAACTCAGCCATGAGGCCCCGCCCTGCTCGCGCTTCAGGGCCTTGAACAGACAGTAGTCGTCGAGCCAGAAGGCCTGGCTACTGCAGAAGGCATGGAAACCGCTATCCGATCTCAATCCCGGGAAGACATTGTCGAAGGCCTGCTCCAGAAGCTTCTCCCGCCAGGCCGCAGCCGAACCGTAATCCACCCGCTCCTCGGGAAAAGGGGGTGGATGCGACACATCCCGGGATCGCAGTACACCTTGTCGCACCAAGAGTTCCGGGCTGACAAAGAGGGTGTTCCCGGCAAAGGCCGAGTAGCTGCTGTAGGGGGAGTTGCCCGCTCCGGCGTTTATCGGCGCCAGGGGGAGCATTTGCCACAGCCCCTGCCCCCCGGCAGCCAGGAAATCGATGAATTCATGGGCCGATGGTCCGAAATCGCCGATCCCGTGCCGCCCCGGCAAGGAGGAAACATGCAGCAGGACCCCGCATCGCCGCTCACGACTCATTCCTGCCCCTCCTGTGGTTCGAAATAGAGCACGCCAAGGGGCGGGAGGGTCAGATTAAGGGAATAGGGATGATTATGCGCGGGGATGGCCTCGGCCCGGACCTGACCCATGTTTCCGACCCCGCTGCCCCCGTAGAGTTGACTGTCGGAGTTCAGCAATTCACGCCAGGTGCCGCCCATATCAACGCCGATAATGTAATTCTCGCGCTGCACGGGCGTAAAGTTGCAGACTATCAGAACGCGTCGGCCCGCTTTGTCCCTGCGGAAGAAACTCAGCACACTCTGATCGGAATCATGACAGTTTTCCCAGGCAAACCCCGCCGGGTCGAAATCAAGCTCATGCAGGGCTGGGCGCTGCCTGTAAATCCGGTTCAAATCCCGGACCCAGGCCCGGATTCCGTCGTGGGCGGGAAAGCTGAGCAGATCCCAGTCCAGGGAAAGGTCGTGATTCCACTCCCTCCATTGACCGAACTCCGCGCCCATGAAGAGGAGCTTCTTCCCCGGCAGACCGAACATGTAGCCGAAAAGGACCCTCAGACCCGCCATTTTCTGCCAATAATCCCCCGGCATCTTTGAAATCAGGGACTTTTTCCCGTAAACCACCTCATCGTGGGACAGGGGCAGCACGAAATTTTCGGCATATGCGTACCACAGGGCAAAAGTGAGCAGATTGTGGTGGAATTTTCGGAAGATGGGATCGAGCTCCATGTATGTCAGGGAATCGTTCATCCACCCCATGTTCCATTTGAGGCCGAATCCCAGACCGCCCAGATAGACGGGCTTGGAGACCATGGGCCAGGAGGTGGATTCCTAGGCGATGGTTTGCACATCGGGGAATTCCTCGTAGATGGATTTGTTAAGCTCCTGCAGGAGTTCGATGGCGGCCAGATTCTCGCGCCCGCCGAAACGGTTCGGCACCCAGTCGTCATGCGGGCGCGAATAGTCCAAGTAGAGCATGGACGCCACACCGTCCACGCGCAGCCCGTCGAGGTGGAACTCCCGTATCCAGTACATGGCATTGCAGATCAGAAATCCGGCCACTTCGTATCGGCCGTAGTTGAAAATCGCGCTCTTCCATTCGGGGTGAAACCCCTGGCGCGGATCGGCGTGCTCGAACAGGGCCGTGCCGTCGAAATTGGCGAGCCCGTGGGCGTCGGTGGGGAAATGCCCGGGCACCCAATCCAGAATGACGCCGAGACCTTGCCTGTGCAGGTAGTCGACGAAATAGCGGAAATCCTGCGGAGACCCGTACCGGCTGGAAGGGGCAAAATAGCCGGTGCTCTGGTAGCCCCAGGAGCCGTAAAAGGGATGCTCGGCCACGGGCATGATCTCCACGTGGGTAAATCCGGCGTCCCTGGCGTAATCGGCCAGTTCATGGGCGATGCGGCGGTAGTTCATGAACTCGCCATGCTCGTCGCGACGCCAGGATCCCAGATGCACCTCGTACACCGACCACGGGCTTTCAAGCGCGTTGCGTCCGGCGCGATCCGCCATCCAGTCTCCATCCTCCCAGACATAATGCAGGTCCCAGATGATGGATGCCGTGGCAGGAGGGCCTTCACTGAAAAGCGCAAAAGGATCGGCGCGTTCGCCCTCTCCGCCGGACCAACTCAAAAAATACTTGTAGCGCTGACCGTGACACGCGCCCGGCACGAAACACTCCCATACCCCGGAACTGTCCGCGCGCATGGTCATGGGCGAGGCGGCAGGATCCCAGTCGTTGAAATCCCCGACGACCGAAACATATGCTGCGTTGGGTGCCCAGACCACAAAACGCGTGCCTGCGGAGTCGGGCCCAAGGGCTTCGGGGTGGGCCCCGAAATGTTCGTACAGGCGGGTATGCCGCCCTTGCTTGAAGAGATAAATGTCGAGATCGCCGAGACTGTGCCTTGCGTCCATGAATAACCTCCGGGAATTAAAATTACGATAGGGAAGAGTGAGGAACATTGGCAAGGACAGAAGGGCTCTTGTAGCAAAAAAAAGCGCGGACAATGCCGCGCTTAAGAATTCCGCAAGGAAGCCTTTCTAGTGATGGCCTTCCTTCATTCCTTCCTTAATGCGGTAAACGGCAGCGATGACGATGGCTGCGAGATACGTGAAAATTCCGACGACCCCGATGAAACCTTCCACCGTGCTGTGCATCATGTTCCCAAAAAGCTCACCCAACATGACTCCCTCCTCGTAACGTGTCCCAGAAATTCATATGTGGAACTTTTCACAACCATATCTTGACCAAAAAAGTCAAGGAAAAAGGACTCCGCCGCCTCCCGCTTCGGACAGCGGAACGCGTCTCGGGCTACAATTCTTGAAAAAACGTATCTCGCTGCACCGGAGTGAACCCCGTGGCGGCGATGGTCTCCACGAGTTCGGCGATGGTCAGCCCTTTGGGCGAATCCGCACCTGCGGCATGTCCGATCTTCTCCTCCACGATGGTGCCGTCGAAGTCGTCGGCACCGGCCCACAGGGCCATCTGCGCGGCCTTGATCCCGGCAAAAGCCCAATAGGCCTTGATGTGCGGGATGTTGTCCAGGAAAAGCCGGGAAACGGCGATCATACGCAGATATTCCTCGCCCGTGGGACCATCGACGCCCAGGGCGTTGTTGTGCGGCTGGTAGGCCAGCGGGATGAAGCAGACAAAACCAGGCTTGTCGTCTTCAAGGACGCGCAGACGATCAAGATGATGGATACGGTCTTCCCAGGATTCGATGTGTCCAAAAAGCATGGTGCAGTTGGTCTTCATGCCCATGTCGTGAGCCAGTCCGTGAATGTGCAGCCAACGGTCGGCGCTGATTTTTTCAGGGCAAAGCTTTTCCCGCATGGCCGGGGCGAACACTTCCGCTCCGCCGCCGGGCAGGACATCCAGGCCCGCCTCGCGCATTTCGCGCAGCACCGTGGTCTCGTCCCGCTCGCAAGTGTCCGCGAAATAGGCCACTTCGACGGCGGTGAAGGCCTTGACCACCGCGTCGGGCCGCAGCTTCTTGCACAGCGCGAGCATATCCAGATAATATTGGTAGGGCAGATCAGGATTGAGCCCGCCGACAATGTGGATCTCCCGGATGGGATGGTCCATGCGGTCCGTCAGCAGCTTACGCACCTGCTCCAGGGAATAGGTGTAGCCGCCCTCTTCCCCGATGCGCTTGGAATAAGCGCAAAAACGGCACTGGTTGCGACAGATGTTGGTATAATTGAGGTGCTGGTTGTAGACGTAATAGGCCCGATCACCGTGCCGGGCACGGCGCTGCCTCAGGGCGGCCTCGCCCAGCTCGTGCGCCGAAGCCTTGCGGGCGATCTCAAGGGCAAACTCCGCCTCAATGCGTTCCCCCGGCCTGAGGGTGGCCAGCCGCTTTTTGCTGGCGCTGTCGAGCGCGCTTTCAATCATAAGTTCTTGTCCTTGAAAAAAAACGAGGCCGCACCCTCTCGGATGCAGCCTCGCGTCATGCTTGGGTAACGGGCACGAAGCTGCGCTATTCTTCTTCGGTCTCGGCTTCGATTCCGGCTTCGGTGCCGCCTTCGGTACCGTTCTCTGCGCTCTCTTCCATCTTCTGACGGATCATGTCGCCCAGGTTGCTGCCGGTCATGGTGCCGCTCTGGGTGGACCGGAATTCACCGGCTCCTCCGCCAGTGCGCTTGCGCTCGGGCTCCTGCGCCTTGAGGGAGAGACCCAGACGGCGCTCGTCGGCGCTGACATGAATGACCTTGGCCTCGATGGCGTCACCTTCGTTGAAGACTTCCTTGGGGCTCTTGATCTTCTTCTTGCTCATCTCGCTGACGTGAACCAGACCTTCGATGCCTTCCTCCACCTCAACGAACAAGCCGAAATCGGTGATGTTGGTGATGGTGTCGGTCAGCATGGTGCCCACGGGGTAGCGGTTGGGCACGTCCAGCCACGGGTCGTCAGCCAGCTGCTTGATGCCCAGGGTGAACTTTTCGTTCTCCTTGTCCACGGTCAAAACCTTGGCGCGGACAACGTCGCCCACCTTGTAGAGCTCATTGGGGTGACGAATCTTTTTGGTCCAGGACAGGTCGGACACGTGAATCAGGCCGTCGATGCCGTCTTCGATGCCGATGAACAGACCGAATTCGGTGATGTTCTTGACGCTGGCTTCAAGGATGGTGCCCTCGGGGTACTTCTCGGCCACCAGATCCCACGGATTCGGGGCGACCTGCTTCATGCCAAGGGAGATGCGCTTGCGGTCCACGTCCACGCCGAGGATGATGACATCCACTTCGTCGCCGGGGCGAACCATCTGGGAGGGGTGACGCAGCTTGCGGGTCCAGGACATCTCGGAGATGTGCACCAGGCCCTCGACGCCGGCTTCCAGTTCCACGAACGCGCCGTAGTCAACCAGGTTTGTGACCTTGCCGGAAAGCTTGAACCCTTCAGGGTACTTTTCGGAGATGTTGGCCCAGGGATCCATGACCAGCTGCTTGAGGCCGAGCGAAACCTTCTTCTCGTCCTTGTCGAAGGACAGGACTTTGAGGGTCAGTTCGTCGCCCAGCTGAACCATTTCCTTGGGATGCTTGATACGCTTCCAGGACATATCGGTGATGTGCAGCAGGCCGTCGAGGCCGCCGAGGTCGATGAACACACCGTATTCGGTGATGTTCTTGACCACGCCGGTGACGGACTGGCCCTCTTCGAGGGTGGTCAGCAGCTCGCCGCGTTTGCGGTCGCGTTCTTCTTCAAGCAGCACGCGGCGGGAAACGATGACGTTGCTGCGGCGGCGGTTGATCTTCAGCACGCGAAATTCGAAATCCTGGTTGACCAGGGCGTCCATGTCCGGAACCGGACGCAGATCGACATGGGAACCGGGCAGGAAAGCCTCGATGCCCTTGATCTCGACAACATAGCCGCCCTTGATGCGGCGCACGATGCGGCCGATAACGACATCGCCGGAGTCGAGCAGTTTTTCCAGTTCGTCCAGGACCTGCATGCGCTTGGCCTTTTCTCTGGACAGGACGATGGAGCCTTCGCGCTCATTCTTGCGGACAACATATACGTCGACTGTGTCGCCAACTTTGACAGCCACCTGACCGTTTTCCATGAATTCATCCAATGGAATCTGGCCTTCGGACTTGAAATTGACATCCACGAGTATGTAGGTGTCATCGATCTTCACGACCTCGCCCGAAACGATCACTCCCTCTTCGATGTCACCGAAATCGGAGTTGAGATAGTTCTCGAGTTCAGCCTCAAAATCCATCTCCATGTCGAAATCGTTCATGGACTCTGGCGTGGTTTGAGTGTTGTTCATACGTTTACCCCCTAACAAAATAAATTTGGGCAGTCCTAGCAGAGTGAATCTACCTTGACAACCAGAATAATCTCCGGGAAAATATCCAATTCCTGCACATAATACTTTGTTTTCAAAAATTATTTTTCCCGCGCGTACATTCTGCCCCTGCAGACCCTCAGGCCAGGGCCACCAGGTCGTAGGTCTTGACCTCCTCGATCACGGCCCGGACCATCCGCCCAGGGCCGACATCCTCCCCGCTGACATAGGTGATCCCGTCCACCTCCGGGGCCTGAAACCAGGCGCGGCCTTCGTACAATCCCGGCCATTCCTCGTGGGGGCGGTCCACCAGCACGTCAAGCTCCTGGCCCTCGAAACCGGCCAGCAGTTCCTCGCTGATTTCGGCCTGCAGCTCCATAATGCGATCCCGGCGCTCCTCCTTGACCTCGTCGGGCAACTGATTCGGCAGGACCGCAGCCTCTGAACCGTCCTCTGGATAATAGGGAAAGACGCCCAGATGCATGAACCGCGTCTGGCGCACAAAGGATTCCAGGGCCGCGAAGTGTTCCTCGGTCTCGCCGGGATAGCCGACGATAAAAGTCGTGCGCAGGGCCGCCTCGGGGAAAAATTCTCGCACCTGCTCGACCACGGCCCGGGGATCGCGCCGGAAGGGCCGACCCATGGAGGCCAGGATGTCCGGGTGGGCGTGCTGCAGCGGGATGTCGAAATAGGGAATGAAGGGCTTGCCCAGTTCGGACAAAAAGCCCAGCAGGTCGCGGTCAAGCCCCCCAGGATAGAGATACATGAGGCGCATCCATTCAAGGCCGTTCAAGGGCGCAAGCTTCTCGAGCAGGCCCCGCAGGGCCTTCTGCCCCCGGTCCCGGCCGTACGCGGTGACGTCCTGGGCGATGAGCACCAGCTCCTTGCGGCCCTGATCCAGGCAGCGTCTCGCGTCGTCGATGATCTCGGCCTCGCCCCGGCTGACCAGCGGGCCGCGGATGGACGGGATGGTGCAGAAACGGCACCGGTTGTCACACCCCTCGGCGATCTTCAGGTAGGCGTAGCTTGGCGGCGTGGTCAGCAGCCGCGACGGGGCATACCCGTCAAGGGCCGTCACCAGCTCCGGACGCGCTTCACGGCGCTGTGCCGCCAGCTCCCGCAGACGCTGCCCGAGTTCTCCCTGGCGGCCGATCTCCAGAAAAAGGTCCACTTCTGGCAATTCCGCGCCAAGCTCCTGCCCGTAACGTGAAACCAGGCAGCCCGTGACCACGAGGTGGGGTCTGGGGCTCAGTTCGGCCAGGGTCCGGGCCATGTCGAGGATGACCTGCAGAGATTCGCTGACCGCCGGCTCAATGAAGCCGCAGGTGTTGATCAGCACCACGTCCGCCCCTTCGGCCGTCGCCTCGTTGACGAAAAACGAGCCGAACCCGCCCAGCATCCATTCCGTGTCCACCTGATTCTTGGGGCAACCCAGGCTGATGGTATGCACCCGCACTTGTATCATATATCCTCCAGTTCCACGACGATGTCCGACTCGGACCAGAAATTCACGTTTTCCCTGACAATACCGAGCCGGGCCAAAGCCGGGGCATTGGCCCGGCCATGTCCCCACAGCTCTCCGGCAAGGCGCCGGGGCAGAAAAATCCGGCTCGCCCGCCCGGCCGAGATCTTCTCTTCCAGAAACAGCCGCAGGGCCATGGAGCGCGCCATGTTGCCAAAGGCCGGGTGCCACGGACCCGCTATGATGCGCTCAAGCAGGCCCGCCTCTCCAGCCAGACCCAGACGGATGACCCGCACCCCCCGCTTCCAGAATGCAAGCACGGCCCGTCCGCACTCCTCCACCGCCGCGTCCAAAGGCCAAGGGACATATTCCCCCCCCTCGAACATGTCCGAAAGGACCGTGCCCCGCACCACCACGCACGGATAGATGCGCACCACGTCCGGGTTCAGGGCCAGTGTCCGCAGCACATCCTCCCGCCACAGCCCGAAGTCATGACCGGGGAGCCCGGGAAGCAGCTGAATTCCGAGTTCAAGGCCGGCGTCCCGGACCATGGCGCAGGACTTCTCCGCCAGGGATCCGTCATAGCCACGCCCGCTGGCCGCCAGCACGGCAGAGGAAAAGCTCTGCACCCCGAGCTCGACCATGGACACGCCCTTGGCGCGCAATCGGTCAAGCGTCTGCCTGTCCACACGGTCCGGCCGGGTGGACAGACGCAAATGGACCAGCCCCTCCGGACCCATGAAGCGGGCGACAAGATCCAGAAAACGGTCCTGCCAGGCAAGGCTCAGTCCCGTGAACGTGCCTCCGAAAAAACCCAGCCCGTAGGGCCCTTTCTCCCTTGAAAGGCGAACGGCAAGATCAGCCAGGGCAGCTTCAAGCCCAATCTCACCGAGCCCGGTCTGCACGTGCTGGTCGCAGAACACGCAACGCCTCGGACATCCGGCGAACGGGAGAAAAACCGGAAGCAGCCTGAGCGCGGTTCGCAGGGGTTCCGGATGGAAAAAATGCAGGCCCGGTTTTTTCATCATATTCGTCAAAAAGAAAAAAAAACAAGCTGTTAGGCTTGAAAAAAAATCTCACGTTGGATATTGCACATTCAAGAACACCTATCATAAACGGCGACTTACGACCATTTTTCCATAAATCGCATTTATTTCAGAAAGATAGACATATCGCCAGCCGGGATCTTTCCCGGACCAGGAGGACCGATGAGCAACAGTACCCTGACAAAAGCAGAAATTGTCGACAACATTTACGAAAAATCAGAGCGCAATCGGGCCGAGGTCAAGGCGCAGGTCGAAACCATGCTCGACATCATGAAGGAAGCGGTCAAGAAAGACCACTCCCTGCTGATCAGCGGATTCGGCAAGTTCGAAGCCTACGAAAAAGACGCGCGCAAGGGCCGCAACCCCCAGACCAGCGAATCCATCATCCTGTCCGAGCGCAAGGTCGTGGTTTTCCGCATTTCACGCAAACTGCGGGCCGAACTCAATCCGCAATAATAAAGCTTCCAGGGCTTTCTTTGGCCAGGCGGATCCGCATGGATTCGGCTTCGCCCAGGCTGGAGAAGGCCCCGACCTGTACCCGCCAGAACGTTGTCCCGCCCAGTTCACCCCTGGTGATCCTGGTACCCGGGAAACCCCGCGCCACAAGACGCGATCTGAGCCTTTTGGCGTTCTCCTCGACCACGAAGGCCCCGTACTGCACGTAAAAAGGCCCCACGTACTGAATGCGCTGTCCCGGGATGGTCTGCAGGCTGACCCGCGCCGTGCCCGGCCCGACAACCCCCAGTATGTTCGCCGCCGCATATGACAGGTCGATGACGCGGTTGCCCACGAACGGGCCGCGATCGTTGATCCGCACCTCGGTCGTACGCCCGTTTTCGAGGTTCCTGACCACCAGACGCGTGTGCATGGGCAGGATACGATGCGCGGCCGTCATCTGGTACATGTCGTAGCGCTCGCCGTTGGCTGTCTTCTTGCCGTGAAAATTCGGCCCGTACCAGGAGGCAAGCCCGGTTTCGGAATACCCCTCCGCCGATCCCAGCGGGTAGTAGGTCTGCCCGAACACGGTGTAGGGCTTGTATGTCCCGCCCTTGCCCGTTGGCGCAGGTGCCGGTGATTTCTTCTGCGGCGCGGGCGGAACGCTTATTCCGGGCACGTATCTGGAACCGCATCCGCTTATGGCCGCGCACAAGAGCGCCAGAACCAGCACCGTGGCCAGCCAACCCCTACCGCCAAACAGCTGCGATATCGCCCTGCTCATCCGGCGTTCATCCTTACGAACAGCTTGATTTCCTCGCAGACACCGGCGAGGATCTCGCGCACCTCGGAAGGGCTTGCCGGGGAGCCGTTCCATTCACATCCGCATTCCTGCAGGCTGATCTCCTGGTCGTCCACGTATTCCAGCACTGCCGAAGGGGAAACGACCACTCCGCGCTTGAGCACCGGCTTGAAACAGTCCAGGGCCACGAAATTGAACATCTTGACCGTGGCCACCCCGCCTCTGCGGGCATCTTCGTCATGCCGGCTGACCAGGTCGGGACGAAAGGCTTTGATGGGGCTGGAGCGCCGCAGCGCGATGCCGCACAGGCCAGGCATGGTGCCGCTCATGCCCAGTTCATCGCCGTCGCCGACAAGCTCCTCGCGCCAATCATCCACAGGTGCGTTATTGAGGAAGAGTCCGGGCACGCTGTTGGTCGCATAGTCTAAATCCATGCCCAGGATTTCGGTCATGAAATCCCGCACACTCAACGCCTGCTCGATGAAAACCCCCACCCCGCGGCGCAACAGGCCGTGCCATACCTTGGCGGAATTTTCCGGGATTGTCAGAACGAGTTGATTCGAAGCCGCGCAAGTTATGCCTACCATGACACAAACCCCCTTTTCTCTTGACTTTTCCAGAAGACTGTCTGCTAACATGTCCTTAAAAGCAAGTTCAACACGCGCCTGCGCGCCCAAACCTTCAAGGAGCATTCATGAAAATTCTACGCATTAATACCCGGACCAAGAGCTTCAAATTCGAAGAGCTCGGCAACCTGGCGGGTCTTGGCGGTCGCGCCCTGACCTCCAGAGTGGTCAATAAGGAAGTCCCGGCCAACTGTCACCCGCTTTCCGCCGACAACAAGCTCATTTTTGCCGCAGGCGTGCTGGCTCCGACCAATGCCGCCAACTCCGGCCGCGTCTCCGTGGGCTCCAAGTCCCCCCTGACCGGTGGCATCAAGGAGAGCAACTCCGGTGGACAGTTTGCCCACACCCTGCCCAAACTCGGCCTGCAGGCCATCATTCTCGAAGACAAGCCCGAGGCAGGCAGCCCCATGCAGGAGCTCTTCATCACCGAGGGCAAGGTCGTGTTCAAGGATTCCGCCGTGGCCGGCATGCGCACCTACGCCGCGCAGGAGAAGCTCCTGGCTGCCTACGGTGACAAGTCCGTGACCGCCCTGGTCGGCCCCGCCGGCGAGCAGTGTCTGGCCGCCGCCACCATCCAGTTCTCCGATCCTGAAGGCCTGCCTTCCCGCTCCGCCGGCCGCGGCGGCATGGGCGCGGTCATGGGTTCCAAGGGCGTCAAGGCCATCATCCTCGACGGCGCAGCGAACGTGAAGACCGTTTACGGAAACGAAGAGATGTTCAAGGAAGCCCGCAAGGAATGGGTCGATGTCCTGCGCACGCACCCCGTCACCAGCCAGGGCCTGCCCGGATTCGGCACGGCGGTGCTGGTCAACGTCATCAACGAGGCCGGCGCGCTGCCGACCAAGAACTTCCGCAGCG
>Ga0180017_100334_pt1 | contig 17161 bp, 18 predicted proteins | sample KR46_S_MetaG_FD_129674 | JGI IMG/M metagenome (GOLD analysis project Ga0180017, IMG submission 129674) | Groundwater microbial communities from the Olkiluoto Island deep subsurface site, Finland - KR46_S_MetaG | ecosystem: Environmental > Aquatic > Deep subsurface > Groundwater | place: Finland...
CTATCAGGTATCCGATGCGCTTTCAGCTGGAGCATGTTTAAAAGAAATTGTCCGGCCCCAGGATATCATTCTGATTAAAGCATCCCGGGGAATCGGTTTGGAACGGGTGATTGATTTTATTAAGGAAGGCGGTCGCTAATGGAAATGACAGTTTTACAAACTGGGCTGATCAGTCTGCTGATTTCCTTTTTCGTTGTTTATTTTGTGACGCCGCGATTTATTCCGATGCTCAAACGGCTAAAATTTGGTCAGGCGATCAGAGAAGAAGGCCCCCAAAGCCATTTGGAGAAGTCAGGAACCCCAACGATGGGTGGACTGGTGATTCAATTGGGGGTATTGATGGCGGTGATGCTCTTGTCAGCGCTGATTGGAAAATGGGACTTTTTCCCGATTCTGGTGATGCTTTATTTTGGAGCGGTAGGCTTTATTGATGACTATATCAAGGTGGCCAAAAAACATAATCTGGGTCTGCGAGCCTGGCAGAAAATGGTACTTCAATGTATTGGGGCATTGGCGATTGCCCTCTATGCTTATTATTCACCGGCGATTGGCTCGGAACTGATCGTGCCTTTGATGAACCGGACGGTTGATTTTGGGATCTGGTATCTGCCATTTACTGTTATCGCAGTGGTAGGCATTGTCAATGCGGTTAATTTAACGGATGGACTCGATGGATTGGCATCCGGAGTAACCCTAATTGTTGCGATTTTCTTTTTTGTCGGTTCGCTGATCCTGCCCCAGGCCAATACCAGTATTTTTATTGGTGCCATTATTGGCGGATGTTTGGGTTTTTTAAGGCATAATTCAAATCCAGCTGATATCTTTATGGGAGACACCGGCTCGATGGCCTTGGGCGGAGCGGTTGTGGTGATGGCGATTATCACCCAGTTGCAGCTTTTTTTACTGATCGCCGGAGCCTTATTTGTTATCGAAGCCTTATCGGTTGTGATTCAGGTGGGCTACTTTAAATCGACCGGGGGCAAGCGCTTTTTTAAGATGGCTCCGATTCATCATCATTTTGAATTATCTGGCTGGAGCGAAACCCGGGTTGTCACGGTTTTCTGGGTCGCCACCGCCATTTTTGTAACCATTGCATTTATTTGTTTAGGATAGGAGAAACGCATCATGATAAAAAGGACTCTGGTGATCGGAGCAGCCCGAAGTGGGGTTGCTGTCACAGAACTATTACTAAGCCATGGTGAAGCCGTGGTATTAACGGATACCCGCTCATCGGGGATTATTTTAAAAGAGTTTCCCCAGATTCTGGATTTTGAAAAAAAACCGGAGTTTGAATCGATTTTTGGGATTCAGCCAAGTGCGGAGGTCTTAGTTGAGATTGATGAAGTGGTCGTAAGCCCGGGGGTGCCATTGATTATCCCGATAATTAAAGCCGCCTACGAACAGGGTATTCCTGTCACCGGAGAGGTTGAAGCGGCCTATCGATTGACACGAACCCCTTTTATAGCGATTACCGGAACCAATGGGAAAACTACCACCACCACCCTGCTGGGGGAAATATTTAAAGCCTCAGGCCGAGGCACCCATGTGGTCGGGAACATTGGCGATCCGATTGCTAATTATGTCGACAGCGCTAACGCAGATGACGTTTTTGTGACAGAAATTAGCAGTTTCCAATTGGAGACAATTGATACCTTTCGACCTCAGGCGGCGGCGATTCTCAATCTGACGCCCGACCACCTGGATCGTCACCTGAGCATGGAAAATTATGTCAGCGCCAAAGGCCGGATATTTGAAAATCAAGGAAATGAAGACCTGCTGGTATTAAACGGCGATGACCCATTAGTCAGCGAGTTGGGCACAAAGGCGAATTCAAGGAAAGCGTTTTTTAGTTATCAGAAAACCGTCGATTATGGTGCCTGGTGTCTAAATCGCGAGATCTATATTAATGATGGCAAAGAAGCGATGTTTGTCTGTCGGGAAGACGAACTGGGTATTATTGGCCCTCATAATACCATGAATGCGTTGGCCGCCCTGACCCTGGCTTATTTTTCAGGAGTTGCGCTGGAAGTTATTGTTGAGGTGCTTAAAACTTTTAAAGGAGTGGAACACCGCCTCGAAATGGTCGGTTGTTTTGCTGGGGTGACCTATATTAACGACTCTAAAGGAACAAATACCAATGCAACCATTACGGCTCTTAATGCGGTGACAGAACCGATTATTCTGCTGGCTGGGGGCTATGATAAAAAGGAAGATTATTCCGAACTGATGGAGCTGGTCGCAAAGCGGGTCAAGCGACTAATTGTTTTAGGAGTGACTGCGGATGATCTGATCAAGGCCGCAGCGATCAAGGGCTTTACCGCTGTCACTAAGGTTGATAATTACGAGGAAGCGGTCGCCTGTGCCAAAGCAGCGGCAGATTCTGGCGATACAGTCTTGTTATCACCGGCCTGTGCAAGCTGGGATATGTTTGATAATTATGAGATCCGAGGTCGGGTTTTTAAGCGATTGGTGACCGAAAATCAATAAGAATTCGAGGAGTGAACCATGAAAAATGGAAAAATAGATCGACCTTTTTTGATTGCCCTGATGCTCTTAGCAGGCATTGGGGTGATCATGGTATTTAGTGCCAGCATGTACGCATCTACCATTAGTGGGGAAAAAGGTTACGCTTTGTTTTTGAAACAATTGGCATTTGTTATTTTAGGCGTGACAGTAATGGGCATCATGAGCAAGATTGATTACCGGATTTATAAAAAATACTATCTTGTCGGCATTGTGATTTCTATTTTTCTTTTGATCATCGTTTTAATTCCGGGAATTGGATTAAAGGTAAATGATGCGAGGCGATGGATTGACTTAAGAGTAACTACTTTTCAACCCTCAGAATTGGCCAAGGTAGCGGTGATTCTTTATTTTAGCACCATCATTTCGCGAAAACCTGGGATTATCAAAGAAAACCTGCCGTTTTTATTAAACTGTATGTTGCCACTGGGAATTATTTGCGGACTGACCGCTATTGAGCCTTCGCTAAGTGCGGCTATGGCGATTGCCCTGGCAGCTTGCGGGGTGCTTTATTTTGGTGGCATTAAGTTCAAGCTCTTTTATCCCTATCTGGGGTTTGGGGTACTGGCGGTGGCTGGTTTAATGATCGCCGAACCATGGCGATTGGATCGCTTTAATGTTTTTTTAGGTAAAGGTGGTTATGATTACCAGATATCGCAGTCGCTCTTAGCTATTGGCACCGGGGGGATCTTTGGTAGAGGACTGGGTAATGGAAAACAAAAATATTTATTTTTGCCGGAGTTACAAAATGACTTTATCTTTGCTAATATTGCCGAAGAATTTGGCTTCGTTGGCTGTTTGCTTGTTTTAGGTCTATTTGCCTATGTAATCTGGCGGGGCTTTCAAATCGCCCAGAAATCTCAGGATACCTTTGCCTACTTGTATACGAGCGGCGTGATGCTGTTGCTGGCCTTTCAGGTATTAGTGAATATCGGTGTTGCAACGGCAACTATCCCAGTAACCGGGATGGCCTTGCCCTTTATCAGCGCTGGCGGCTCCTCGATGGTGATCCTGTTTGCGATGATGGGTCCGATTTTAAATATCTCCCGAAATGTTGACCTCGGCAAGAAAATGGAGTCGAGCAAAATGCCGGCACTTAGCAAGAAAAAGATTGTGAGGTAGTTCGTGAAAATACTCATTGCAGCAGGTGGAACCGGGGGTCATATCTATCCGGGACTGGCGATTGCTGAAAAAATAAAGAATAAAAATCCCGGAGCTGAAATTGTTTTTATTGGATCGATGGTAGGGATGGAAAAAAACATTATCCCCCAGTATGGCTATCCGATTGAGTATATCCGGGTCAGGGGATTTGAGCGCAAGGCCTCATGGGAAACTCTGCTAGCGATTAAGGGAATCTTTGACGGACTTAACGATGCCAAAAAAATAATTAAAAAACATCAGCCGGATCTGGTTATTGGCACTGGCGGTTTTACCGCCGGACCGCTGCTCTTAATTGCCAGCCGACGAAAAATAAAAACGATCATCCATGAACAGAATGCCTATCCCGGCAAAACAAATCTGATGTTGGGAAGTCGGGTCGATCGGATTGCGATTAGTTTTAAAGAGGCCGAAAAGTATTTTCCCAAGGAACGAACCTTTTTGGCCGGAAACCCGGTGCGGGCAGACTATCATCAGATTGACCGAAGTGAATTAAGAAATAATTTGAACCTTTCAGATTCGCAAAAAATGATTTTGATTATGGGGGGGAGTCAGGGTGCGGGTTCGATCAATCATAGCGCCCTATCACTGATCGCATCCTATAAAGATCGAGACGATCGGGTTATTTACCATTTAACCGGCAAAGACCAATATCAGTCGATTAAAAAAGAAGTTGAAAACCTGGGGCTCTCACCATCGGGCCATGTTTTTGTGGAAGCTTACAGCAATGAGGTACACCGTCTTTTAGGGGCAGCCGATCTGGTGATCAGCCGCTCTGGAGCGATGTCAGTGGCCGAAATCCAGGCGGTTGGGGTGCCATCAATTCTAGTGCCCTATCCGATGGCAGCCGGCAATCACCAGGAATTCAATGCCCGGGTGATAACCGATCCGGGTGGGGGGGTTCTCATCAAAGACAAAGAACTGACTGGGGCACGGCTGATTCAAACCGTTGAATCACTATTGGAAGACGAAAAAAAATGCCGGATGATGAGTCAGGTAACAAAAAAACAAAGCATTATTAATGCCGGCGATCGGATTTATGATGAAATAAATAAGTTGATGGAGAATTGATGAAACGATCGAAGAAGAAAAACCCCATCGAGAAAAAAATAAAAAAACCGCAAAACCTGGTGCCAACAAAACAGGAACTCCGGGAACAACGGCGGCGGCAGCGAAAAGCGAATAAGCGCAAACGTATTATGAAAGCTTTGATTAGCACCTTGATTGTGCTTGGAATATGCGGTGTCGTCGGCTTCGGTGTTTACCAGGCCGTTAATTTGGGTATCTTTAATGTAGCCGAAATTGAGGTAATTGGAAACGAAATTGTTGATACGGAGACCGTTATTGAGGCATCGGGAATCAACGTTGGGGAAAGCATTTTTTTGATTGATATCAATCAGGCAAATTATAACATTAATGCCTTGATGAATCTTGATGAGTTGGAAATCTCCAAGATCATGCCAAGTAAAATTCTCATCCGAATGATCGAATCGGTACCAATTTGTGCGGTGAATTATGACAACAAGGTCTATTATATTACAGAAGATAAAAAACTGATTGAAGACGGAGAGTACCTAAGAAAAACAGATATCCCGCTTATCTTTGGCAGTGACGCTGTTACCATTACAGAAATTGGCAAAGAAGTGGTGGTTGAACCCTATTGGCGTTTTGACACAATTATGAATATTCTCAGAGATTTGAAAAATGATAACAATCTGGAAAAGATATCCGAGGTACGGATGACAGAAGTGAATACCTATGAAATTGTCACAAAGAATGGGACGATTTTTATCCTCTGGGATTATGATAATTATATCGACAACAAGGCATATATCCAAAATAACCTGGACAAAAATACCAGTAATATGATTATTAACCTGGCGGTGGGAACAAAGCCAGTTATTAAACCGCGATAAACGATCGGCAATTATTTGAGATCAATCGAATATTTTGTCTGAGTATAAAATAATAAGAGTTATTTTACTTAATTTATTATTCAATAGTTGAAAAATTTGTAAATAAAGGTTAATATAAAGGGGTGAACATTTCTTTATCCATAAATAATGGGAAGAAGTGTTATTATCGATGAAAAAACAACTGAAATTGATCTAATGTTCAGGAAAAAAGATACAAAATCATTATTTAAGAACCAGAAAGCTGTTTAGTAAGAGGAGGAATAAAAGTGTTTGAATTAGATGGGAATTACGATAATTTTGCAAAAATTCGGGTAATCGGTGTCGGTGGTGGCGGAAATAATGCCATTAATCGAATGATTGAAGCAGGAATGAAGGGTGTCGATTTTATTGCTATCAATACCGATAAACAAGCTCTTGCCCTGGCTTTATCTGAAAAAAAGCTTCAAATTGGGGAAAAGATCACCCAGGGACTTGGTTCTGGGGGGAATCCCGAGATCGGTCAAAAAGCGGCCGAAGAAAGCAAAGATGCCATTGCTGATATGATCAAAGACACCGATCTCTTGTTTTTAACAGCCGGTATGGGCGGTGGAACCGGTTCTGGAGCTGCACCGATTATTGCAAAAATCGCCAAAGACATGGGAATTTTAACCATTGGTGTGGTCACTAAACCGTTCTCTTTTGAAGGCCGGGTACGGATGCGTAATGCCCAGATTGCCAGTGAGTTTTTACAGGAAAACGTTGACTCGTTGGTTACCATCCCCAATGACCGACTGCTAAGAATGGCTGATAAATCAACTTCTCTGAAAGATGCCTTCAAGTTGGCTGATGATGTGTTACTCCAGGGTGTAAAAAGTATCTCGGATCTGATCGCGATGCCAGGACTGATCAGCCTTGACTTTGCCGATGTCAAAACGATTATGAAAGACACCGGGCTGGCTCATATGGGTGTTGGTCGTGCAACGGGTGATAATCGTGCCGAAGAAGCCGCTAAACAGGCGATTCTCAGTCCCTTGCTGGAAACTCAGATTGATGGGGCAACAGGGGTTCTGCTTAATATTACAGCAGGTGAAGATCTGTCCTTATTTGAAGTCGATAAGGCCGCCAGCATTGCCAGAGAAGCTTCTGATCCAGATGCCAACGTTATTTTTGGTGCAACCATTGATGAGTCGCTAGGGGACGAAATCAAAATTACCGTTATCGCCACTGGTTTTTTATCGGGGGGCGAAAAAGAAAAGAAAGCCGTTATTAAAAAAGTTGTCAAAAGCGCCAGTGATTCGGTTGGTGAATTTTCTATTCCAGATTTCCTAACTCAGGAATAATACCGATGAAGTGTCCGTATTGTGCATTCGATGACAGCAAGGTAGTCGATTCGCGGCCATCTGAAGAAGGGACAATGATCCGCAGACGCAGGGAGTGTAACAAGTGCAATAAACGCTTTACGACCTACGAACGGGTCGAGAATATCCCCCTGATTGTTGTTAAAAAAGGCGGTCAACGAACAGCCTTTGACAAAAACAAAATATTCAATGGGATGATCAAAGCCTGTGAAAAACGTCCGGTTCCGATTGACGCGATAAAAATCGTAGTGGATGATCTGGAACGGAGTCTATACCAGGGTGAAATGAAAGAAATACCCTCTTCGTTGATTGGCGAACAGGTGATGGTGGCTTTAAAAACCATGGATCAGGTCGCCTATGTCCGCTTTGCTTCAGTCTATCGACAATTCAAAGATGTCGCTTCGTTTATGGATGAGTTGGAACGATTGATTTCTGAAAAGCAGGCCGAGGTTCCTCATGAAACAGTTTGAAAAAACGGTCAAAAGCGAAGTGCTCTATGATGGCCGGATTGTCAAGTTACGGATCGATGATGTTAAGCTTCCAGACGGCAGTTTTTCCAAACGAGAAATTGTCGAGCATCAGGGAGCGGTCGCCGTTTTAACTGTCAAAGATGGACAAATGATCTTTGTCAAGCAATACCGGATTGCCAGTCAGCAGCTGCTAACTGAAATCCCTGCCGGCTTGTTAGAAATTGGAGAAGATCCAATCGATGCAGCGATCAGGGAGTGTCGTGAAGAAATCGGCTATCGTCCGACTAATCTGTTTAAATTGGGAGATTTTATTCCTACCCCGGGTTATTGTTCAGAGAAAATTTCTCTTTTTTGTGCCACCGAATTAATTTGGGACCCCCTCGAGGAAGATCCGGATGAGTTTATCCGAGTTGTAAAAATACCAGTACGGACAGCCCGAACCCTGTTTATTAATGGCCAATTCATTGATGGTAAAACGGTTGCAGCGCTGGGGTATTATTTTTCTATTGCTGCAAGAAGATTGATAGCAGAATAATAATAATGTTCAATGAGGATAGGTGGTTTATTTCAATGTAGAGGTCAGCATTAGAATAAATCATCTATTTTATATTATCTATCGAGTGTGATCTGTTTAATACAGAAAACCACAAAGAAAAGAGTTGGCTGAAGTTAGCGGCCGATTAAAAAATAATTTTGGCTCTGACAAAATCAGATCTACAACGCGAATAATGAGGTAAAGAGAAATGTTTAATTTTACACCGGACTATTTTTTTAATTTAATACTGAGCCTGCCGGGAATACTGATTGCGATCAGTTTTCACGAAATGGCCCATGGTTATGCCGCTGATTCAATGGGTGACCCGACCCCTAAAAATGCTGGCCGTTTAACCTTAAATCCAATTAAACACATTGATCCATTGGGCTTTATTTCGATGCTATTATTTCGGTTTGGCTGGGCTAAGCCGGTGCCGGTTAATCCCGGAAATTTTAAAGATCGTAAAAAGGGGATGATTGTGGTATCGCTGGCTGGAGTGCTCACCAATCTGTTGTTGGCTTTTTTGGGCATGGCAGCTTATCTGGCCGTGGTTCCCCTGAATAATGACTTGTTGCTGACGCTTTTACAGTATGTTTATATCTATAATATTATGTTTGCCGTCTTCAATATTATTCCGATTCCGCCGCTGGATGGATCTCAGATACTGGCCTTGTTTTTGCCGCCGAAGGCGCTGATGACCTACTATAAATATCAGCGTTACGGCATGATTGCGATTTTTGTTTTGGCCTTTACCGGTTTATTGGGAATGATTATCAACCCGGCAATTAATGCAATTGTGAATTTATATTCAGCGATACTTTTGCCAATTTTTAATCTGATCTGGTCCTAGCTTATGGCCTATGCAGTCAGTCTGGATGGCTATCAAGGACCGCTGGATCTGCTGATTAATCTGATCCAGAAAAACAAGATCGATATTTGCGATATTCCGATTGCCAGTATCACCAATCAATATTTATTACAGATCCGCAGCTGGCAGGATATGGATATGGATGTGGCCAGTGAATTTGTGGTCATGGCCGCCCGGTTGCTGGAAATTAAGGCCAAAGCCTTGCTGCCTAAAAGCGATGATGAACAGGAAGACGCCGAAGATCTCAAGGCAAAACTGGTTCGTCAACTGGTTGAGTATAAGATCTTTAAAGAGATCAGCCGGTATTTTCAAATACGGGAACAGGTTGAGCTTAGTACGGTTTATCGAGATCCGGAGTATATCCCCCAGAATATCGAAGAAGTTCCCCTGGTCATCGACCCCAATACTCTTGAACAATGTTTTAAACGGCTGTTGTTTCAGAAGGAGGAAGAATTAGAGGCGATCGCTCCGCCGCAGAAGATTATCCGTGAATTATTCAACATCGAAGAAAAAATTGCTGAAATAACGGATGTTCTAATTCAAGCCGGAGCCGCCGGAGTCAGTTTTTCTGAGCTGCTGCATCCGGAGATATCCCGAGAAGAGGTAGTAGTAACCCTATTGGCGCTACTGGAAATGGTTAAAATCAGCGGTTTACGGCTGCTTCAAAATCGGGTCTTTATTGATTTTCAGATTCACAGGGAGGTAGAAAACGATGAATAGTGATGAACTGGCAGGGATTATCGAAGGCATCCTTTTTGCCGTAGGAGATGGGGTTTCGATCACCGAACTGTGCCGATGTCTAGACAAATCGGTATCGGAGGTGCAGTTTGCCATGGAAATACTCAAACAGGATTATCAATCTAAAGCAAGAGGTATCCGATTGGTTCAGATCAAGGATTCGTATCAGCTTTCTACAAAACCCGACTATTACGGGTATATTAAAGAAATTACCAGGCATCAGGAAAAAACCGGGCTGTCGCGGGCAGCTCTCGAAACCCTGGCGATTATTGCCTATCGTCAACCGGTTACCCGGCTGGCCGTCGATGAACTCAGAGGGGTTAGCTCCAGCAGTGCGATTCAGCGCTTGCTGGATCGCGGGCTGATCTGCGACGGCGGTCGTCTGGAAGCCCCAGGTCGGCCGATTCTTTATAAAACAACCAATGCCTTTCTCAAAGCGATGGGCTTTACCAGCCTTAAGGAAATTCCAGAATTTGAGATTTTTTCTCAGGGCAAACAGGAAAGTTTTAATCTGGAGTTGCTTAATAATGAATCACAGAATAAAGCGCCAGCCAGTCAAGACTTGCTGGCCGAGATGCTAAAAAAAACCATCGGTGAGGCCGAAATTTTGGAGGCAGCCCAGTGAGAATTCAGAAATATATGGCCCAGTGTGGGATCGCTTCGCGGCGAAAATCTGAACAACTAATCCAAAAAGGAGTGGTTCAAGTTAATGGCGTTACCATTTACGAACCCGGTTTTCCGGTTGATCCGGAAAAGGATCAAATTATCGTTTCGGGAAAAAGATTAAGCGAAGCTATAAAAATATATATCATGGTTAATAAACCCAAAGGGGTTCTATCAACTTCTGAAGATACCCATGGTCGTCAGCGGGTGCTCGATCTGGTGCCGATCAAAGAGCGGCTTTATACCGTTGGACGATTGGATATGGACACTGAAGGGCTGCTGCTACTGACAAATGACGGCGACCTGACCTTCGCTCTGACTCACCCCAGCCATGAGTTTGGCAAGACCTATCTGGGTCTGGTTAAAGGTCGCCCCGATAAAAACAGTCTGGAGTCCTTCCGCGATGGCATTGAAATAGAGGATTATCGTACCGCACCGGCGACGATTAAGATTTTGAAAATAGATCACGATACCAGTCTGTTGGAAATGCGGATTCACGAAGGCAGAAAAAGACAGATCCGCAAAATGTGTGCCGCCATCGGCCATCCGATTATTGATTTGAAACGGGTAGCAATGGGTGATCTAAGCTTGGGAAATTTGAAACCCGGAGAATGGCGATATTTAAATCACGATGAAATTACTTATTTAAAAGGAGAAAAATAATGGTAAAAATAGGATTTCCAAAAGCGTTTAGTCAGATTCAGGCATTATTTCCCGAAAAAGAAAAAGAACGGGATTTGTATATCGTGGCCGAAAATACTGTAAATTCAGAAATTTTGGGAGCAGTTCGCTTTTTATATAAAGCAGAACAGGTTAATATTTACGAGATGATCATGACCATGAAGGGCGATCAGGCGATGGCTGTTTTCGACGGAATTATCAGAACCCTGCTATATAAAATGGCCGAAGATGGCTGTACATCATTATCAGTAAAGGGAGCCAGCGGCGAATTTGCAGCCTATTTCAAAGAGCATGAATTTACTGAGGAAGGCGATACCTTGATTCATAAAGCCTTTATCGGAGAGTTTTTTAAGCCCTGTGCAGGCTGTAGTGAATAATAAACCATTGCGGGTTATCGATCTGGCTCAGGAATTTTTGAGACCGATCATTAATTCTGGCGATATTGTCGTCGATGCTACCGCCGGAACGGGTCAGGATACCCTCTTTCTCTGCCAATGTGTGGGAGCAAGTGGTCAGGTTTTTGCCTTTGATATTCAGGCGGTGGCTTTACAGCAAACCAATGACCTTTTGGAAAAAAGCGGGTATGCCGACCAGGTCACCCTGATTCATCAAAGTCACGCGGATATCGTGCCGGCATTGCAGGCAGTTGCTGTCAGGAAACACTCGGTCAAGGCGATTATGTTTAACCTTGGTTATTTACCTAATGGTGATCAGACCATTATCACCCAGGTAGAAACGACCCTGGCGGCCTTAAATGGGGCATTGTCCTTATTAGCCGCGGGTGGATTAATAACCATTTGCCTTTACCCGGGTCATCTCGGCGGAAAAACAGAATCCCAGGCTGTGATCAGCTGGTGTGAGGCTTTGAAAGCACCATTTGTGGCGCATCATTTTCGCACCTTAAATCGAGAATCGCCACCTACATTGGTTATCATCGAGAGCATGAGGTAGATATGAAAGACATTTCATGTATAAAAGAAAGCCGGGATTTTTTTTCGGCAATCAAAAAGTGTTATCCCAAATTGAGTAAATCTCATAAACTGATTGCTGACTTTATGTTGAGTCATTATGAAAGTGTTGCTGAAATGTCGGCGGTAACGGTAGCAAAAAGTGTTGGCGTCAGCGAGGCAACCGTGGTTCGCTTTTCGGTCACCCTCGGGTTTGAAGGTTATCCGGAATTTCGACGGGCAGTAAAAGATGAAATTAACAGCAAGTTAACAACGATTGAGCGAATTGACATGACCTTAAGAAATGAACAAAAAGAAAAGGCGCTCCAGGATACCGTTCATAATGTTTTAAAATCAGATCTCTCAAATATCAATGCGACCTTCGAGGAATTTGACTATGAGATTTTCAAATCTTGTATTGACTTGATTTTAGATGCGCGCAAGATTATTATTATCGGCTTTCGAACCACGACCTTGTTAACTGAACATCTGGGTTATTATCTTAATCTGATTCTCGATAACGTCCGGGTGGTTAATTATGGGGTATCCGATATTTATGAGCATCTCATCCGGGTCAATGAAGAAGATGTGGTGATCGCCATCAGTTTTCCCCGTTATGCCCAAAAAACCTTTGAAGCGCTTGAGTTTCTTAAAAATAAAGGGGTAAAAATCATTACAATCTCGGATAGTGAAAATGCGCCGATCAATGTTTTTACTGAGCATCGACTGATTGCTAAAAGCAATGTTTACTCCTTTGTTGATTCATTAGTGGCTCCCCTTTCACTGATCAATGCGCTGGTAATTTCGGTCGGACTGAGAAATATCGGAAAAACCAAAGAGACCTTTAATGAACTTGAAGAAATCTGGCGCGAACATTATATTTATACCGGCGATGAAGTGGAAAATTAGTTCATGAAAGGACGAAAGCATAATCAATGAGTAGAATAGCAGTTATTGGAGGTGGCCCCGGCGGCATGATGGCGGCGGTGGCGGCAGGAGAAAAAGGGCATCAGGTTGATTTATTTGAAAGCAATGAAAAATTAGGAAAAAAACTGTATATCACCGGTAAGGGACGCTGCAACCTGACGAATGCCGTTGATATCGGCGATTATTTTGATAGCATTGTCCACAATCATAGTTTTTTATATAGCGCCCTTTATTCCTACACCAATACCGATTTTATGGCCTTTTTGGAAAAACATGGGGTACCCTTGAAAATAGAACGGGGCGATCGGGTCTTTCCGATTTCTGATAAATCCAGCGATGTGATTGGTGGCTTTAAAACAGCATTGAAAGAAAACCGTTGTCAGGTTTACTTAAACACCAGAATAACCGATTTATTAATTGAAAATAACAGCATCAACGGAGTTATTCTTGAAAATGGCCAACAAAAGAAATATGATGCAGTGATTCTGGCAACCGGTGGAAGGACTTATCCGTCGACCGGTTCGGATGGCAACTTTTTTAGAATCTTAAAAAAATACGGCCATCAGATCACCCCCCAGGCTCCGGGTTTGGTACCAATCAACACCAAAGAAGACTGGCCGCGGGATCTCCAGGGGCTGTCACTTAAAAATGTCGTCTTAACCCTGAATAAAAAAACACCTAAGGGACAAAAGAAGGTCAAGTCAATGCTGGGGGAGATGTTGTTTACCCATTTTGGCATATCCGGACCGCTGGTTTTATCACTTAGCTCTGATATCAGCGGAGATATAAAAGATTATAGTTTGGAATTGGACTTAAAACCGGCCTTGAGTATCGAACAAATGGATGCCCGGATTCAACGCGACTTTCTTAAATATCAGAACAAGGATTTTAGCAATGCCCTGGGCGACCTATTGCCAGCGAAAATGATTCCGGTGATGATTGCCTTGTCCGGAATTGATCCGGTCGCCAAGGTTAACCAGATTACTAAAGAGCAGCGAAACAAGCTGGTGGGGTGTTTTAAACATTTAAAGATAGGCATTGCCGGGCTGCGGGATTTTAACGAAGCGATCATCACTGTTGGTGGTGTCAGCGTAAAAGAAGTCGATCCGGGAACGATGGAATCAAAATTGATCAAAAATCTTTATATCGCTGGGGAAATGCTGGATGTCGATGCCTTGACGGGTGGTTATAATATCCAAATTGCCGTTTCGACCGGTTGGCTGGCCGGAAACGCCGTTGAATAAGTGCTTAGAAAGAGTTGGATGAGGGAGAGTAAGATGCAAATTGCCATTGATGGTCCTGCCGGTGCAGGAAAAAGTACCATAGCAAAAAAAATAGCAGCAGCCTATAATATGACCTATCTGGATACCGGTGCCATGTATCGTTGCATTGCTCATAGCGTTTTAAATCAGATTGGGGATCATTTTGATAATGAGACAGATATTGTTAACATTGCCCGGAAAACGGAGATCCGCTTTGAAGGCAATCAGGTGTTCTGTAATAATAAGGAGGTTACCAGCGAAATACGAACCCCGCTGGTTTCCCGGCATACCTCGGATGTGGCCAGAATCAAAGCAGTCCGGGATTTGATGGTTGCTCAGCAGCGCGAATATGCCAAAGACCATGCCGTGGTGATGGATGGTAGAGATATTGGTTCGGTAGTCCTGCCAACGGCTGAGCTTAAGTTTTTTCTGGATGCCGACGTTCTGGAACGGGCGATCCGAAGAAAAAAAGAAATGGATGAAAAAGGAAACGGCAAAGCGCTGGAAGAGATAAAAAATGATATCGAGAGCCGCGATGCCAATGATAAAAATCGCTCAGAAGGTCCATTAGTGCAGGTCGAGGATGCCATTGTCATTGATACAACCGGAAAGAGTATTGAAGAAGTTTATCAAGAAATGAAAACGCATATCGACGAGGCGCGCCAATGATTTATAAAGTTGGCCGATTTTTAACCTACCTGCTCAGTTTTATTCTTTTTCGGATCACCATTACTGGCAAAGAAAACATCCCTAAAAATGGGGGAGCCTTGATCTGTCCCAATCACATCAGTAATATTGATCCGGTCGTGATTTCATTTTCAACGTCCCGCGAAATTCATTATATGGCCAAGGCGGAACTGTTTAAAAATCCGCTTTTGAGCTGGTTTTTTAAACAGGTCAAAGCCTTTCCGGTTAATCGTGAAAAGGTCGGGGTTGAAACGATTAAGACTTCCTTAAAAATTTTAAAGGAAGACAAGCTGCTGGGGATTTTTCCGGAAGGCCATCGTGTCAACCCGGAAGACCGGACGCCACCGGCTAGCGGTTTTGTGGTCTTTGCGATCAAAACAAAATCACCGATTATTCCAGTGCGAATCAAAGGAAAGTACCGATTTAGAAGCAAGATTGAAATTATAATTGGCACGCCTGTTTATCTGGAAGAATACTATGGCAAAAAACTATCTGAAGAAGAAACACGGCAGTTAAGCGAAAAAATCATGGATACAGTCTATGCTTTAGAATTGACTTGAGGTTAATATGGAAATAATTATTGCAGATAAGGCTGGTTATTGCTTTGGAATTGAAAATGCCATGAAAATGGTAAGCGACACAATCGCATCAGGTCAGCAAAATATATACAGCTTAGGACCGATCAGTCATAACGCTCAAGAAACCAGGCGCCTGACTGATCAGGGGGTTAAGATAATAGTGGATGAAGATCTAAAAAACATTGAAAGCGGCTGTATTATCCTTCGATCTCACGGAGTTGGCAAGAAAACCATAGAAGCGATTAATCATAAAGGCCTTCGGGTTATCAATGCCACCTGCCCCTTTGTTCGAGCCGTTCAAAAAAAAGTGGAAAAATATGATGCTGCCGGTTATCAGGTTGTCATTGTCGGCGATAAAGATCATCCGGAGGTGATTGGAGCTAAGGGCTGGTGTCAAAATAAAGCTTTAATAATTAATGATATAAATCAGTTGGAAAATATTGAAAGTTATGATAGAATATGTATCGTGGCTCAGACCACCATCATCGAATCCAGATTCAATGAAATTTGTGATGCGATCCGGTCGAGAGTCAATGAAGTCGTTATATTTAATACTATTTGCAGAGCCACCGCTGAAAGACAAGCAGCGGCAGCGAAAACTGCAAAAGCAGTAGAATATATGATTGTAATCGGTGGATACCACAGTTCGAACACACAAAAACTGGCGGATATCTGTAAAGTCGATTGCGAAAAAACTTGTCATATAGAAACCATCCGGGACTTAGATTTCACTGAAGTTAAGAAATATCAAAAAATTGGTATTACCGCAGGGGCATCAACACCGGATTGGATCGTTAAGGAGGTATTGGAAGGTATGGAAGAGCAAAACAAAATTGCTGAGGAAAACGTAGTCGTAGAAGTGGCGACTGAAGAACAGCCAACTGTTGTAGTTGAGGAAGTGGTGGAAACCATTGAAAAAGACGAATATGATGATGCTAATTTTGATTTCGCAGCAGAAATTGAAGAATCATTAAAAACAATTCGTCGGGGTGCTGAAATCGAAGGCGAAGTAATTCACATTGCTGAAGATGAAGTGATCTTAAACATTGGCTACAAAGCAGATGGTATCATTAAAAAGAATGATTTCACATGGAGAAGCGATGAGGTATTATCTGAACTTGTACAATTAGGAGACAAAGTTTGGTGTATCGTAACTGATTTAAATGAAGGTTCAGGAAATGTCAAACTTTCAAAAATCAAATATGATAACCGTCTCGTACAAAAACAGTTAAGTGACGCCTTTGATAATAAAACGATCTTAGAAGGAACAATCAAAGATATTTCTGGAAATGGTTTAATCGTTGATATCGGGTTTACTGATATTTATATGCCAGCATCACAATATCATGTCCGTTACGTCAAAGACTTGAACACCTTAATCGGTGAAAAAGTTAAGGGAATCATCATTGATTATAACCCCAAAAGACGTCGTGCGATTCTTTCTCAAAAAATTATTCTTGAAAAAGATATGAAAGAACGTCGCGAACAAGTCAAAGAAATGAAAGACAAACGTTTTGAAGAATTAAACGTCGATGATGTCGTTAAAGGGGTGGTTAAAACCATTACCAATTTCGGAATCTTTGTTGATCTTGATGGCATTGACGGTTTTGTGCATCGTTCAGACCTGACCTGGGAAAAAATTAATGAGCCAAAAGACATTGTCGAAAAAGGCCAGGAAATTGAAGCTAAGGTTATTGCTAAAAATGAAGAAGACAAAAAAATAAAATTAAGCGTCAAAGCATTAATGGATCGTCCTTGGGATGATTTCGTTGCTAAATATAATGTTGATGATGAAGTTGAAGTTACCATTACTAATATTTTAGATTTTGGTGCCTTTGCTGAAGTGATTCCAGGCGTTGAAGGTTTGATTC